>LGVF01357650.1_pt2 | contig 26653 bp, 21 predicted proteins | sample 469901 | NCBI WGS metagenome assembly LGVF01 (sample SAMN03893561, study PRJNA290197) | marine sediment metagenome | material: sediment; isolation source: combined push core samples #3730, #5133, and #5579 collected at Hydrate Ridge | place: Pacific Ocean: Hydrate Ridge
TGTTTTTGTCACTAAAAATCAATCATATAACAATTAAGTAGTTAACCATAAAACGGTTAAACAAATAAGCCATACATTTGCAGATTAAAATAAATAAGATAAAATGCTTTTCGAAGAACTAAATATAACAACACCATTAATTAATGCTCTAGACGATTTAGGATATAAAGTAGCAACTCCAATTCAGGAGAAAGCTTATCCTGTAGTTATGTCGGGTCGTGATATGGTAGGAGTAGCACAAACAGGTACAGGTAAAACCTTTGCATACTTATTGCCAATTTTGCGAAATATAAAGTTTTCGAAGGATAAGCATCCACGGCCAAAAGTTTTGATAGTTCAACCTACTCGCGAGCTAGTAATTCAGCTTGTTGATGAACTTGAGAAATTAACAAAATATATGAATATTCGTTTTGCGGGTATTTATGGTGGTGCAAATATCAATAAACAAAAAGAAATCGTTTATAACGGATTAGATATTTTAGTATCTACTCCAGGACGTTTAGTTGATATGACTTCTACTGGAGTTTTACGTTTAATTGATGTTCAGAAATTTGTACTTGATGAGGTTGACGAAATGTTAAACTCAGGTTTCAAAACTCAATTGACAAATATTTTAGAAGTTCTTCCAAAAAAGCGTCAAAATATTATGTTTTCTGCAACTTTAAATAGAGATGTTGATAATATAATTCAAGATTATTTTAATGATCCTATTAGGGTAGAGATTGCAAAACATGGTACACCTCTCGAAAAAATTGAGCAATCAGCTTATATGGTACCTAACTATCATACTAAATTAAATCTGATAAAAGATATATTACATGATAGAGATGAGATAAAAAAAGTTTTAGTATTTGTAGCTCGTAAAAAATGGGCTGATAGATTATTTGAAATTTTATCTGATGATTTTGGTGACGAAATGGATGTTTTGCACTCAAATAAATCGCAAAATTATAGAATACAAGCCTTGAAAAAGTTTGCTGATAACGAGTTTAGAATTTTATTAGCGACTGATGTAATTGCACGTGGAGTAGATGTTGATGATATAACGCATGTAATTAGTTTTGATATGCCTGATTTTCCTGAGAATTATATTCACAGAATTGGACGTACAGGTCGTGCAGAGAAAAAAGGTAAATCAATTGCATTAATATCTAAAATTGAAGAAGAATATTTAGAAGATATTGAAGAGTTAATGCAAATGGAAATTCCTAAACTAGATTTGCCAAAGGATTTAGAAATTTCTGATATTCTTTTAGAATCAGAAAAAGAAAAATCTAACCAGCGCAACAGTCTAGTAACTGTAAAAGGTAGAGAAGGAAGAGGAGATGCTTTTCACGAAAAAAAAGCAAAGAATAAAAAAGAAAATCTTGGTGGACCCGGACGTAGAAATCCGAAAAAAACAAAGCCTGTTAATAGAGCAGGTAGAAGAAAAAAATCGAGAAAGAAATAATGCCGAATTCATTTGGTATAAAAAAACACTCCATTTAGGAGTGTTTTTTTTATATATAAAATATGTTTTGACAATTCGCGAATGCTAAAATTCCTTAGCAATTTCAGCTTTAAGCATTCTTAAGGCTAATTTAGTTGGGTTGTCTTCACTACTATCTCCACTAATAAGTATTTTCTTAAAATCCATAATGCCTTCTCCTTCTTCTAGTGTATGGAAGGAATGATTTATAGCAATAATCGTAGCGTTTTTTGCAGTTTCTATCATGTTCCATAGTTCTGGAGTAACATATATTTGCTGAGATAAATTATGGTCGAACTCGTCATTAATTTGCGTTATTAGTATACGAGAATATAATTCAGTAGAATCAATGTTAGCAGGAACCCTTCGGGCTAAACTAGTTAATGAAATTCTTTCTAATAATAGCGTAAGTCTCTCGTAAGCTTGAAACCTTATTGGAGTAGTTTCTTTTGTAGAAGATACTTTTAATTGGTGATAACGCTTAATTTTTTCTTCTTCAAAAAATGCTTTCAAAAAATACATTGCTACTCCACCAACTATAACTGATGGTATAATATATTTTAAAAACTCTATAAATTCACTCATTATATTAATTTATTAAAATGAAACGCCAAAAGTACAAAGATTTTACGTTTAATTATTTGATTTTTTTTGTAGAAGTGATATTCATCTTTTAGGAGTAATACCAAATCAACATCAAAATGCACTGTAAAATCTTTGTCTTTTTAATTTTATCTTCTTTAAAAGATAGTTCCGTAGCTAAGGCTATGCAACGATTTTTATAAATTGCTAAAACAAAATATACTTTGGTTTTAATAGAGCAGTTTGAAATTTATTTGGTATAACAAATATGAAAAGATAGATCATAGAAAGAAAAATAATTAAAATAAACGGTGATGATAAGTGAGTAATAAAATGTCTTCTTACTAAACATATTTATCTTATTTTTGGAGCAATAAAAATAAAAAATTGTGGCAGATTATTTAGATACGTTAAATGATGCTCAACGTGTAGCTGTTGAGAATTTGGAAGGTCCCATGCTGGTGATAGCAGGTGCAGGTTCAGGAAAAACTAGGGTTTTAACATATAGGATTGTTCATTTAATGAATAATGGGGTTGATCCTTTTAACATCCTTTCTTTGACCTTTACAAATAAGGCTGCAAAAGAAATGAAACAACGTATTGCCTTGCAAGTAGGACGTTCTGAAGCAAAAAATCTTTGGATGGGAACTTTTCATTCAGTTTTTGCCAAAATACTTAGATCAGAAGGACATAGAATTGGATATCCTCAAAATTATACTATATATGACGCTCAAGATGCTGAGAGGGTAATTCGTGGTATAATTACCGATATGAATTTAGATAAAGATATTTACAAGCCCAAGCAAGTTATGGGTAGAATATCGTCTTTTAAAAACTCGTTAATTACTGTACGAGCCTATAATAATCAGCCTGATTTACAAGAAGCTGATGCCGCAGCGATGCGCCCGCGTACAGGCGAAATTTATAAGGAATATGTAGACAGGTGTTTTAGGGCTGGAGCTATGGACTTTGATGATTTATTATTGAGAACAAATCAGTTACTGAATCAATTTCCAGAGGTACTTGCTCAATATCAGGATAGGTTTAGATATATAATGGTAGATGAGTATCAAGATACTAATCACTCTCAATATTCAATAGTAAAAGCACTAGCTGCAAGGTTCGAAAACCTTTGTGTAGTGGGCGATGACGCTCAAAGTATTTATGGTTTTCGTGGTGCTAATGTGAAAAACATACTAGAATTTAAAAAAGATTATCCTAGTATGAAAATGTTTAAGCTTGAGCAAAATTATCGTTCAACAAATAATATTGTTCAAGCAGCAAATAATGTAATTGCAAATAATAGAGAACAGTTAGAAAAAGAGGTTTTTACAGCTAATCCTGATGGGGAAGCAATTAAAGTAGTAAGAACTGTTACCGATAGTGAAGAAGGTAAATATGTAGCTTCAACTATTTTTGAAACAGCAATGGATCAACATTTAGAATGGAGTGATTTTGCAATTCTTTATAGAACCAATATGCAATCAAGAGCATTGGAAGATGCTTTAAGAAGAAGAGATATGCCATATAGAATTTATGGGGGATTATCTTTTTATCAGCGTAAGGAAATTAAAGATGTACTTTCATATTTTCGTTTAATTATTAATCATAAAGATGAAGAAGCTTTAAGAAGAATAATAAACTTTCCAGCTCGTGGCATAGGAAAAACGACAATGGATAGGTTGACAATTGCAGCTAGAGAAAATACAATGTCAATTTTCAATGTTATAGAGCAGGCTCAAAATATGAGTCTTGGAATTAATGCTGGAACTTTACGTAAACTAGAAGCTTTTATTTTAATGATAAAAGCATTTAATGTACAGATTGATTCTTTGGATGCATTTCAAATGGCCGAGAGTGTTGTTAAAACCACTGGGTTGGTGAAAGAACTTCAAAAAGATAGTACTCCAGAAGGTGTAAGTAGGCTTGATAATGTGCAGGAACTGATAAACAGTATGAAGAAATTCACTGAAGATCAAAAGGAACTTGCAGATGGAGATGACACATTAAATACATTTATGGAGGATGTAGCTCTTTTAACGGATGCTGACAAAGAAGATCCCAATGATATGAATAAAGTTTCTTTAATGACTGTTCACACATCAAAAGGATTGGAATTTTCTCATGTATTTATTGTGGGAATGGAGGAAGATTTATTTCCTTCAGGCTTGAGTATTAACACACGTTCGGAATTAGAAGAGGAAAGAAGATTATTTTATGTTGCTGTAACTCGTGCAGAAAAACAAGCTTATTTATCATATACTCAAAGTAGATATAGATGGGGTAAAGTTACCGAAGCTGAACCAAGTAGGTTTATAGAAGAAATTGGAGATGATTATTTAGATTATTCTACTCCAAAATCTCGTAGATCGCGTGCAATGGGTTCAAATGGTAATGATAGTTTGTTTGGTAATGAAGTTTTGCGTTCGGTAAAACCTCAATCAGGAACTGCTCCAGTAAAACAAAATTCCAAGTCAATAAGAAAGCTTAAGCCTGTAAGCTCAATGTCATCAAATACAGATTTATTTAGTGGAAATTTAAACAAAGGAAATATAGTAAAACACCAACGTTTTGGTTTAGGTGAAGTAATGATGGTAGAAGGAGTAGGAGTAAATCAAAAAGCATCAATCAGGTTTGAAAATGGCGGATTAAAGAAAATACTGTTGAGGTTTTCGAAATTAGATGTTGTTGGGTAATTAGAATAATAATGTATATAGATATTCATACACATAAAATCACTAATGAAAAAGATGTTTTGCAGATACAAAATGTTTTTTTACAGGATGATAATATTGTAGATGAATATTTTTCGATAGGATTACATCCCTGGCATATTGTTGAGAGTAATGACATTTCTAAATTAGAGTATGTTATAGAAAACAAGAAACTTTTAGCTATTGGGGAGGTTGGTTTAGATAAGAATATTGAAACTTCTTTGTTAGAACAAGAAATAGTTTTGATGGAACAATTGAACATCTCAGAACAAAATAAGCTTCCGGTAATTTTACATATAGTTAAATCTTATAATGAAATTGTAGATTTAAAACTAAAAGGGGAATATAAAGAAACATGGATAATACACGGCTTTAAAAAGAAAATTGAACTAGCAAACCAGTTGATAAGTCACGGGTTTTTATTATCATTTGGAGCCTCTTTAATGAATGAAAAGAGTAATTCAGTTGAAGTAATAAAGCACATTGATTTATCTAAAGTTTTTTTGGAGACTGATGATAAATCAGAATATAGTATTAAGGATATTTATAAGAAAGTTGCTGAAATTAGAGGGATCTCTTTAGATAAATTGATAAAGCAAATAGAAAATAATTTTAAAGAAGTTTTTAAACGTTACGATGGATAATTGGCTGGATAGGACAGAGTTGTTGATAAAAAAAGAAGGTGTAGAAAAGCTAAAAAACACTAATATACTAATAGTAGGTTTAGGAGGAGTAGGATCTTTTGCTGCGGAATTTATAACTAGGTCAGGAGTAGGGAAATTAACTATTGTTGATGGAGATGATGTTGATAATACAAATATAAATCGTCAACTGCCAGCTCTAAAATCTACTGTAGGTAAACAAAAAGTTGATGTTGTAGCCGAGCGATTATTAGATATAAATCCAGAATTAGATTTAACCGTGTTAAATGAGTTTCTGAGTCCGGAGAGGGCAATGGAAGTTATTAGTGATGAATATGATTATGTAATGGATTGTATAGATAGCGTGACGCCAAAGTTAAATTTATTGTTGGCTGCTAAGAGAAAAAAGGTAAAAGTAATTTCAGCAATGGGTGCTGGAGGAAAAACTGATCCTTCAAAAATAATAGTTACTGATATTTCAAAAACATATCACGATATGCTTTCAAAACAAATTAGAAAACGTTTAAGAAAGCATAAAGTAGACAAAGGTATTAGGGTAGTATTTTCAACAGAATCTCCTGATAGAGATAGTGTTGAGTTTACTGATGGTTCTAATTTTAAAAAGTCATTTTATGGCACAATATCATATATGCCAGCATTATTTGGGCTACATGCTGCAGCCGAAGTAATTAGGTATTTATTAGATTTACGCAAAGACTAATGATAGTATCTGATAAATTAATCTTTGTTATTTTTTACTACTAATACCTCACAGTTAACATGACTTACTATTTGCTCTTCAACACTACCTAAGAAAAACTTTGATAGTCCAGAGCGTGCATGAGTACCAACAATTAATAAGTCAGCACCGTATTCTTCTACAACACTCGTAACCTCGTCAACTGGCGATCCTATAGGTAGATATTCTTCAACTTCAATTCCTTCCGAACTTGAGTCGATAAGGTTTTTAAGTAGGTTTTTACCAGCTTTTTTACTAAAGTCCATAGCTTCTTCTGGTAAAATTCCAGCATCAATACTACCAACAGATGTAGGTATATTTACAACATGTACAATTGCAAGTTTTGCATTAAACTCTTTAGCAAAACAAACACCTCTTTTAAATACCTTTTCAGCAAGAGGAAGTTCTTCAACAGCAACTAATATTTTTGAATATTTCATGATCTAAGAAGTTTAAAGTTATATTGATATAAAGTTAAATATTTTTAGAATAGAATAGAAGTAGTAACGGTGCTTTTTTTTATAATATTAAGCATTTTATTGTATTATAATAATTACATGTTAGCTTTGTGGTATATAAAGTTGTATTCTGGAAATATTAATATATGTTGAATAAAATAAATAAAACTATATCCAATTATGGTATTTCAATTGTATACCTATTTAAGTGGGTTTTAATATCTGGGGTTATAGCTTTAATGGCAGGTACTGCATCTGCTATATTCTTAGAATCATTGTCATGGGCTACAAATTTTAGAGAATCTCATGACTGGCTACTATATTTATTACCACTTGGAGGCCTAGTTGTTGGCTTGTTTTATCATTATTTTGGAAAAGAAGTAGAGGCTGGGAACAATTTAATTATTGATCAAGTACATAACCCTGAAAAGGTTATTAAAGCTAGGATGGCTCCTTTAGTCTTTTTAGGTACCGTAGCAACTCATTTTTTTGGGGGTTCTGCAGGTCGTGAGGGAACAGCCATACAAATGAGTGCTTCATTAGCCGATCAGATTTCAAAAATTTTCAAGTTATCTAAACGAGATAGACGAATTATTCTTATTGCTGGAATTTCAGCGGGCTTTGGTTCTGTTTTCGGAACTCCATTGGCTGGTGCAATTTTCGGATTAGAGGTAGTTGTGATTGGAAGAATGCGTTACGATGCTATTTTGCCTTCTTTTTTGTCATCTATTATGGCTAATTGGGTTACTTATATGTGGGGTGCCGGACATTCACATTACCATCTTGATATAGAAACAGCAGAGTTGATAAAGGAAGTAGGAAACTCATATTTAGTTTTATACGCATCTATAGCTGGTATTTTCTTTGGTTTGGCAAGTTTATTGTTTACGAAATTTACAAGTTTAGTAGGGAAGTTTTTCAAAAGTAAAATATCATATAAACCTTTAATTCCATTTGTTGGTGGAATTATAATCATAGCTATGGTTTTGATATTAGATTATTTTGGAATTAATGATGATGTTGGTGAGCGTAGCAAATACATTGGTCTAGGACTGCCAACAATATCGGCAGCTTTTAGTCAACAGTTGCCAGCTTATGATTGGATTTTTAAATTGATTTTTACTGGAGTTACGCTTGGAGCTTTATATAAAGGAGGAGAGGTTACACCTTTATTTTTTATAGGTGCTGCTTTGGGTAATGCTCTGGCGTTATTTATGCCATTACCTGTAAGTTTTTTAGCAGCAATTGGTTTTGTTGCAGTATTTGCCGGTGCAGCTAATACACCTATTGCCACTACTTTTATGGCTATGGAATTATTTGGTGGCGAAATTGGTATTTATGCCGGAGTAGCCAGTGTTGTGGCATATATATTTTCAGGGCATACAAGTATTTACTCATCACAAAAAATAGGTTCGGTTAAGCATGATACTTTGATTAGAGACAAAGGTAAGAGTTTAAAAGATTTGTAATTTTAGGATGCTCATAGTTATTATTTACCTCCCTTTATTGATGCGAAATTTATACCAATTAGATATTGAAATGACCTTTTAAGATTGCAGTATTTTTTGATTATACAATTTATAAAAATCGAGTATAGCCTCAGCTACACGAGTGTTTTTCTAAAGAAGTATAATCGATAAAAACAAAAATATTAATGGTTATTTCAATGTGTATTTGGTATTATGCGCCATTTCCCGCTTTACGTTTATAGTCCTCAATGGCAAAGCAATTCACAATTGCACTAGTCAGGTCTTTTGCCTAAATAAGCAAAAGCCAGTCTAGTACATTGTTCATAAGCTTTTCCATTTCCGGGCTATCTCTACAATCGAGGGCGTAAAAAGGTTACAAGCTAATAGCCATTTCACCATTCAGCCTATTTATCTATTTTAATAATAGAAGAATCTATAAAAACAATGGAGGTGAAGCATTAGTACTTAGTATTATCCGAATTCAGTTTCCATTTATCAAAAACAAACCTTGCTTCATCTTGAAGGATTTGTTGGGTTTCGATCATCCTTTTCTCTTTCGGAAGAGCTATTTCGTTATATATTAGGCTATCATCAAATCCTGCATCAGATGCATCTTCTCTTGATGAAGCAAATACTAATTTAGCTGGTCTTGCCCAATATATTGCTCCTAAGCACATAGGACAAGGCTCGCAAGAAGAGTAAATAATACAGTCATCTAATTGGAAAGAGTTCAAGTTTTTACAGGCGTCTCTTATCGCTACCATTTCTGCATGGGCTGTTGGGTCGTTTGTTGATGTAACTTTATTATTCCCTCTGCCAACTATTTCTCCATTTTTAACTATGATTGCTCCAAAAGGTCCTCCTTCATTATTTGATACTCCTATATCTGCTTGTTTTATTGCTTCTCGGATATAATATTCATCATTCATATAGTTGTTGTACTTTTATTTATCAAAATAAATTCATTGTTTGAAAGTAGTTTCAAATCTAACAAAGAATTTCGATTTTTTGATTAACAAAAATCATGCTTTTAACTTTAGTTATAAATCTAAAATAGATAACTTCAACATCGGAAAAATATAGGTTAAATTAGGGTATTGGTTAGAAACAAATAGGCCTTTTTTTGATAAATTAATTCATAACAAATAATAGTAGAAATGAGGAAGATTATGCTATTTACAGCTATTTCATTGAGTATTTCAATAACTAGTTGCAATGATTCGTCTGATGGTAAAAAAGAAAATGCACAAAGGATGGAAAAGGAAAAATTAGCTTTTAATGAAGCACCTGAATGGTCGCAAAATGCTGTTTGGTATCAAATATTTGTTGAGCGTTTTAGGAATGGAGATAAAAATAATGATCCATTACTTTCAGATATTAAAAGCTCGTATCCAAATAAGTTTCCAGACAACTGGGAAATTACTCCATGGGATCATCAATGGTATGAACTTAATGATTGGGAAAAAGATTTTTATGGGAATGATTTTTATACAGCAGTACAGTCGCGTAGGTATGGAGGTGATTTACAAGGTGTACTTGATAAACTAGATTATTTAGAGGACCTCGGAGTAACAGCTCTTTATTTTAATCCTTTGAATGATGCTCCATCTATGCATAAATTTGATGCTACAAATTACGCTCATATTGATCATACATTTGGTCCAGATCCAAAAGGTGATTTGGAAATAATGAAAAATGAAGATCCACTTGATGCATCAACTTGGGAATGGACATCTGCTGATAAATTATTTTTGAAAGTGATTGAAGAGGCTCATAAAAGAGGTATGAGAGTAGTTCTTGACTATTCGTGGAATCATACTGGAGTAGATCATCAATTTTGGAAAGATATTCTCGAAAATCAAGCTGATTCAAGGTTTAAGGATTTTTATATGATAAAATCTTTTGATAACCCTGAAACTAAAAAGAACGAATTTGAATATGAAGGTTGGGCAGGTGTTGCAGGTATGCCTGAGTTGAAGAAAATAGATGTTGAAAATAGAAAACACGGATATCCTTATGAAGGAAATATTCATCAAAAAGTAAAGGAATATATTTTTAATGTATCTAAACGTTGGTTAGATCCAATGAATAATGGAGATTTTTCAAAAGGGTTAGATGGTTATAGATTAGATGTTGCGGATCAAATACCTATGGGTTTTTGGCGCGATTATAGGAAGTTTGTAAGGTCAGTAAATCCAGAAACTTACTTGGTTGGAGAAATATGGTGGGCAAGTTGGCCAGATACTATGATGGATCCACGTCCTTATACAAAAGGTGATGTTTTTGATGCAGTAATGCATTATCAGTTTTACAAACCTGCTCGTAGCTTTTTTGCAGATACAGATGGAGGTTATACCCCATCAGAATATAAAAAGGAAATTGAAAGAGTGTTTTCTGGATACGAGGGTTATACTCAGCGAGCAATGATGAATATGTCATCAAGTCATGATGCTCCGCGTTTATCAACGTCATTTTACAATAAAAATAAATATAAGTATAATGCAAAGTTAAGCGATGATAAAAATTATAAAATCAATAAGCCTGATGAACTTACTTGGAAGGAAGTAAAACAATTTTTGGTTCATCAATTTACATTTATAGGTTCTCCTCAAATTTGGCAAGGAGACGAAATGGGAATGTGGGGAGGAGATGATCCTGATGATAGAAAACCATTAATCTGGGATGATTATACTTTTAAAAGTGAAGATAGAGATGCTTTTGGAGTGAAATATCCTAAAGAAGAAGTTAAAGCTGATAAATTTTTAATGGAGTATTACAAGAAACTAATTAAAGTTAGAAAAAATAATACTGAACTGGTTTATGGCGATGTTGATTATAATATTATTGATGATGAAAATAATATTTTTGGATACAAAAGAAGTTTTGATTCGGCTACAACTTATGTGGTTTTTAATATGAGTAAAGTGTCTAGCACTGTAGATATTAAAGTTGAAAAAGAAGGAAAATATATTGATCTGATATCTGGAAAAGAGTTTGATGTAAAATCGTTAATCTTAACAGTTCCTTTAGAAGGTAAATCGTCTTTAATTATTAAACTTGCAGAATGATAATTTTAGTAGAGACGTAATGCATTACGTCTCTACTAAATTTTAATATAATTAAATAAACGACAATTATAAATATAAACAAATGAAGAATTTAAAACTGAGTTTTGCTTTTCTTTTCCTAATTGTGGGTAGTGTTCTACATGCTCAAAAGCAGGAAATTACTTTAGAAGATGCAATAATGAAGCAGGGTGCCTTTTACGGACAAAGGATGTATAATCTGCAATGGACAAAAAATGTAAACGAGTATTCGTACTACGGAAAAGAAGGTGTTATAAATATTAGTGACTTTGATGGTAACAAGATTAGTATCTCTGCTGATGATATTAATTCTAGTTTAGATGAAAATCAAAAGATTGAAAAGGTACCATATGATATTACATGGCTATCGAAGGATGTATTTCAATTTTCGGCTAATGAAAAAGTTTATCAATATTTTGTGAAAGAAAAAACAACTAAGGTGATGTATGTTTATCGCCCTGGTGCTGAAAATATTGATTTTACAACCAAAGGTGATTATTTAGCTTATACCATTGATAATAATCTTTACATATCGAGTGCAAAAGGAGAAAAAATAATTACCAATGATGCTAAGGAATCAAATGTTGTAAACGGTCAGGCTGTGCACCGCGTTGAGTTTGGTATTACAAAAGGTACATATTGGTCGCCAAAAGGCGATGTATTGGCATATTATCGCAAGGATGAAAGTATGGTTGAAGATTATCCTTTGGTAAATGTGATGGCAAGAGAGGCTAAACTTGAAGCTATAAAATATCCAATGGCTGGAATGAAAAGTGAGGAGGTAACTCTTGTACTTTACAATGTTGAAACTCAGAAAAAAGTTACTGTACGAACAGGTGAGCCAAAAGAACAGTATTTAACAAATATTGCTTGGAGTCCTGATCAGAAATATATTTATATAGCTATACTTAACCGAGATCAAAATCACGTAAAGCTTAATCAATACAATGCTACTACTGGGAAGTTTGAAAAAACTTTACTAGAAGAAAAGAGTGATGTATATGTGCAACCTTTAAATAAAATGGAATTTATTTCGGGTAGAAACAATGAGTTTCTTTGGAGAAGTGAAAGAGATGGTTACGATCATTATTACAGATATAACACTAATGGTAAACTTTTGAATCAAGTAACTAAAGGTGATTGGGCTGTTATGGATATGATATCTGTAGATAAGAAAAATGTTTACTTTACAGCTACTGCAAACAATGGTTTAGACAGAGTTATTTATAAAAGTAGTATCAAAAATTCTAAATCAAAATTGTTAAGTAAAGTTAGTGGAGTGCATTCAGCTAAAATTAGTGCTGATAAAAAGTATATTTTAGATTCGTGGTCGAGTTTGGAAGTTCCTAGTACTACTGATCTAATTAGTGCTTCGAATGGTAAAGTTGTAAAACAATTATTAAAATCTGATAATCCTCTTGCTAATGTAAATATTGGTAAGATTGAATTAGGAACAATAAAAGCGGGTGATGGTGTAACCGATTTGAATACTCGTACAATTTATCCTGCAAATTTTGATTCTTCAAAAAAGTACCCAGTTCTAGTTTATGTTTATAACGGACCAGGCGTGCAATTGATATTAAATTCTTGGTTGGCTCGTTCATCTATGTGGATGCCTTATTTAGCAAATCAAGATTATATTGTTTATACTGTTGAAGGTAGAGGTTCAGAGAATAGAGGAGTAGCATTTGAGCAAGTTATTTTCCGTCATTTAGGAGATGCTGAAATGGAAGATCAGATTAAAGGTGTAGATTACCTAAAATCATTGCCATTTATTGATGCGGATAGAATTGCTGTACACGGATGGAGTTATGGTGGTTATATGACTACTAATTTAATGACTACTTATCCTGATGTATTTACTACAGGTGTTGCTGGAGGTCCAGTAATTGACTGGAAATGGTATGAAATTATGTATGGTGAACGTTATATGGATACTCCACAATCAAACCCTGAAGGATATGAATCATCTAGTCTTTTACCAAAGGCAAAAAACTTAAAAGGTAAATTGTTATTGATACATGGTGATGTTGATCCAACTGTTGTAATACAACATTCAATGCGCTTTGTAAAGCAATGTATTGATGATGGTGTACAGGTTGATTACTTTATTTATCCTCAGCATGAACACAATGTACGTGGAAAAGATAGAATTCATTTAATGCGTAAAGTATTAGATTATATTCAGGATAACAATAAGTAGTATTATCGTTATTTTATAAAAAAAATAGAGCTTCTGATTTATTCGGATGCTCTATTTTTTTTTACTCAGGATATTAAAAAGGGAACCCAATATTAATATGCCAAAAGTTTTTACCATACTGATTTATTGAAAAGCCAGCATCAATAGGGCCAAGTGCAGATTTATATCCTGCTGATATTCCTGCAGCTAGATTATCACCTTCCTCATATTCCTCATAATTATTACCTCGCCCATAAATAGTAGCATTGGTCATTAATGTGAGGTATAGATTATTCATCATTTTATATTGAATATTGAAATCTAATTTAATAAAATCTTCTGCCAGGTAATAATACATGTCATTACCCAGCATATTAATATTATTAATTCTTTTTTGACGATTATATCCTCCTAACGCAAATTTATTTATTTCTGAAACTTCTGATGTTGATACACCAAACCATATTTGAGGAGTTATAGAAACTCTGTTACCTAGCTTTATTATATGTTTATATCTAAGTTCGAGTTGAAGATAATTAGAATATGATATGGTAGAATCAAGGCCAGGGGTGTCGCCAATGGTTAAACCATTAATTTTTTTGTTATATGGTAATCCTCCATTAACAGAAAAGTAAACCTTTGATCCTTTTGTTGGATAAAACTGTCTATCAATATTGTCATGTAAGTAAAAAAACTTAGCTGATAAACCATCTTCTACTATATGTGAAATCTCGGTGGCAATATCAGCTCCATCTTTAAATGTTATTGTATTTATTTGATATGCTAGATCAATACCAACTTGGTTATTACTATTAAAGTTAAAAGCAAATTTTGAAGACAATTCTGTATATGTTGAGGTTTGTTTACCTATGTTCAAATCTCCTATTTCTTCAAAGTTAAAAAATGATTTTACATTAAGTACTTCATAATATGCCTTAATAGAGGTTTGAATTTTCTTGTTTTTACCAAAATAAGCATCATAACCTAATTGAACTATTGGGTTTTTTGAAAAATTTATTCTGAGTTGAGTCCTACTTCCAGATAGTAGTAAGTTTCGAACAGAAATATTTGTAGATAATGATGCTCCAAAAAAGTTATCATAGTTTATAGCTGCTTGGAGTTGCCCTCTAGCTTTTTCAATAACGTTGAATGTAACAATAAAAGCATCTTTATCTTTTGAAAGTTTATCTTTTTCTAGCGTATAAGTAATTTTACTAAATAATAATGTTCCCATCATATTATTAAGGGCAATAGCCATTTCATCTCGAGAAATTCTAGTATTTACACCTAACCCCGATTTAGAAATTAAATATTTATCACTTACCATAGATAAACCATCTGTCTTAATACTAGTAATAAGGAGAGAATTTCTTTCGGGAATAATTTTGCTTTCTTTTTTCGGGTATTTATTTAGTAGTGTTTTTAATGCAACAAGTGTGTCAAGAGCTGGAGAGTTATTCATCGATTCTATTCCATGATCAATAATTTCATCACCTTTTAGGAAGTCTTTAGTGCTTAACCCATGAAGGTCATACTTTACTACTACATCACATATTTCTTCTTGTACCTTGATATCTTGTATACCTGAAAGAATGTTAGTCCTTATCAAAATATTTGTTAAAGACTCCATTTCTTTAATAGTAACCTTTTCTTTAAATCCAACATATGAACCGATTATTTTTTCAGCTCCCATTTCCTTAACATCAATAGCCGGAAAATTTCTATATACTCCACCATCAATTAGGAGTAGAGTATCTATTTGTATAGGTGAAAAAACTGTAGGTATAGACATACTTGATCGCATGGCTGTAGCAAGGTCTCCACTATTAAAAAACCAAGGTTTTCCAGTTATTAAATCGGCTGAAACACATTTATAAGGTATTTCAAAATCATTAAAATCCTTGACGTCAGCTACACGCCAAGTTAATTTCGAAAAATACTCTGAAATATGTTGTCCATAAACTATACCTGATGGAAGCTTTGGTTTTAGATTTCCAGAGAAATTTAATGTTATCTGATATCTTTCATAGTCGTGTTTTTCGTTTACTTCTATGTCAGATAAAGGAATATCATCACTTAAAATATAGTTCCAATCTGCTATTCTAATTATAGAATCAATGTCATTTGCAGAATACCCAATAGAATACAAAGCTCCCATTATCGCACCCATACTTGTACCAGTAATATAGTCTGCTTTAATATCAAGACTATCCATAGCATGTAATAAACCAAGGTGGGCTATGCCTTTAGCACCACCACCGCTTAACACTAATCCTACTTTTGGTTTCTCATTAGATTGAGAAATAGCAAGAAAGGGAATAAATAAGAATAATAAAATTACTGAAAGATAGCTTTCATACTTATTTTTCATCATTTGTCTTTTTTATGACTACTAATGTTCCAGCTCGCATATCATCTTCAATGAAATCTGGATTTAGATCAAAGAAATCATCTTCTGATAGACCAGTTTTAACCAAAAGTTTTTCAAAAGTATTATCGGCTCTTTGCATACGGTAATGACTTTTATCAAAATCAGAATAATCAGCGGTTAAGCTAACTTTAAGTTTCAATCCCTCAAAAGGTCGAGTAGCTCTTAATCCATCATTTAATGCTTTAAGCTCTTTTACAGATATATTAAATTTCTTTGCAACAGTACCAATATTATCTTTTGCAATAAGTTCGTAGAATAATACTTTTTCGCTTTCTACAACTTTTACTACAGGAGCCTTAATAGCTACAGTATCAATTTCTATTATCATAGTTTGATCAGAAATACTATCATTTTCTGCAGATGCAACTATTTCTCGTTTAATAATTTCTCCTAAAACTTTAAAATCAGTTCTACGATTGTATTGTCTTGCTTCCTCTTCTATATCTTTATTTAATATTTTCACATAATCTTCGGTTAGTACTGTACCTGGGGCAAACGTACTTTCAAAATTTATAGGAATAATAAATGGGTCCATTTCTCCTCGTCCTTCAGCCACTAAGCGTTTATTGTCAATACCTTTAGAAATAAGGTAGTCAACACATGATTGAGCTCTTGCTTGAGATAGACTAATATTAAAATCGTGTCCGCCAATATGGTCAGTATGTGAGCGTAGAGTAATTACAATATCTGGATTTTCACCTAGAACTTCTACTAGTAAATCAAGGCTTTCCTCTGATTCTTTTCTAAGTTTTGCACTATTAAAATCGTACTCAATATGAGGTAATACTATAGGGTCAGAAATATGATCCATTTCTAAATCAAGGCGCGATGTTGATAGATATGCTCCATCAATTGGTTCAAACTCTTCGAAAGGGATGCCTAAAGTAGAAAAAGATGCAACTTGGGCTAAGTATTTTTTTAGTCTTAATACTATTTTATAAGTTACATCAGCTTTAAGAATTTTACTCCCAAATTTGTATTCACCTTCGTTATTTGAAGTACTAAAGTTTACAGAGCCATCATTACCTTCTAGCTTAATTTGGACATTTGTTAATAATTTTCCTGTATTTGTATCTATTATTTTTCCGTTTAAAGCGAATAGAAAAGGAAGCAATCTAACTTCGTATAAATCATCCATTCCTATACCTCCATCTCTGTTTGACGAAATATAACCTATGGTTTCATCCGAGTTAAAAATAATTCCGAAATCATCGGCTGGTGAGTTTATTGGGATTTTTAAATTTTTTGGTGATCCCCATGTTCTAGTTCCCATTATTGCAACAAAAACATCTAAACCTCCTAGTCCTTCGTGCCCGTCAGATGCAAAGTAAAGGTTTCCTTTTTCATCTATCCAAGGGTACATTTCGTTTCCTTGAGTGTTAATACGTCTACCTAAACTTTTAGGATTATTTGGCCAAGTACCATTTTTTGTTTTTGTTAAAAAGTATAAATCATTTTTCCCTAAACTATTCGGACCATCAGCCGAAAAAACTAATGTTTTACCAGACGGACTAATTGCAGGATGGCCAGATACTGTACCATCTACAGATTCTATTATAGCGATAGGCTCAGACCATTTTCCATTTATTAATTTTGAATAATATATTCCACAACCCGAATTATTATCTTCATCAAAATCACAACGTGTAAAATATACTTCTTTTCTGTTTTTTGTAAAACTTGAAGCTCCTTCGTGTAAAACAGAATTTATGTCATCGCTGAAGCCAACAGCTTGTGACCATTTAGAATTTTCACTTAAAACATCGTTACCTTTTCTCTCCAAATTACTTTGGTAAAGGTTTGAAAACCCTGTACCTAACCATTCGTCTTCTTTTGTAGAGTTTTTACTTAAGCGAGTTGAAGTAAATACAAGTACATTTTCGGAACCAGCATCACCATAAAAGCTTGGTGCAAAGTCATTAAATTCAGAGTTGAGTTCAGTTATGTTTCTTAGTTTGTAATCTGTTTTTTCGCTTTCAAGTTTTTTTGCAAGATTTACTGATTTTAGAAGTTTAATAACTCTTCTGTCTGATGGACTTTCTTCTAAATATTCTTTTAAAACAATTTCTGCTTCGTCATACCTTCCTAGAATTTGTAACATTTTACCATAATTATATTCCGCATCTGGTCCATAATCAAGTGTCATAGCTCTTTCGTACTGATAAATTGCTTCAGGATATTGAGCCATATTTTTATAACATTCGCCTAGCTTATATACTATTTCAGCACTAAAACGTTTATCTTTTTCTTTAGTAAAAGCTTTCTCTAATAATTTCAACGATTTGTTATACTCCATATTGTCAAAAACTTCGAAAGCAACCTTAGTTTCGCTTGTTTGAGCAAAAACAAACATGGGTATAAAGAAAAGTATAAGTGCAATTTTGTTAATGTACATCAATAAGAGATTAAGTTGAATTATGAGATATTTAAGATGTATAAAGATATAATTTTTTAGTATTAATAAATCTTAAATATTGTAATGAAATTTTACAGTTTTAATCTTAAGATAACTGTAATGAATAACAAGTAAATGATGTTATTTATCAACTTTTTTAGAACCGGTTATTGAATAAACCATTGGTATTTTATTTTCGAGGTGTTTTATTCTGAATTTTGATGGTTTAACTTCGGTAGTATGATTAAAACAATTGTAAGGAGAATAGTCGTATTCATTCAGTGATTCAATTTCAATATTGTTTTTTATCAAACTATTAATTACTTCTCCCATTCCATGATTCCATGATATGTTTTGCTGGGTAAGATTAGCATCTCTATCTGCATAAGTGCCTGTTTCAGTTTCAACGATTGCACCAGAGTTAAAGTAGTTATAGCCAATTTTTTCAAAGTTATAATCAAACATCCATACTACAGGGTGAAATTCAACGAAAACAAGTTTACCACTTGATTTTAAGAATTTAGAAATAATCTGCCCCCATTTATCTAAATCAGGTAGCCATCCAATTACACCATAACTAGTGAAAACTATATCAAATTGTTTATCTAAATGATTTGGTAAATCATAAATATCACAACAGATAAATTCAGCTTTTATATCAGCTTTTGTAGCAATATCCTTTGCTTTTTCAATAGCTTTATCAGACAAATCAACACCAGTAACATTTGCTCCCAATCTGCCTAATGAAATAGTATCTTGACCAAAATGACATTGTAAATGTAAAATACTTTTGCCTTTTATATCCCCGAGTAGATCTAACTCAATATCATTTAATGAAGATTTTCCTTTCAAAAATGCATCTAGGTTATAAAAATCTGATTTAATATGAAATTCGGTTTTATTATTCCATAATTCCTTATTTATTTTGATGTAATTTTCTTCAGGGTTCATTCTTTATATTGTTAATTTTTTGAATAATAGGATAATTAGGGTTATGTGATTAGATTTTTGCATAATCCTAATTATCCTATAATAGTTTAAAGCTCTTTAATTAAATCATCAACAATAGCTTTCAATGGTTTTACTTCATGTACTTCTTCTAAACTAGGTCCTGCAACCCAAATAGTTTTATAAGAAGCTCCAAATGCCGATTTTTCTATTGCTTTCATTCCTTTTAGGGCAACAAACATCTTTACATATTTTTTAAGCTTTTTATTTTTCATCAATGCTTTTTGTAGCCATCCAGGTTCAGTACCTACTTCTTTTAAATAAGGAGTATTGATTACAGTTAAAGGTGTTCCCGATAAATTAGAAGTTCTAATTATATCTTTTGCTCCGTATTCAACTAAAGCATTTTTGTAATCATCAGATACATCCGATTCTTCAGTAGCTATAAATACTGTACCCATTGAAACTCCTGCTGCTCCTAAATCTAGCATTTCTTTAAGTTGTTTCCCTGTAGCTACTCCTCCTGCAGAAATTATAGGGATATTACAGTTTTTTGTTAATAATGGAATAAGCTCTTTGTAACTAGTATCTCCAGCATGTCCACCTGCTTCACTATTTACAGCAATAATAGCATCAGCACCTAATAATTCTACCTTTTTAGCATATTTTAGGTCAACAACATCGCAAAAAACTTTGATGCCTTTTGGCTTACATTGCGCTATGGTTTCTTCTGGACTACCTAATGATGTAATAATGAAATCAACTTTTTTTTCTACACATGTTTTTAGTTGATCTCCGAATTTGATATTCGATTTATTTACGATTAAATTAATACCGAATGGTTTAGTAGTTTTACTTCTAATTTCGTCAATTGCATCTCTAAACTCTTTATCAGTTCTATAATTTAGAGCAGGGAATGCAGCCGTGATATCACTTTCAAGTGCGGCTATAATCATTTTTGTATTCGACACCAAAAACATTGGAGCCACAATTATTGGGTGTTTTATCCCCAACATTTTAGTTAATTCTGTTTTCATTTTTTTGATTAGATTTGGTTATCTGTGTCCGAATGTATTAGTTTTTGGCTTATTAAAAAAATGTATTTAATAAATAAATGAATATATCGTCAGTTATTTTTGGGTAGATAAGCTGGTGAAATCAAATAAATTTTTATTTTTGAATAAACTAATTATCAATGAGAAAGCTATTTATACTAATTGTTATTTCTTTTTTTGGATTTTTATCATGCGAAAAAAGTAACGCAACTTCCGAATCAGATAAAGTAGGGAATTATACAGGCAAAACTTATCAAGATAGTACTATTAGTATTAATCTAAATATGGTTAATGGTAAGCTGATGGTTACAAATTACTCAATTAGTCTTGATTTTGATACTAATGATGGAATACCATGGATGGTTTATTCTGAAGCAAATCAAGATGGAATTGAAGAAGTTAGAAATGATGAGTTTACAATTATTATCACCAACAGTGGTGGTTTAGAGAATTCAAGCTTAGAAGGAGTATTAACAGATAATAAAATAATAGGTAACTTTAATATGAATCAATCTCCAACAAATAGTGGAGAAACTCCTAGCCTTTCTGGTAGTTATGAAGCTGAGAGGTGATTTAGTGAAGCAGTGAAGCAGTGAAACACATAAAGTAGTGAGAATACACTATCTCAAATATTAAATTACATATCACCCCATTACAGGTAACAGATTGCTAAATTACAGATACTGCATTACAGATTACTGTATTACTGATTACTGCATTACTAGATACTGCATTACTATAAAATAACATCTAACCTTTTATCCCTTTAATCTTTTCATTTCTTAAACTTTTACTAAATTTGCAAATTCGAATTAAAAAGTAAAAAAAGAAGTCGATGATTAAAATAACATTGCCTGATGGTTCTGTAAAAGAATTTGAACAAGGCGTAACTCCGTTTGATGTTGCAAACTCTATTAGTAGTGGTTTGGCTCGTAATGTAATTTCTGCAAAAGTAAATGAAACTATTGTTGAAACCACCACGCCTATCAATACGGATTCAACCTTGACGCTTTTTACTTTCGAAAGCAAAGAAGGTAAGGATGCATTTTGGCACTCATCTGCACACTTGTTGGCTCAAACATTAGAATTTTTCTATCCTGGTATTAAATTGACAATAGGTCCATCAGTAGAAAATGGATTCTATTATGATGTTGATTTTGGTGAATATTCTTTTTCTGAAAAAGATTTCAAGAAAGTTGAAGATAAAATGCTTGAGTTCGCTCGTGAAAAAGCAAAATTCAAACTAAATAGCGTAAGCAAAGTTGAAGCGTTAAAAAAATATGAGAAAGAAGGAAACCAATACAAGGTAGAATTAATTGAAAATCTTGTAGATGGGACAATATCTTTTTGTGATCATGGAAACTTTACTGATTTGTGTAGAGGTGGACATATTCCTAATACAGGAATTATTAAAGCTGTAAAAATAATGAGTGTTGCTGGTGCATACTGGCGAGGTGATGAAAAGAATAATCAACTTACACGTGTTTATGGTATTTCTTATCCTAAGCAAAAACTTCTGAAAGAATATTTAGAAAGATTAGAAGAGGCTAAAAAACGTGATCACCGTAAAATAGGTAAAGAACTTAAATTATTTGCTTTCTCACAGAAAGTAGGTATGGGACTTCCTTTATGGTTACCAAAGGGAGCTGCTTTAAGAGAAAAATTAGAGAATTTCCTGAAAAAAGCTCAAAAGCATGCTGGTTATGAGCAAGTAATTTCTCCACATATTGGAAGTAAAGAGCTGTATATTACTTCAGGACATTTTGCAAAATACGGAGCTGATTCTTTTCAACCTATAGGTACTCCAAACGAAGGGGAAGAGTATTTGTTGAAGCCAATGAATTGTCCTCACCACTGTGAGATGTTTAATGTAGAACCTTGGTCATACAAAGATTTGCCTAAGCGTTATGCGGAGTTTGGAACAGTTTATCGCTATGAACAAAGTGGCGAGCTACACGGTTTAACTCGTGTTAGAGGATTTACTCAAGATGATGCTCATATTTTCTGTACTCCAGATCAGCTTAACGAAGAGTTTATGGCTGTTATTGATTTAGTGAAATATGTTTTTGAATCGTTAGGGTTTGAAGATTTTACAGCACAAATTTCTTTAAGAGATAAAGAGAATAAAGAAAAATATATAGGTTCAGACGAAAACTGGGAAAAGGCTGAAAATGCTATTATTAATGCTGTCAAAGAAAAAGGCTTGGAAGCAACAATAGAATATGGCGAAGCTGCATTTTATGGTCCAAAACTTGATTTTATGGTTCATGATGCAATAGGTCGTAGTTGGCAGCTTGGAACAATACAAGTAGATTACAATTTACCAGAGCGTTTTGACCTTACTTATAAAGGAGCAGATGATAAAGATCATCGTCCGGTAATGATTCACCGCGCACCATTTGGTTCAATGGAACGATTTATTGCGATATTGATAGAGCATACAGCAGGTAATTTCCCACTGTGGCTAACACCTGAGCAGGCTATAGTATTGCCTATCAGTGAGAAATATCATAATTATGCGAAAAAAGTTTCAGAAGTGCTGGAAAATTCCGAAATTCGCACCCTCATTGATGAGCGTGCTGAAAAGATAGGAAGGAAAATCCGTGATGCTGAAGTTTCCAAAATCCCTTTCATGATAATTGTAGGAGAAAATGAAGAGAAAGAGGGTAAGGTATCTATTAGAAAGCATGGCGAAGGAGACTTAGGAAGTTTCACAACAGATGAGTTTGTATCCTTGGTTAACGAGGAAATAAATAAGACATTAAAGCAATTTAAATAATTATTAATTAAAACCTTAAGGCCCTGGCTATTAGAAGAAAAGGAGGACGTCGTCCTCTAAGAGTAATCAAAGAGAACCCACACCGTATTAACCGTGAAATTAGAATCCCAGAGATTCGTTTGGTGGGTGAAAATGTAGAGATTGGAGTTTATCAAACACGTGCTGCACTAAAAATTGCTGAAGAGCAAGGTTTAGATTTAGTTGAGATATCGCCAAAAGCGATACCTCCAGTATGTAAAATTATAGACTACAAAAAGTTCTTATATGATCAAAAGAAGAAACAAAAAGAACTTAAATCAAAAGCCTCTAAAGTTGTAATCAAAGAGATTCGTTTTGGACCACAAACCGATGAACACGATTATGATTTTAAGAAAAAGCACGCTGAAAAATTCTTAAAAGACGGAGCAAAATTAAAAGCTTTCGTTTTCTTTAAGGGTCGTTCAATTATTTTCAAAGAACAAGGACAAATATTGTTGCTAAAATTAGCTCAAGATTTAGAGGAGTTCGGGAAAGTAGAACAGATGCCAAGGCTTGAAGGAAAGCGTATGACAATGTTTATTGCGCCTAAGAAAAAGTAAAGATATCGTTTGTGCTTAACTGTACAAACGAGTTTTTAAATAGTAGGTAGGATAGCTATTAAAAACTGAAAGAAGATGCCAAAGTTGAAAACAAAATCTAGTGCAAAGAAACGTTTTAAAGTGACGGGTACTGGAAAATTGAAAAGAAAACACGCTTTTAAAAGTCACATCTTAACAAAGAAGACTAAAAAGCAAAAGAGAAACCTTACACAAGCAGGTTTAGTTCATAAAGTTGATGTTGCAAACATCAAACAACAATTAAACTTAGCTTAATCAACTTAATTGTTGATTCGGTAAATTTATTAACCATGTAGTGGTGCAAAATATAAAGTGCGGTTTAGTCCGTCGCCCTCTACAAAAATAAAATAGGAAAATATGCCTAGATCAGTAAATGTCGTTGCTGCAAGAGCCAGAAGAAAAAGAATCTTGAAGCAGGCCAAAGGTTACTTTGGAAGAAGAAAAAATGTATTCACAGTTGCGAAAAACGCAGTTGAAAAAGGATTAACATACGCATACAGAGACCGTAAGAACAAGAAACGTACTTTCCGTTCTTTATGGATTACTCGTATCAACGCGGGTGCTCGTATTAATGGTATGTCTTACTCTCAGTTAATGGGTGCACTTAAAGCTAATAACATCGAATTGAACCGTAAAGTTCTTGCAGATTTAGCAATGAATCACCCTGAAGCTTTCAAGTCAATTGTAAGCAAAGTAAAATAAATTTTATTTAAACAATATATATCCTACTTATATAAGACCATCTCATTTATTGAGATGGTTTTTTTTGTTTATTATTTAACTGTTGAGTCGTTTAATTGTTTATTTGTCCAAAGTCCAAAGTCCAAAGTCTAAAGCTTATTACATTTTTGTTAATTTACGAGATATCCACCAGTGATAGGAGTGATAGCTTATTTTTGTGAAAAGTTGTGAGGATTTTGTTTGCAGAGCGACTTTAGGAGCTCCTGCAAACAAAGTTTAGCCGAACACTTTTGACAGGAATAACTTAAACGGATAGCGCGTTTAGGTGGCATAATAAAAATGTTTATTACATATATTTTTTATATTTGAGAAAACATGAACTATGAATCCTAAAAAAATCTTAATTCCTATACCTTCAAATGGGTTTGATCCATCAGAAACGGCAATACCTTGGAAAATATTATCAGAAAATAATTTTGAAATAGTTTTTATAACACCAAATGGCAATAAAGCAATTGCTGACAATATTATGCTGACTGGAGAAAAACTTGGAATTTTTAAATCTGTTTTGGCAGCACGAAAAGATGCAGTAGATGCATATTATGAAATGGAGGTAAGCGAAGCGTTTGAAAATCCATTGAAATATGCGGATGTTAAAGAAAAAGATTTTGATGCTATTATTTTACCAGGGGGGCACGATAAGTCAGTAAAAGAATATTTAGAGTCAGAAATTCTTCAAAATGTAGTAGCTGATTTTTTTATTTCTAATAAACCTGTTGCAGCAATTTGTCATGGAGTAGTTTTAGCCGCACGAAGCATCAATCCTGATACAAGTAAATCGGTTCTATATAATTATAAAACAACATCATTACTTAAGTCTCAAGAATTGTTGGGATATAATATGACACGTTTATGGCTTGGTGATTATTATCTTACCTATCCGGAGATAACTGTTGAGGATGAGGTTAATTCTGTACTATCTAATCCTGATAATTTTCAGCAAGGTCCTACACCCATATTGAGAGATAACTTCGAACACCTTAGTAGAGGTTTTATTGTAAAAGATAGAAACTATATATCTGCACGCTGGCCTGGAGATGTTTATAATTTTTCGCTTGAGTTTATGAAGATGATAAATGAGAAGTGATGAAATAAAAGAGATGTACCTGTTAATGTTGTAAGTATTATTGGCTTTTTGAGATATGTTTAATTACAATTGATAAGATTTGTTAATTATTAAATCGCATTAGATAACTGATAAACGAAAAAGATTTATCGAATTACGATAAATAGAAAGTTTTTACTATATTGCATATCAATAACTTAATCATTCAATCTATTGTGTGAATAATTACTAACTAATTAATCTTTTTTTTATGAAAAATTTATTCCCAAAATTTAAGCTACTAATGGTGTTGTTTGCATCAGTAGCACTAGTTTCTTCTTGTAGTAAGGATGAAAGTAACCCTCCAACGGCAGGATTTAGTTATAATCCAACTGACGTTATACAGTATGATAAAGTTGTATTTATAAGTACTTCTAATGCAGATGATATTTCATATGAAATTTCAGGAGGTAATGTTTCGATTGATAATGTTGATGGTACTGTTCAGTTTTTAGAAGCTAAAGATTATACAGTTGTACAAACTGCTAAAAATTCTGATGGTTCTACAACAGCAACAGAGGTTATTTCTGTAAGTGCTCCTAATAATACCCATAAAATGACTACTTATGGTGGAGATGCGGCTCTTGTAGGTGATGCATATTGGTTCTCAAGTAGGGGAGTGGTACAAATTAGAATAGTAGCTGAAGGTGTAACAGCACAGGAAACAGCTAATTTAGTAAAAGTAACTCCTGTTTTAGGAGTAGATCCAATAGAAGGAGATGGTTCTCGTTCTTATACATGGTCAACAGAAGGAGATGCTGGTACTTATGATGTAGGTTTTACCCATTATCCTGAAACTGGTGATGCTTGGGACGCTGCATGGATGATGCCAACTACTTCAGGAGATGGTCTTGATGTAACTCTAGTATATAAAGCAGCAGATGAAGCAGATAATGTATATGATATTACAGTGAAAAATACTTCAATGTCTGGGTATTATGATGGAGGGTTTTCTTCACACGAAGAAGTGAGTGTCCTTACTCTTACATATAGAGGTGTAATTATACCATTGATTGAGGAATAGTTTACAAAAAAAAGTATAAATAACATTCCTATGTCTAGCTTGATGTAGGGATGTTTTTAGTTTATAGAGGGTTTGAACAGTTATTTTTACTGTGAAAATATCGATGGAGATAATGGCATTTTAAACCTTCATCTCTACCGAGTTAAATCTTTAGATTGCTTATGTCTAACCTTAAAGGTTTTAGTGTAGTAAAACGATTGGAGAATTTGAAGAATCGATGAAGTCAAATCACATTAAGAG
>LGVF01494463.1_pt2 | contig 26589 bp, 24 predicted proteins | sample 469901 | NCBI WGS metagenome assembly LGVF01 (sample SAMN03893561, study PRJNA290197) | marine sediment metagenome | material: sediment; isolation source: combined push core samples #3730, #5133, and #5579 collected at Hydrate Ridge | place: Pacific Ocean: Hydrate Ridge
ACGATATGCAGCAACTGTGTCAACGGCTTGCTATGCCCAAGCGCTGGGAACATCTGTTTGTTGTTGAACGCCAACGTTATTTAGATGCGTATCATAATTTAGAACGCCAGCATCATCGTATCGACCAGGTCTCTGATCGTGAGCTGTACCATCAGTTTAAAGGGGCAAGTCACGAGTTGGTGTTGTTTTTTATGGCCATAACCCCCCATGAAACGGTACGATCAGCACTTTCACATTACGTGACAAAACTTCAGTTGATCACGGTGAAGTTAAATGGTGATGATCTTTTTCATCTGGGGGTGAAGCGTGGCCCTGAAATGGGAGTGATGTTGGCGAAATTGCTTGATGCTCGTCTCGACCGCCTGGTGGTAACGCGTGAAGATGAGGTATGTTTTGTCAAAAATGATAGCAATGACGTGTATTAAGATCAAAGTTCACTTAACGAGCGTATTTATGGAAGCTTTATGATTTATGGAACATATTTTAGTTAAAATCTCAATTATGCTTGTTCCCGCATTGTTAGCTGTGACGGTTCATGAGGTTTCTCATGGCTATGCGGCGGATCGTTTGGGGGATCCAACTGCTCGTCTTTTAGGCCGTTTAACATTGAATCCACTGCGCCACCTTGATCCTGTTGGCACACTGGCGCTGTTATTTGTTGGTTTTGGCTGGGCACGACCTGTCCCAGTGAATTTTTCGAATTTACGTAATCCAAAAAAAAGTATGTTGTGGGTCGCCTTAGCAGGGCCGGCAGCAAATTTTTGTTTAGCGATTCTTTCAGCTATTGTATTGCAAGCTGTCGGTTTTATTGATTCAGCCTTGCCGTTAAATATGACTGCGGTGACTAAGCCACTGGCGATGATGGCTGCCTTTAGTCTTTATATTAATGTGATTTTGGCGGTATTTAACCTCATGCCCATCCCGCCACTGGACGGCGGCAGGGTGTTGACGGCGTTATTGCCAGCACGGCAGGCAGCTTTGCTTTCCCGCTTGGAACCATTTGGATTTATGATTGTGATTGCGTTGGTGTTTTTTACTAAGTTTTGGCAACTGGTCTTAGGACCGATTATTATCTCGGTTGTGTCCTTGTTAGCGAATCAGCAAATTGTTGTTGTTAATGATGTGATTCAATTTTTATTTAGTCGTTAAGCGAAGTGAGTCACCCTGTTGCTTATGAGGTAAAGGTCGATACCTTTGAAGGTCCATTAGATCTTCTCCTCCATCTTGTAACAAAAAACGAGATGGACATTAATGATATTCCGATGGCGCAAATCACTAGCCAATATCTTAATTACCTCGATCAGATGGAAGCGCAAAATCTTGATGTGGCAAGTGAGTTTTTGGTTATGGCGGCGACTCTTATCCATATAAAATCAAAGCTTCTTCTTCCTCGTCATACTAATGAAGAGGAAGTTGATGAGGACGAGCTTGACCCACGGGTAGAGCTGGTGCAGCGTTTACTTGAATATCGTCGTTATAAAGAGGGGGCCGAGGAACTTTCAGCTTATCCTCAACTCAACCATGATGTTTTCTCACGCCCCGAACTGTCTGCTACTCAGGATGATAATGTTAGCTATGGGGCTGAGGGCCATGGTGATGTGGGGTTATTTGAATTGGTTGTCGCGTTACGCGATCTATTGAAAGAACCTGCTCCACCTCGTTATCATGACATTGCCGCAACGGGGTTGACGGTTGATGAGGCGACAATTCGGTTACTGGAACGGCTGAAAGGTTGTCAGCAACTGTTGTTTAAAGAGTGTTTTGTCGATTTGCCACGGCGTGAAGAAGTTGTTGTCATGTTTATCGCGCTTCTAGAACTGGTCAAGCGGCAACAATGTCGAGTGGTTCAACTGAATCCGCGTGGTTCCCTTTATCTTTACCCTGTGCATTGAAAAAATACGGACTAGAGGCGCAAGAGTTATGAATTCTGAACCGTCAAAACTTAAGCCTCGCCTTGAAGCTGTGTTATTTAGTAGTGATGAGGCGTTGCGACTTGAGCGCTTGCAAGCTATTTTCGAAGTTGATATCGATGTGTTGCGTTGTAGCTTACATGAGTTAACTGTTGATTATGCTCAAGAAAACCGCGGTGTNNATCGCTGGCGGTTTTCAATTTCGTACCCGAGCAGAGTATGCACCGTGGGTTGCTAAACTAAATCGCTCTCGGCGTAATCGATTGTCCAAAGCTGCAACGGAAACCCTTGCTATAATCGCTTACAGGCAACCAGTCACTCGGGCTGAAATCGAATATTTACGTGGTGTTGATAGTGGTGGTATCGTTCGATCGTTAATGGAGAAACAATTAGTAAAAATTGTGGGCAAAAAGGATGTGCCTGGTCGCCCACTATTGTATGGAACGAGTCGTCACTTTTTGGAGTATTTTGGACTTAAAGACTTAACTGGTTTGCCACAACTGAAGGAATTTTCTGATCCTGATGATGTTGCACTTTCTTTAGAAATGGACTTTGATCGTTAATGGAAGAATCACAACGGATACAAAAATTGATTGCCAAGGCAGGTCTTGGTTCGAGACGGCAAGCTGAGGTGTGGATTTCACAAGGGCGTGTGACGGTCAATGGTGAGGTCGCTCAGCTGGGAGATAAGGCTTCGCTCGCGACAGATCGAGTATGTCTTAATGGTGTTGAACTGCCCCGTTTAGAGGATAAGCAATATTATATTCTTAATAAGCCTATGGGCTATGTGACGACGCTTAAAGATCCTCAAGGTCGGCCAACAATCCTTCACTTTTTGCAAGATATTAAGGTGCGCCTTTTTCCCATTGGAAGATTGGACCTTAATACTGAGGGGTTGTTATTGCTGACGAATGATGGTGAGTTGACTCATAGTTTGCTCCATCCGCGACATAAAATACCCAAAACATATCGGGTGAAGGTGAGCGGACAGTTGACCCGGTCTGCTCAAGAAGCGATGGAAAAAGGTGTTGTTTTAGAGGATGGAATGACCGCGCCAGCAAAAATCGATAATATTAATACTTCAGGTAAAAATACCTGGTTTGATATGACGATTACCGAAGGGCGAAATCGACAGGTAAGGCGTATGTGTACAGCTGTTGGTTTTAGTGTGAGTGCTTTAAAGCGAGTTCGTATGGCAAATATTGAATTGGGTGACCTACCACCGGGGCATAAACGAAAGTTACATTTACGTGAAATTCAAAAACTGAAACAAGGGTGATGAACATAGTTTCCTCGAACTGTCATTTTCCTTAATTAGAATGTCAGCTTTAGTTAGTTTTGTCGTGAGAGCAATTCATTTTCCTTTGAGAATTCAAGCCATTATGCACTTGACCTTGAGAATGAACTGAATTAACATTAGTACCTGTTTTTAAGTTTATAATAGATTTTTTTGGTAATAAAGGTCATTTTCTAATGTTAGAGGGCTGCTGTGGCAAATAAAGATAAAATACTCGCAACTGCGCAGAAATTTTTGCAAAAAAATAATCTGTCTCGAGCTATCAAAGAATACCTCAAGGTTATTGCAATCGATTCTAAAGATGTTCGCAGTCGGCAGAAGCTTGCAGAGTTATATAGTCGGTCCAAGAATATTGAAGAAGCCTTGACTCATTACGAAGTCGTTGCGGCCTATTATGCTGATAATACGTTTTATTTAAAAGCCATTGCAGTGTACAAGCAGATGCAACGTCTGGTGCCTGAAAATTTAAATTATACTTTAAAATTGGCTCAACTCAACGAACAGCAAGGTCTTGTTGGTAATGCCCTGTCTGAATATAGGGCACTCCTGCATGCTTACGAAGTCTCTGAGGAGAATGAGCAGGCTGTAAAAATTCTTGATCGAATGCGCGAATTGGATCCTGAAAATATTACCATCGGGATACGAATTGCTGAGTTTTATGCACGTATTGGTAACGATGCTTTAGCGCATGAATCTTTTGCATGTGTTGAAAAGCAACTCAAGCAACTCTCTAGTTACAAACAATTGCAAAATTTTTACGAACATTTTATGAAGGTTTGGCCTAACGATGTAGATATTCATGTCGGTTATGGTCTTACAATGGTTGAGCATGGAGAGCCTTTGGGTGGTGTTCAGTTTCTGACTAAGCTACAGCGCCAGCATCCTGAAGATGAAAATGTTCTGTTTGCTTTGTCAAAGGGATTTCATCAATGTGCTGAATTTACTCACGAGGTTGAGTGTCTTGAACGGCTGATTGGTTGGAATAAACAGAACCTTGACTATTACCTTTCGATTTTTCGTGCTGCATTGGCTTGTGATGATTCGATGAAGGCCTTAACATATCTTGAACTGGGTAAAGAGTTCTTTTTTGCCGAACAGAGGGTGGCTGAAATTAAGCCATTTTATGAGCAAGTTCGAGATTTACTCCCCGAGAATCGTGATGTTCTGACCTCACTTCATGCGGTCTATGAACAACTGGGGGAGGGGGAAAAATTATTTGATGTTCTTTCATCTGATCTTGGTGCCGAGCAACAATCATCTGATGGTGAGTTCGGCGGCGAGACATTCGAGTTACAGGATACGAGTCCTGCGATTGCGAGCGATATTACATTTGAGGAACTTGAGTTCGACACCGTTAGCAATAATTCAGTAGAGTCTTCTCAAGAAGCTACGTTTGAAGATATCTCTTTTGATTTGGTTGAGGAGGAGGTGGCTTCATCAGGTGAAGAGAATCTCTTTGATTTAAATTTCTCCGATGATGACGTGGCCCATGTTGATATTCAAGCAGATTTAGAAGAGGCAGATTTTTATCTACAGCAAGGGCTACTTGAAGAGGCACAGCAGGTTAGTCAACGCCTTGCCACGACACATCCTGACCATAGCGGTGTAGTGCACCTTAAAGAACAAATTGCTCAACGGCGTGAATCAGCAGCTAGTCAAGCTGTTCCCGATATTGAGTTGAATGGGTTAAGTCAAACAACTGAAGTGTCAATTGATCTTGATTTAGGTGGTATTGATCTTTCTCTTGAGGAGACGAATCCTGTCGAAAGTTTTGATTTTCATAACAGCACTTCTGATATCGAAAACAGTATTGATGAACTTCATGCTGAAACAACAACAGAGCTGAGGCCGGAACTTGCTGACTCTCAACGGGGTGTTGTTACGGTTATTACCGATGATGATACGGAATCTTCTTATAATCTTGGAATTGCATATAAGGAGATGGGATTGCTTGATGATGCTATCGCTGAATTCGATAAAGCGATTAATAGTCCATCGCGAAAGTTGGATTGTATCTCATTGAAAGCAGCGTGCTATGTAGATCAACAAAAATTTGATGAAGCTGAAAGTGTGCTTACATCAGGTCTGAGTGATTCTGCACTAACAATTAAAGATCAAGTTCTTTTGTATTATGAAACAGGTTTGCTGTATGAAGCGTGGCATCGTTATGCTGATGCACTTTCCAGTTACCAAGTTGTGGCCGATAATGATCCACAATTTCGCAGCGTTACGGTTAAAATTGGAGAGTTGAAAATTTTAGTTGATGATAGTGATATGGTTTCAGAAACAAATCGAGTTTCTTATCTTTAATGGATAGATAGTAGGTACCGATTAGGAGGCTGTCCGACAACCTCCTAGCTTGATAGGATTTCTGGAATGGAATATACAGAACATTTTGGTTTAGAGAGAGAAGCTTTCTCGAATGCTCCTGATGCGCGCTTTTATTTTGATAGCGAGCAGCATAGTCAGGCATTGGTGCGTTTTTTACGTATTGTTGATTCCAATAAAGGCTTGGCTGTCCTTGTCGGTGGCATTGGTTCTGGAAAAACAACTCTCGCTCGCCGTCTTCTTGATACCCTATCTGTTGATTTGTATGAGTCCTCTTTACTTGTTATGGTTCATTCTGGTATCACTCCAGAATGGATTTTGACGCGTATTGCTATGCAACTTGGTGTTGTTAATCCTGCTGCCGATCGAATGACAGTATTGAAGCAGTTGTATGAAAGACTTCTGGAGATAGAACGAGAGGGTCGTCGAGCTGTTGTGCTGATTGATGAAGCGCAAATGCTGCAAACACGGGCATTGATGGAGGAGTTTCGCGGGTTGCTAAATCTCGAAATTCCAGGGAAAAAATTGTTAAATCTCATTTTCTTTGGTTTGCCTGAAGTTGAAGAGTGTTTACGCCTTGATGAACCTTTAGCCCAACGTGTAGCTTTGCGTTACTATCTCCATTCGCTAGATGAGGATTCAACTGTTGCCTATATAAAACACCGACTTCAGGTTGCTGGGGCTAAAAATATGCTATTTTCTGGACCTGCTGTTCAGTTGATTTATCGGTACTCTGGCGGTGTTCCTCGCTTGATTAATACGCTTTGTGATAACTGCCTGTTTGAAGCATTTATGCAAAAGCTTCCAGGTGTTGTTCCTAAAATTGTACAAAGTATTGCTGGTGATCTTGGTTTGACTGATCTAAAACATGTTGGTACTCAAAATGGTGTTGATCAACATTTAGGGAAAATTGAGGCGTTGTTAGCTAAGATGGAACAAAAAAGGTAACGATTGTCCTCAAGGTAAGTAATTTAAGGCCGGCTTAGCCGGCCTTTTTTGTCTGACACTGATTAATTTAGGAATTTGTCTCAGCAATGAACTCAAAGATTAAAATACTACCTGAAAAACTGTGCAATCAAATTGCAGCAGGTGAAGTGGTGGAAAGACCTGCTTCAGTCGTTAAGGAGTTGGTCGAGAACTCACTTGATGCAGGAGCCGATGAAATTGTTGTAGAAATTGATCGGGGTGGCAAAAAAAGGATTGTTGTTACGGATAATGGTTGTGGTATGGGCCGTGATGATGTTTTTTTGTGTTTTGAACGGCATGCAACCAGCAAAATTAAAACTGAAGAGGATCTCTTTCATCTTGTTTATCATGGTTTTCGTGGTGAAGCCTTACCGTCAATTGCAGCGGTGTCACGTTTGTCAGTAATTAGCCGCAGTGAAGAGGATGATTGTGGTTTACGTGTTGATATTGTTGGTGGACAAGTAAAGCACACCGATGAAGTTGGTGTCCCCTGTGGAACAATATTTGAGGTGAAGGACCTGTTCTTCAACCTTCCAGCGCGAAGAAAATTTTTACGTACAGATGATACCGAGTTTGGTCATATTTCAGAGAATGTTACTCGACTAGCCTTAGCACACCCCGCTGTTCATTTTAAGTTGATCCATAATGGTCGAAATATCCTAGATCTGTATCGGCAAAATTGTTCTTTAGATCGGATTGCAATGGTTATTGGTCGAACGGTTGTTGATGCACTACTTCCTGTTGAATGTGAACAGGGCACTTTGAAACTGTCAGGATTTGTTGCTCAGCCAACGATTAATCGCTCGACGACAGCAACTGTTTATAGTTTTGTTAATGGTCGCTTTGTTAAAGATCGTGTTTTACATCATGCCATTATGGATGGCTATCGACAGTTGTTGATGAAGGGGCGTTATCCTGTTTGTGTCCTGTTTTTGCAGTTAGACTCAGAAATGGTCGATGTGAATGTTCACCCAACTAAACATGAAGTACGTTTTCACGATCAACGCACGGTGCACCAATTTGTAAGTCAGTCGGTGCGCAATGTGTTGCGTGATTCGTCCCGTGAGATATCATCTATCGTTAGTCCTCCTTTTGTTGCCTCAACAGCTATGGTAGAAAATATTGATCGTGAATCGGTAAGAATTAACCATTCATCTGTCCCACCACTGCAGGAGGAACAATGTGTTTCGAATAATAATCACATTTTTGAAACGACGGTTGACTACAGTGTTGCATCACAACAAGCGCAACCATTAAGTGATGCTGAACAACAAGCACCTGCTCTGCTTGTTGATGACAAGGGATACTTTGAATCATTAATAATTATTGGTCAGTATCATCTGAGTTACATTTTATGTGAGGATGGTGACGATTTAGTGTTGATTGATCAGCATGCTGCGCATGAGAGAATTGGCTTTGAGCGTTTTAAGCAACAATACGCCACAGGTGAGATTGTAACTCAGGAGTTGTTATTTCCCGATATTCTTGAATTAAGCATACGTGAGGACACTGAATTGCGGGAACAACACGATCAAATGAAACGTTTAGGATTTGAGCTCGAGCATTTTGGTGGGTTAAGTTGGGCTCTTAAGTCAATTCCAGCATTTTTGCTAGAAAATGATGTGAAATCAATGGTGTGCGATGTTCTTGCTGAACTAAACTCTGTGGGTAACAGTGCGTTAACTCACGATGCATTTGATGCTGTATTGATCAAGATGGCTTGCCATGGCATGATTCGTGCTAACCAAAGGCTAGAAGTTGTTGAAATGAAGGCTTTACTGCAACAACTTGATGGGGTTGATTTTAATCAGCATTGTCCGCATGGACGGCCGATTTTGCAACGTTTACGATTAAATGATGTTGAAAAGATGTTTCGGCGAATATGATGGTTGATAAAGAGATGCCAATTATTGTTATCGGCGGACCGACAGCATCAGGTAAAACTGATTTTGCTTTAAAACTGGCTGAGCATTACCCTGTTGAAGTGGTTTCAGCCGATTCGCGTCAAGTTTATCGCCAAATGGATATCGGTACGGCAAAGGTCACGCGTGATGAGCAGCGGGCTGTACATCACCATTTGATTAATATTATTGACCCTGATCAGGATATAAGTGTTGCTGATTTTACCCAGCTGGCTCATGTTGCGATCAAAGATATCCTGAATAGAAAAAAAATACCTGTCGTTGTCGGTGGTACGGGGTTGTATATACGAGCCTTGACCGACGGCCTGCTTGATGGCCCAGCTGAAAATGGTGAACTTAGGGCTCAACTGCTTGCTGATGAATCGATGGCAGAGGGTATTCTCCATCAGCGTTTAATTGAAGTTGATCCACTGTTGGCTCATGCTTTACATCGTCGTGATTTGACACGGATTGTACGTGGCTTAGAGGTGTTTGAAGCAACGGGTACACCCCTTTCTGAATTGCAAAAGCAACACGGATTTATGGAGCAGCCATATCGAGCACTTAAATTTGCACTATCGGTTGAGCGCCCATTGCTTTATGATCGAATAAATCGTCGAGTCCATGCAATGGTGGAATCAGGTCTTATTGATGAGACTCAGCTGTTGCTTGCTCGAGGATATGGTGCAGAGTTAAAATCAATGAAGACGATTGGTTATCGGCAGATTGTCGCTCATCTGTGTGAAGGGTTATCCATCGATGACGCAATTAGTTGGATACAACGGGATTCCAGACGGTATGCAAAGCGTCAGATGACGTGGTTTCGTAAGGATAAATCGATAAATTGGGTTGATTGCAACGATGATTTTGTTAGTATTTTGAAATGGATTGATAGATTTTTATTTAATTGAAAGTGAAGGAGTAAGGGACTATGGCGAAAACACCATTTAACATTCAAGATCAATATCTCAATCAGGCACGTAAAGAACGCGTAAAGATCAATGTTGTTATGATGTCTGGTGAACAACTGCAGGGTTATATCAAATCATTTGATAATTTTTGTGTTCTCATCGAAGGTGGAAGTGATTTTCTGCTTTATAAACATGCAATTTCTACCATCACGTCAGCTGACGGTCTGTTTAAATTGCATGGCGGGCGCGATTAACAGTCTAATTGATAACAAAGTTTTATTGAACACAACGGGTCCTCGGCTGAAATTCAGTGGGGACCTGTCTTTTTTAGGAGTATTATGCTTGAAATTGAAGCCGTTATACCCGGTAGCATTGCTGAAGAACTAGATCTTGAAGCGGGTGATTCAGTGGTGTCGATAAATGGTGAGTCCATCTCTGATCAAATTGATTATCAATTACAGGCTCATGGCGAAGAGTTTGTTATTGATATCGTTAAAAAAGATGGTGAATTATGGGAACTCGATTTTGAACGCGATGAAGATGATCCTATCGGCCTTGAATTTGCTCATCCGCAACCTCGGCAATGTTCAAATAATTGTCAATTCTGCTTTGTTCGTCAGTTGCCTAAGGGGTTAAGAAAAAGCTTATACATTCGTGATGACGATTATCGGTTTTCGTATCTGTATGGTGCTTATATTAGTTTAACCAATTTGACGGAAGAAGATATTACACGCATTCTGAAACAAAAATTGTCACCACTGTATGTTTCTATTCACGCAACAGATGTTAAAAAACGCAGTGAATTGCTTGGTCGTGATCTTCCCCCCGTGGTACCGATACTGCAACGGTTGATTGATGGTGGTATTCAACTTCATACTCAGATTGTGCTTTGTCCTCAACATAATGATCATGATTATTTAGACCAAAGTATTGATGATTTGGTTCATCTGTATCCAGGTGTGTTATCGTTAGCTATTGTTCCTGTTGGTTTAACAGGGTATCGTGAAGGGCTTGCTCCTTTACGTGCTTTTACGGCGACAGAAGCTCGTGAAGTACTGATCTCCATTCATGAATATCAAGAGATTTTTATGCAGAAGTATGCCACCCGTTTCGTTTTTGCAGCGGATGAACTGTACCTCAAGTCGGAAACTCCGTTTCCACCTCTTGACTCATATGAAGACCTCGCTTTGCTTGAAAATGGTGTGGGGTTGGTTCCGTTATTTCGTCGTGATAGCATTGATACTGTCAACGAAGCAGGGTGTTTTAAAGGGATCACCGCAACTATCGTAACGGGTGTTTCGGCTTCTGCTGAAATTGAACAATTTGTCGCAGCTCTGAATGAAAAAACTGGGGCAGAATTACAGGTTAAGGTGATCTCTAACCATTTTTTTGGTGGAGATGTGACGGTTACAGGACTCCTAGCCGGTTGCGATATTGTTGACCAATTGGCTGGTATTGATCTTGGTGCAGCTCTCATTTTGCCTGATGTGATTTGCCGTGAAGGTGATGAAGTTCTGCTCGATGATATGAGTTTGGAGCAGATATCTGATCGACTCAATGTCGATATCGCTAAAGTTCCAGCTTCGCCGTGGGGAGTGTTGGAGTTTCTTGAATGTTTAGCACGATCCTATGATTGATGGAGGTTTAGGGATGGAGTCAGCAGCGCAAGTTATTGATCGTTCGATCTTATTGTTAGAACGCGGAGATTCTCATTTGGCCGTCAAACAATTAACGACTGCATATGAAAGTTATCCTGAAAATGATGAAATTCTGGTGTTACTTACAGAAGCTTTATCAGAAACTGGTCGCACTAAACAAGCTCTTGACCTTTTGCTGAAACGTTCAACCGCTGATAGTGTTAGTGATGACGTGCTGTTTGCTCTTGGCGATGAGTACTTTTCGGTCAATGAATTTGGTCAAGCCCAGTCTTATTACAAGCAATTGCTTTTACGTGTTGATGCTGCAGCTGAAGCGTGGGTCCGTATCGGTTTGATCTCGGTTGCTGAAGGGGAGAATGAAGAAGCAAAAAATTGTTTTCTGAAATCACTCGATCTTGATGGTGATACATTGAGTGCGATCAATTCCTTGGGTGATCTTGCTCTTGAAGCCGATGATCTTAATGAGGCAAAGAGTTGGTTTCTTCGCGCCCTTAAAGTTGACGAAGAGGATCCCGAGGCCGCGAGTAATTTAGCCGAAGTTTATTATGATGAAGGTGATTTGGAGCAAGCGAAATCTTTTGCACAGCAGGCCGTTCAGTTCGATTCATATTTTGCACCAGCATGGTTAACGCTTGGATATGTAGCTTTTGACTGTGATGATGAAGATCAGGTTCGTCATTGTTTTAAAAAGTTTTTAGAATTAGAGCAGAGTGACGCTGCTGCGGATATTATTGTTGAAGTGAAGGCGGTCTTGACGGCGCTGAAAGATTCTTAACGGCATGAGTGTTGAAAAAAACAGGCATGAAGCATGGGAAAATCGCTGCCAGCGTTGCGGTCAATGTTGTTATGAAAAAATTGAGTATCGGAGCAAATATTATCTCACCGATATTCCATGTAAGTATTTGAATCTAAAGACAAAGTTGTGCCAGATCTATCCAGACCGGTGTCAATTGAAAGATGGTTGTGTTGCTCTTACCCCTGAAATTATTGCAATGGGTGTGTTGCCACAACAGTGCGCTTATGTTGAATTAATAAAATCATATACCGCCCCTCAGAGCTGGGAAAGTTTGCCTGCTAACATCCTTAAAACGCTCAAACTTGATTATCAATAAATATTTAGCGTAATCTTGCTATTATATTAGTCCTTTGGCATAATTGAATCCTTCTATAGGTTTTGTTTGAACAGGAAAGTGAGGGGAGATGTCAGCCAAGGTTCGTCAATATGTGAGTCTTTTTGTTCTGGGGTCTTTTCTGGTCATTATCGCTTTGTTTGTTTTGGCACGGTTCGTCATTACACCTGAACGTATAAGGACAGTATTTGTACCCGTTGTCGAACGTTACCTTAACTGTGACGTTAATCTAGAAGCGGTTGATGTCAGTCTCTTTTCGGGTGTTACACTCTCCAATCTTGAATTGCTTAATAACGTTGATAGCGCGATGATTCTTGCCGCGGATAAAGTTATTTTACGTTATCAGATCTTACCACTCTTTGTTCAACGCATTGTCGTAGATGAAATTCGGTTGGAACATCCACGTGTTAATGTTGAACGCTATCCGGGTGGCAGCATTAATCTCTACGATTTAATTACCCAAAAAAGAACTGTGCCTGAACGTGCTATGTTGGCAGATGATGATCTATCCTCGCGTATGGATATTCTAATTTCCCATCTTTATATTCAGCGCGGTGAGCTGTTGTTTAAAGATTACAGCTTTAGTTCGGCACCCCATCGATATAAATTGACTGACTTTGATCTGCACTTAACCAATTTTTCCCTTCACAGGGACTTTTCTTTTGAATTGTGGGGAAAAATCAACGGTGCTCCAATTGATGCTGAAGGAACTGTTAATCTCAATCAGCAACGCTATGAACTTGATCTTGTTATTGATCAGCTTGAGATGGTTCCGTTCCAGCCTTATTATCGTAGTGATATCAATGGGCGAATTGATAGCTTAATTCTTAGTATTGATGCTCGTTTCAATGGCCAGCGAGAAACACTTGATTCAGCAGGTGTTGTTCAACTGCAGCAACTCGATTATTCCTCAGCGACGTATTCTGATCTCTCCATACAGGCAAACAAGATTGACGTTCAGTTCGATGTTTTATTCAATCCGCAGCAGCAGATCATTATTAAAAAGCTTCATTTAGATTATGATGGTGTGCAGGCTGATATCGATGGAAATTTGGCGGTTGTGGAATCAATTCCAGAGTTTAATCTTCATATTGCCATGCCAAAATGGTCACTTAGAAAAGGTAACGTGCTATTACCTCGCTCCTTTGCATCTTCCTTTTCAGGCTATGACCTTGCTGGCGACGTTGACCTTGATCTCATATTGCGCGGTCAAGGTTTCGATTTTAAAAAAAATATTCAGAAATCAACGATTACCTTTGATTCTGTTCAAGCCAGCATTGGTGATCTTCGCCCCTCCATCACCGGGGTGATCACCACATCTGGTGATACCCTTGTTGCTGATAATGTATCCGTTGTTTTGGGTGATAACACTCTTCAACTTAACGTGGCGAGCAAAAATATTTGGGCTCGTCGTCCTACTATAAATGCCGAAATTGGCGCTCGAAGTTTTGATTTTAATACCATCTCGACACGGTTACGTTCAGATTTCGGTGACTCAGAAAGTGGTGATGTTAAGTTGACTTCGCGTGAGATGACTGAACCCAGTGGCGTGAAGTTACCATTTGATGTCGTTGGAACATTGTCAATTGATACAGTGACGGTGCAAAAAATTGATTGTTCCGCCCTAAAAAGTCAATTTTCTTTGCGCAACAATATTTTTCAATATGATTCGTTGACCTGTTCTGTTGCCGACGGCACGCTCGATTCGAGTGGTCATGTTGACCTGACACAGCAAGGCTACGCCTATGCGGGACATGTCACGGGACGAGGTTTACAGCTAGCTGAACTGGCGCAAGCCTTTGACACGAACAAGAAGAGTTCTATTGCTGGAGTATTGGCTGTTTCTGTTGATTACAGTGGTGCGGGAACGCAAAAAATACGTGTTCAGCAGAATCTTTCTGGTGCTGGTAACTTTGAAATTGAAAATGGTGTCATGTCGGGTACGGCTTTCATGGACGAGTTGTCGATATTTTTTGGTCTTTCTGCATTTCAAGTTTTCCGTTTTTCTGAGGGCCGTGGCACCTTTAAACTTGATACAGGTGGACAGCTTCATTACGATGCTCAATTTCTAGGCAGTCGGTCACGAATTTACCCTGTTGGTACATGGCAGTATGGTGGAGATTTGGCGGCGCAGGTGGCGGTTTATTTATCCCCCGAACTAGCTATAGAGATTGATTCAGGTTCGAAAATAATACCTTACTTACAACAACGTGATGGTTGGAGCCATATTCCTCTGTCTGTCACTGGAAGGTTTGATGCCCCTCATGTCAATATTGATATTGTGAAGGCCAGTCGTTCAGTTTTGCAGCGCGTTGGCGATATTGTTGTGGATGAATTGAGCGAACATGTTGAACGCGAGTCTGATCCCTCTACGGGCAATGACGGGGTCGAGTTAATTGAATCGGTTCTTGAGGGGCTATTAGGTAAATAATTCGGTTTTACTGCTGGTACAATGGAGAGTTTCGATTATGGTTGATAAACGGAGAAAATTAAGAATTCGTAAAAGAGTTCGGGTCATGTATGGTCCTGAATTTCCATCTAAGGTTGGCTTTACTTCTGATATCTCTGAATCAGGTTTGTGTATTAAATCATTTATTGTTTTCAAACCAGGTGAGATATTGCTCCTCGAAATTGAAGCGCCTAGTGGAGAAATTATTCGACTTGAAGGTCGTGTTCATTGGGCACGAAAAGTACCCCCGAACCTTTTACGCAAGGTAAAACATGCTGGGATGGGCGTTAAAATTATTAATTTCACCAATGGTCGTGAAGTTTATTTAGATCTGTTCCATTCAAATTGAGATTAACCCAAATCTTTTCTACTTGTCGTGATAATTTATTTTCTAGCACCATGTACATAGCAAAACATCTATTCCCGCTCCCCGCTTAATTAATCTTCCGGTAAATACATTAATTGCTATTCTTGTATTGTGACCTGTTGCTGGTTGTTGCATAGCTGTGCTATTTTATTTTGGTTTATATATTGGTTATTCTTTGTTGTTTCTCTCATTTCAGATGAAGTATTTATTATATGTCTCCATTTAAAGAACGTTTAGATAAGTTGTTGGTCGATCGCGGTTTATGTTTATCGCGTGAACGAGCTCGTGCCATGATTATGGCTGGTAAAGTTCTTGTTCGTGATCGTGTTATTGATAAAGCTGGTACCAAGGTTGATTGTGAATCTGAGATCCGTTTGCGTGGAGAGGATATTCCCTATGTTTCTCGTGGTGGGTTAAAACTTGCTGGTGGTTTAGCAGCATTCGCCTTAGACGTTGTTGGTCGTATTGCTATCGATGTTGGTGCTTCAACAGGAGGATTTACCGATTGTCTGTTGCAGCAAGGTGTTAAAAAGGTTTATGCGGTTGATGTTGGCTACGGCCAATTAGCTTGGAAATTACGAGAAGATGAACGTGTTATCAACCTTGAACGGACAAATATTCGTGACTTGACTGTTGAAAAACTTGATGACTGGCCAAACTTAGCTGTAATCGACGCATCATTTATCTCTCTTGATAAGGTGTTGCCACCAACATTGTCTCTCATGGATGTTAATAGTGACATTGTAGCGTTGATTAAGCCACAGTTTGAAGTGGGTAAGGGAAAGGTTGGCAAGGGGGGGGTTGTTCGTGATCCGAATCAACACAATGAGGTCATTGAAAAGATAAAAACTTTAGCTGAGAAGTTAGGTTGTCTTGTCGTATCTGTTGCAGATAGTTCTCTATTAGGGCCAAAAGGAAATCGAGAGTTTCTTATTCATCTTACCTATCGTACTGACGCTACCGAGATTGTAACCAAGTGATAAAGATTTTACATACATCAGATATTGACCTAGGTGCATTGCCTTCATTTACCAATGACTTTAGTGACACGCATCATCAGCACCGACTGGCGACATTTAATGCTCTTATCGACTTAGCTCTTGAGCGTCAGGTCGATCTTTTTGTTGTTTTAGATCATTTGTTTTTTGGTGCAATTCCTGATTCTGAATGGCTTGATGCAGTACAGGCTGGACTGCTACAGCTTGAGGAGCAAGGGATTACAGTTTTACTCTATCGTGGACACACTGATGAGGGTGGCGAACAGGCTATCGATGGTTTGGAGCGTTATTACGTTTCACACAACGGGACTGCACCAATTACGCTGGCTATTGGTGCTGAAACGGTCAATCTGCATCTTTTGCATCTACCGTTATCCCGTGAGACGACACCATCAAGCGCGATACCATGTGAATCGCTGGTTTCTTATCATATTGGTATCTTGTTAATGGCCGTTTCAGGTACAAATTGTTCAAATCCGCACTATGATTTTTTGATTCATCATAAAGAATCAATTCAAGCTTTAAATCATCATTACGTTGCCGTAGGGTATCGTCACGCATCTGAATTGGTGGATGATGGTAACGTTCTTGCTCTTTGCCCAGGTTCGCCTCAGGCAATCGATTTTTCAGAAAAAGGACCTCGGCATTGTGCGCTCGTTATTTTGGATCAACAACGGGTCGAAGTTGAGAAAATCGAAATACAACAATCATTGTTTGATCAAGTTTGCATTGATATTTCAGAGTGTTGCGATGAAAGGGATATATGCGCTGCGGTGGTTGCTCTGGCCCAAGAAGATCTTGTCGTACAGGTTGAATTAGTAGGTCAAATTGAATACCCATTAACGCCAAGTCGTATTGTGAGCCAATGTCATAATATGTTTACCTATTTGGATATTGTTGACCATACCTCACTGATTAATAGCCGTTATTTGAAATCAATGGCAAAAGAAAATACAGTACGAGGAAAACTGGCCCAAGCATTTATAACTATGAATACCAGTACCAATGATGTTGATCAGCGGAGGATCTATGAACTTGCATTACGTGATCTTTTGCACCGATTTAACGCAGTTCAAGCTGAAAATAGTGGGGCTGAATTATGATTCTACGCAGCCTTGAATTGACAAATTTTGGTTTGTTTAACGATAAATCCTACGAATTTCGTCGTGGTATGAATCTTGTCATTGGCCCCAATGAGGCCGGCAAGTCGACAATGATGGAATCAGTTCCTGCGATCCTCTTTGGTTGTAATGAAAAAAAACGTTTTCAACCTTGGGGGCAAAGCGAATCAACCTGTGCAGCCTTGATTTTAGAAAACCAGCGTAATAACGTTTTAATTCAACGTAATATTGATACCGATCATGTCGAGTTAAAGCAATCAGACGACATGTATCAACAGCAAGATCATTTTATTGCTACGCTTGCCGTAGGTGAACACTCGCCGCAGCAATTAGAGTATCGCGAGTATTTATCTAAGACGTTAGGGATTCACGATGAAATGCTTTTTCGTGCGTCAATATTTGTTGGCCAAGGAGATTTCCCTTCAAGCGCTAAACAGATTGAACAGCAAATAAGGATTCTGTTATCGGGTTTTATTCACGGTGATTGTGACCTCGTTCGCCAATCACTTCAGGATGATTATCTGGCCATCACCTGTGAAGATCCTTGGAGTGGTTTGAAGGCATCGCCACGTGAACTCGATGTTGTGAAAGAGTTGTTAGGTGATCTCGATGTAAAACGTGAACAATTCAATCAGTGGTTGCTTGAATCAAAACAGGTACAACGGCAGATTACTGAACTTGAACAAAAACTAGACCGCGATCGGAGTGATTATGAAAGTGGTATTGAGTATTTAATCTGGATTCAGCAACGGTGGCACGCTGAAGGTGATGAGCATCAGCCTAACGCAAGTTCATCAACTGTTGGTGACAGTGAGATTGATAACCAGCCACTGATTACTGAATGCGAGCAGTTAGAAAAAACATTAACAGATGCTGGGTTACCCGCTGAAATACCTGGAGATTTACCTCGCTTGCTCTCCAGCGCTGATGATATTCGCTGTGATTTAGTTTCCCTCCAGCAGCAGATAGTTCCATTACGCAAAGAGTTAAAGGAGATCGCTTTACCATGCTGGAAAAAGTCGCTTCTCGCCACATTGTTGCCACTGCTTGTCGTTGTCGTTTTATGGAATTTTTCTGCTGACAAACACTCTCTCTTTATTGCACTGTTTAGTGCCATTTGTTTGACATTGTGGGGATCGTTTTTAATCCGTTATCGGCAGCAACGATCGTGTCAATTACAGCTTCAAGAGAAAATATCTCAGGTGGAATTAAGGCGCAGCGAGGATCGTTCACGATTAGAAGCTCTCGATGCAGAATTTGAACGTCATGGTTTATCGAGTTCTGCAATTGAGCTTGTTAAAATGAAAAAGATACTCGAAGCACATGAACATATATTGGTACGGTTAAGTGAAATCCGCCATCAACTTCATCAAGGTGGTGCAGCAGACACGTGTCTCGCCGATATGGCCGATTGTTATGAACAGGATGAATGTGGTGATGTGGGCCATTTAACGCCGAGCGATATTCCTGAGGCGGAGGCGAAACTTGCTGATTTAAAAAACACGATACACAGTGATGAAGCTGAATTACTCTCCTTACTTCGTACTGGAGCAGTGTTGCAAGGTCGCTTAGATGACTGTGATAAATTAGACGTGAGTGAGGTTCAACTGCGATCTCGTGTTGCTGAACTTGAGGAGAAAAAACACGTTTTAAGTTGTGCTTATCAGGTTTTAACTGATGCTATTGATGAGTTTCATAGAATAAACCTAACGAAATTAGAAAAAGAGATGGGGAGCTATTTAAATAAGGCAACCCTTGGTAAGTACCGTAGCGTGAAGATACATGATGATTTTTCGGTCTCCCTTGCCGGCATTGGCCGGTGTAGTGATTGGGTTCCTCTAGCAAATCTTAGTCGTGGTACCATTGATGTTGCTTGTCTTGCAATTCGCTTAGCGGTGACCCGATATATAACCCATAATGAATATTTGCCCTTTTTTCTAGATGATGCTCTGGTTAATTTGGATTCAGCACGGCTAATCGATACCATTGATGCGTTAGAGCGATTGAGTGATGACCATCAAATTATTATGTTTACCCACGATGAACGGTTGTATAAATTGGCAGGAAGACGTCGTTGGCATGTGATCTCACTCGGTGAACAACCACAGCGAAAGACAAAAAAACGAAAGGAAAATCGTGACCATGGAAACGAACTTGGTGGACAACTGTCTCTTTTGTAAAATTATCAAAGGTGAAATTCCTGCCGATATTGTTTATGACGATGATAAGGTTCTTGTGTTTAGAGATATTGACCCACAGGCGCCAGTTCATTTACTCATTATTCCACGTCAACATATTGCTCGAATCAACGATATTGGTCCAGCCGAAGCCTCACTTATTGGCCATATCCATCTAGTTGCCGTTGAACTAGCAAAGAAATTTTCCATTAGTGAAACAGGTTTTCGACTGGTTAATAATTGCAATGACGATGGTGGACAAGCCGTCGACCATCTACATTTTCATCTGCTCGGTGGCAGGAAGATGAACTGGCCTCCAGGTTAAGTGGTTCGATACGTCGATTTATTTATTGATTCAGTTTACTGTTGTGTAATGAGGGAATAAATCATGGTGGATGATAAACATAATCGAGAGATGCAAAAGTTGATGGATGAAATTTCAGAACTTTTGGTTACACATCATGGTGGTAGTTTTTCTGACGATGCCCTCGAAAATGGTATCGTTAAGTTGAACGGAGCTTTTAATTTAGCGAAAGAATCCCATTCCGCTCAATTTAGGAAGTCTGGTGAACCTTATTTATTTCACCCCCTTAGGGTCTCTCATCTCGCTGCACGACACTGGATGGGATTTTCCTCAATCATTGCCGCATTGTTGCATGATGTCGTTGAAGACACGCCCGTTACCATTGAAGAGGTGGAGAGTGAGTTCGGTACAGAAGTGGCTTTGTTGGTTAAGGGACTGACAAAAGTTGAAGATGCAGAACTCAGTCGCGAGTTGCTTAAAGAGGAGACCTATCGTAATCAGATCTTGGTGGCGATAAAAGATATTCGTGTCTTGTGTTTGAAGCTGTGGGACAGAATCGATAATTTACGTACTATTGATGCATTAAAACCACAAAAACAAGCCTTAATTGCTGATGAAACACGCAAAGTTTATATTCCACTAGCGCGCCACTTAGGTATGGGCCAAGTTGCCGATGAACTCGATGCTCTGTCACTTTCAGTGCTTTATCCGCGTCGAGCATCTCGGTATCGCCGTATTTTAGAAGAGGTTAAGCGGCGCTCTGAGCCTGCGTTAAAACAGCTCCGTTTGGATATTGTGGCCGAATTTAATCGTCACAAACTCAACATCGTTTTGAATGATACGTGGAGATCCTTTTCCTTGGAGGGAACTCAGCGGGTTACACGGGGAGTGAGTGCCCTCTATACTCTCGATATTCTTGTTGATTCGTCCATGGACGCGTATATGGCTCTTGGACTGATTCATCGCTTGTATCGCCCGATTACCGGTAAATTACGTGACCATCTTAATGCACCATCACAGCACGGTTATCAGGCGATTAAAACGACAATTCAGGCTGGTGAGTACCGCTTGAGAGTGAGAATCACGACACGAAAGCTTGATCGATTTAATCAGTCTGGGGTTTTAGCTCCTGGTTTTGAATTTCGAAAAGAGAACTTCGATGGCTTGATGCGTAGCCTCTTAGATGGTGAATCTGTTTTTGATGTGGATCGATTGCGTCTGGCATCGGCTACGATTCAAGTTTATACCCCTAATGGCGATTCGAGAATGCTTCCTGAAGGAAGTTGCGCCCTTGATTTCGCTTTTGAGATACATGAGAACCTCGGCCTCTATGCCTATCGAGCACGAATTAATGGCCAGACACGGTTACTCAAGACGCCGTTGATGGATGGTGATCAGGTTAAGATAGAAAAAGTTGACTCACTGGCGGTCTTGCCAAAATGGTTAGAATGGGCGATTACGCCCAAGGCACGTAATTCGATTAGACGATGTTTGCGAACTAATTTTAGGGAAAATCAGCGCGATGAAGAATAGGGTTTTATTGATAGGTCTGTGGTGTTTGCTGTTGTTGATTGGTATTAACAGTACTGGTTGGGCCGCCCAGCACGCAACTGTTTTTGTTTATCATCGATTTGGTGATTCCCGTTATTCATCGACTAATATTGAACTCCCAGTGTTTACGCAACAGCTGGAGTATCTAAAGCAGAATGACTATGTTGTTTTACCTTTAGGTGAAATTGTTGATCTGCTCAAACGTGGCGAAGAGCTGCCCGATAAGTGTGTTGCCATTACTGTGGATGATGGTTATTTGACCTTTTTGACCGGTGCGATGCCATTGCTGAAACAGTATGGATTTCCAGCAACTCTCTTTGTTAATACTGATTCTGTTGGTGGTAAGAGTTATTTAAGTTGGGCACAGTTGCGGCAACTTCATCAAGACGGTGTTGAAATTGGTAACCATTCGGCATCACACCCCTATTTTGTTTCCAATGAGGTGAATGGACCTCTTACATGGTATGCCAACTCGTTCGCTGATATCACAAAGGCTTCGGATGCTTTTTCTGATCACCTTGGCGTTAAACCGCAGCTGTTTGCCTACCCGTATGGTGAATACTCGCCACAACTTGAACGATTAATTGAAGAACTGGGTTTTGAGGCTGCCGTGGCACAGCAGTCTGGTGCCATGACAAAAGATTTATCTTTTTATAGCTTACCGCGATTTCCCATGGGTGGGCCATTTGCAACGTTTAATGGTTTTAAGAACAAGTTAGCCATGTTGCCAATGCCCGTGACTGTAAAACTGCCTAAAGGCCCTGTCGTGCAAAAACAAAATCCACCAGTATTAACATTTACGTTGCAGGGCCAAGATATTAATCTGAATAGTTTGCGCTGTTATGTGCAGGGACAGGATCCTGTTACTGTTGAAAAGGTTGATGGCGACCTGTTTCGGGTCGTAGCAAAACAGCCTTTGGCTGGCAGGCGTAATAAATATACTTTAACGGCGCAAAGCCGTGATGGTCGTTGTTGGTACTGGTTTAGTCATTTGTGGGTTAGGCCATAATCAAAGATAATCATGTATGCTGCGATGGTTACTCGAAATTTTCTTTGACGGCGTACGAACGAAAGCGTTGGCAACAAATGTACTCTTTTTTCTTCGTTCAAGTTGCGCTAGTTGCGACAATTTGTTGTAGCTTATCATCGTTTGAATCTCAGTAACATATGCATCACGTCGAGTGGAGTAGTTCAATAAACCTTCTGCCAAATAGAATGCCTGCAGCGGTTGTTGATTGCTGCGCATCATTTCACGCGATGCGCGTAGTTTGGAGTAAGCTCGATGGGTGTTCAGGTTGTTGATATAGGATTGTATTGAATCATTTAGTGAAGAAAACTTTTTGACTTCATACGTTTCTCCTACAGGTCGACCTTTTGGCACGATGCCTGTCCCTGGGGTAAATGTCCATTCACCAAAGATATTATTTGCTAGTTGTGCAAAGCGAGACGTGCCGTATGCGGATTCATTTGCTGCTTGAGCTAAAACCAAAGCGGTTGGTATCATATCTACACGACTTACTAGCTGTTTACGGTGGGTGCTATTGTTTAATGGATCGTGACTAAAGCGATACTCTTTCATTAAACGCTTGATCCAGTCATTATCGCGAGCGGAGAGGGTATGTTCTTTATCGTATTGTGCGAGTAATTGTTGTAACTGGTCCCGCTGTTGCATCACTTTTTCATTCTGTGTTAATACCATCGGTAATAAGCTGAGAAAAAATAAGTGTTTCTTTTGTTTAACATTAGGCACAGTTGATAAATCAGCGGGGAAGTTATGCACCGTAATGTCAGGAACACCCCGGTCCAGTGTTGTCCAGCGATAATCAAATTGGTCAAATACCTGTTGAATTTGTGAGTATGAAGTCGGTTTAACCGTTTGTGGGAGGCTAGCTGATGTTGAATTCTGAATGTCGCAACCACAGAGAAACAAGGTGAATAGATAAATCATTACATGTAAACGTTGTGAGTATGTCATGGAGTTCAACTTTATTTTTAGGTTGTAACAAGGTAGTGTTCTACCTGTTAATTGGATACCAATTTCAAAGCGCGCAACACTATCACAGCTTTTCTTTTAATGCAAGACCTTGAATGTCCGTCATAATTTGTATGATCTAGTTACTGATACTATATTCTATGGTGATATCTTTTTAACTCTTAAGGAAGGTATTTTTAGCAGTATGAAACATTGTTTTGGTGCTAGATTGCAATTCTTTGACTGATGGGGTAAATTCGCGGCTCGGTATCATTAGGCACGTTGTTAATGGAAATGAAATGGTAGTTTCTATCGCTTTTAAAGCAGGTGTGTAGATATTTCTCAGTTTAGATGGACAGGAGAAGGTGTGATGTCAGACGAATTAAAGCCACTACGTGAGAAAATAGATACACTCGATGATCAAATTCTTGATCTTCTCAATGAGCGTGCTCAGGTCGTTATCGATGTAGGTAAAACCAAAAAAAATAACAAAAAATCCTTTTACGTTCCAAGCCGTGAACAGGCAATTTATGAGCGATTAAAGAGTCAAAGTCCGGGACCTTTTCCTGTTGATGCCATTCAACGGGTGTTTAGAGAGATTATCTCTGCCTCCCTTTCGCTCGAACAACCGATGAAGGTTGCTTTTCTTGGCCCACAGGCAACATTTACCCATGTTGCGGCTATGCAGCAATTTGGCTTATCAGCTCAACTTATTCCTCAAAAAAGTATCCCCGCTGTTTTTGAAGAGGTGGCACGTGGCCGTGCTTCTTATGGGGTTGTGCCCGTTGAGAACTCCAATGAGGGGGTTGTGACCCATACGTTGGATATGTTTATGGAGTCTGAGCTGAAAATTAATGCCGAGATTTTGCAAGAGATCTCGCATGATCTGCTGTCAATGACTGCCAATATAGCCGATATTGAACGCGTCTATTCTCATCCACAGGCGTTAGCGCAGTGCCGAAAGTGGCTGGATGAAAATTTGCCAGATGTTCCGTTAATTGATGTCGCCAGCACCGCTGCTGCGGCACAACTTGCCGCTGGAGATCGTAGTGCGGCGGCAATTGCCAGTGCGATGGCGGGGGCTCAGTATGACCTACGTCAAGTTAAAGCCAATATCGCTGATAATTCGAGTAACTTTACCCGTTTTCTCGTTATCAGTAATCAATTGCCTGAGCCTGGAGAGCGTGACAAGACCAGTATCATGTTTTGCATCAAAGATGAGCCGGGTATTTTGTTAAGGATGTTGGAACCTTTCAGTCAGCGTGGGATTAATCTCTCTAAAATTGAAAGTCGACCGTTAAAGAAAAGGGCTTGGGAGTATATTTTCTTCCTTGATATTGAGGGCCATATAGAAAACGAAAATGTTCACGATGCTGTGGAGCAACTCGCTAATTATTGCCAATTTATTAAGGTTTTGGGTTCTTACCCGAAGACGATATGAGTTTAAGCCATGTCTGATGTGATCGTAAAAAATATATCGATTATTGGTGTTGGGTTAATCGGTGGTTCTTTTGCTTTAGCGTTGAAAAATGCCAAAGTGGTTGAGACGGTATTTGGTTGGGATGCCAATCATGAAAACCTAACGTTAGCTGAGCAACTGGGTATTATCGATAGGGCAGGCCCAAGCCTGACTGATGCGGTAAAAGATGCTGATGTTGTCTTGTTGGCTGTTCCTGTTGGTAGCATGCAAGCCGTCGCTCGTTCTGTTTTGGCTCATATGAAATCGGGTAGTATTCTGACCGATACAGGGAGCGTTAAGCAAACTGTTGTTGGTTCCCTCGAACCTTTGGCTATTGAATCTGATGTTCTCTTTGTCGGAGGACACCCCATTTCAGGTACCGAGCGCAGTGGTGCTGCTGCGGCATTTAAAGAGCTCTATCAAGACAAAAGGTGTATTTTAACACCGACACCTAATACCAATAGCACTGCACTGGCAATTGTCGAACGACTTTGGTGTGCTGTGGGGTCTGAAGTGGTCAAGATGGATGTTGTCAAACATGATCGCATTCTCGCGGCGATAAGCCATCTCCCCCATATGATTGCTTATTCGTTAGTGAACTCTGTAAGTTGTTATGATCGTTATCCTGAAAATATTCTCGATTTTTCTGCGGGAGGATTTCGCGACTTTACCCGCATTGCATCGTCAGATCCTGTGATGTGGCGAGATATTGCACTGACTAATCGTGAATCGCTGCTGGAGATGATCACCCAGTTTGAACAATTTTTAGCTGAGTTAAAGCAAGATATCGATCGCGGTGATATGGAGCGCTTGTTTACGTTTTTTCAGCAATCGAAAATAAGTCGCGATGCGATTTTACACCCTGATCCAAAGGAACATTAATTATGACTTTACAGACAAAAATAGTTTCGTCTAGCCAAGGTTTGCGTGGGGAGATAACCGTCCCAGGTGATAAATCTATTTCACATCGCTCTATTATGTTTGGCGCTTTGGCACACGGGAAAACCCATGTTACCGGGTTTCTGCAAGGTGAAGATAACCTGTCCACATTGAACGCATTTAAGTCGATGGGGGTCACGATTGATCAACACAGTAATGGTGAGTTAACGATTCATGGCTGTGGATTGCATGGCTTGCAAGAACCCGCGGATGTTTTAGATTGTGGTAACTCCGGCACAACCATCCGCTTAATGTCGGGGCTGTTAGCTGGGCAATCATTTTTTTCTGTCTTAACAGGTGACCAGTATTTACGTAAGCGGCCTATGGGCCGAGTGGTTAACCCTTTGGCACAAATGGGGGCTAAAATTTCAGGTCGTGAACACGGTCAATGTGCTCCGCTAGCGATTCAGGGCCAACCTTTAACCGCAATTGATTATATTTCACCGGTGGCGAGTGCTCAGGTGAAATCAGCGATTTTATTAGCGGGTTTATATGCCGATGGTGTGACTACAGTTAACGAACCTCATTTATCACGTGATCACTCTGAACGTATGTTGCGCCATTTTGGTGTTGAGGTGGACTCTTTTTCAGGTGGAGCTTCTGTTGCAGGGGGGCAAACCTTGCAGGCACAAGACCTCTTAGTTCCTGGAGATATCTCATCTGCTGCGTTTTTCATGGTGGCGGCGTTGATTGTACCGAATTCAGAGTTACTCATTCGCAATGTGGGCATCAATCCAAGTCGCTCGGGAATTATTGATATTTTACAAGCGATGAATGGTTCTGTTGAGTTGGTTGATCAACGTGAGATGGCGGGAGAACCTGTTGCTGACATCCTCGTCAAAAGTAGTCAACTTAAAGGGATTGAAATTGGCGGTGAATTTGTACCGCGCGCCATTGACGAATTTCCCGTTATCAGTATTGCGGCTGCTTGCGCAGAGGGGACAACCGTTTTTCGCGATGCTCGTGAGTTACGTGTGAAAGAAACCGATCGAATTGCGGCAATGGAGACCGTGTTGCGAGTGCTCGGTGTGTCAGTCGAGAGCCATGAGGATGGTATGACAATTGAGGGATGTGAGCAGTTCTCTGGTGGCCGAGTAAACTCATGTGGCGATCATCGAATTGCTATGAGCTCAGCAATCGCTGCTTTGCGT
>LGVF01119949.1_pt1 | contig 26391 bp, 19 predicted proteins | sample 469901 | NCBI WGS metagenome assembly LGVF01 (sample SAMN03893561, study PRJNA290197) | marine sediment metagenome | material: sediment; isolation source: combined push core samples #3730, #5133, and #5579 collected at Hydrate Ridge | place: Pacific Ocean: Hydrate Ridge
TTAAGTCAAGATATTATCAATACTGCTATCTTTGAAGCAATTAGACAACCAGATGTAAATCCAGACTACATGCCAAATGATGACTGTGTAGAGGATTCATGTAATTATATTTTTGCTGAACCAATTCAAGTCGAAGGATTTGATATTAGTTTAAGAGTTGTTGGAGTTTGGGTTGAATTTGCACAAGACAAATTTATCCTTAATGTATTCCTTGAAGTAGATATTAATGAAGGGATTACATACAAAACAATTATGGAAACACATTTTATCTTACAAGATGAAGCAAATGAGTATGTACTTAAGTTTGATAAAATCCAAATTGGTAACTTACCAATTCCTGGTAGTTTAATTTCATCAATCATTTCAACACTTGATAAGCAAATAGACCAAGTAGATTTTGATGATATGTCAGATGATGTACCTGTTGGTGAATTAGACGTTGCTAATTTAACTTATAAATTACAAAAAGATGAAATATTAGAGCAAATGGCTTCAGAGGAAGGTGTAGAACCTGATGCACAAGCACAATTAGCTCAAGAAGTTTTATCAATTATATTCGATAATAATTTACTTAGTTTTGAATTAGTTGATGAAGAATTCGTTTTAACTGCAGGAGTATCTCTGTTTAAAAACGATGATTCACAAACTATCCCTGATTATCTATATGATATGCACTTTAAAGAAGAAGTTGAAGGTGTAGAAGTGATAGGAGAATTTGATGTAGATTCATTTAATCCAGAAACATATTTAAAAGATAAGTTTACTGAGTATATCTTTAATTACGCTTTAGTAGGTGGTAACTTCGTTATTACTGAACAAACATTCAATAAATTAATCTATTTTGGTGCTTCAGGATTTGAAGATACAAGAACTACATATGAATATGAAAACTTAACTACAGGAGAAATTGAAGTTTTAGATATCGGATTAAAAGCAATTTGGTTCGATTTAGCTCCTGAGGAAATTTATATAAACGCATTATTTAAAATAGCTGGAATTGATAGTTTACTTCAAATTAGAGCTGTTGATGTATCTGATCCACTAGATGATTCACAATTAATGTTTGAATTTGCTGAAATTACATTTGGTAAAGACTTAGGAGAAGCAGATGGAGACTATTTAAGTATTCTAGATTTAGAAGCATTTAAACAAGTATTTGCTGAACTTGGAGATGTTGAATTTGGTGAATTTGATGCAGATGGAACTTTAATTATTAGTGTTGAAGGATTATCTTCAGTAATGAATGATGGTTCTGCAGATGATGATGGTACTGTTAGTGTTGATGGAATCTTATTAGTTGAAGATGGAATCGAACTAGTTATCACAGTTAACTCTGTATACGCAGATGTAATTGAAGACTTCACTACAGCATTACAAGAAGTTGTTGGTAGTCCTGAATTAATAGATGATCTAGAATCAATTTTAGATACTACAACTGAAGGACCAGAACAAGATGTTTATGAAAGTGTTGTTGAACTTCAAGATTTATTAAATGATGATGATCCAGCAACTAACCCAGATGCTGAACAAATTACTGAAATGTTTGAAAGTTTCGAAGAACTTGATCCAGAAACTCAAGTAGCTTTCTTAGAAACATTTGAAGCTTTAATACCTGAAGGTATATTTGATGATTACGAAGATTTATTCAATGATTAAGTCTTAATTAAGTAAAGCCATAATCCAAAATAAAATAATATAACCCACATATAGAAAAACCCTTAGGTAACCAAGGGTTTTTCTTGATAGTTTATTACTTTAGGGGGGAATTCATTATGATTCCAAGTATTCAGTATGATTTCAATTTTGATATTGTTTTAGGAATGATATTTATCTCATATCTAGTATATGGGTATCTTTCTGGTGGACATAAACAAATTAGATTATCAATTAACTTAATACTTCCTTTCATGGTGATTTACTACTTAGGTAGCTATATAACAACATTAATGTATGTACCACTTAAATCTACATTCTTCTTTGAAGTTATAGATACATACTTACCAGCGTTTAAAAATACTATTGAGATGGTATTTGCATATATATTTACATATATTATGTTGTTCCTTGGAGTATTCTTATTATCAATTTACGCTAGAAGATATGTTTTGAATGAGAATATGAGAGCTAAACTAGGTAAAAAGAATAATTACTTAGGTGCATTGTTCGCATTTATTAATGGATATGTATTAGTATATTTCATTATCCTACCTGTATTTTCTTTAAATATAGTAGGTGGTGAAGCAGGATTAACTAATTTTGTATTAGAACATCCTCCTCCATTTTCAAGAATTGCGAGAACTGCGGAAAAGGCAGTTCCAATAAAAGGACTCGCGGATAAAGCTGAAGATTTCCAACAATTAATGTCAGTTGACGGGATTGAAGGATATTATAATGATGCTATTTATGATTATCAACAATTATATATTGGTAGTGATTCTTATGAAACTAGCTTTATGATTGATGTATACCCTGAATTTAGTAGTTCTTCTAAACAACTACTTGATGATGAGTACTTTGATTACTTCGGTGAAAATTTATCTGCATCAAATTATTTAGGAGTTTCATTAATACTTGTAACTGAAACTAGTACAAGTGACCATTTATACTTAGATTTATTAGTATTAGAAAATGATTTTAAATCAGAATTAATAGCTATGGAAGAGTTAGTTTCCGAATATGAAGCTTTACTTGTAGCTTACGATAAAGATGTTATTGATTATGAGTATTCATTACTATATCAAGCTTATTTAGATGATTTAGATGATTATATGGATGCTGCGTTTACTTATGTTGATAATAAAGTAGATACAGTAACTAGTGGAGGAACATTCACAGATACATTTATTTTAAATAGACCAACATTTAGCGTAGTTACACCAAGTGGATATGTTCATGAAGGTGCACTTACTGAACCTTCTGTTATAACTGAGTCAACTGAAGTTACTGAAGCTATCGCAGATTTAGCTTTGTATGTAAATAAAATTGATATTTCAAATAATTTAAGCTCTTATGGAGTAAACTTTAAAAATCATAGGGGATTACTTACTTGGTATATTGAAGAATTAGATGGGATAATGGCTTCAGAAGGTAGTGGTAGTGATATCTCAGAAGTTATTGTTAGTTTTAAAAATAACTATGACTTAATAGTCGCAGATATTAACGATGAAGAATTAGAAAGTAAATTATACTTAGCACAAATGAGTATTGTTAGTTATGATGTTTTTACATCTTGGCTCACTTGTACTATGGATAATATAGATACTGTACCACTTGATGAAATAGAACTTGCGACTAATAGATGCACTAATATTAATACAGATTTGGTAACTGATTATGACTTTACATCAGATGCTTTAAACATTGTAACTACCTTGTTTGAAGGAGATAGTGTTTCATGGATTATATTACAATATAAATATGATTATGAAGCTGGTGGATTTGTAGATGAATTTGAGGATTATCAGGAAGTATTAGATATTTTAGTTAGTACTAAAGAGTTAGTAGATGAATATGATCTATATTATAAAGATATAGCTAACAGTTTAGAAGGTAACTTATCTATGGTCTTCAAAATAGGAATAAGTGTAATGAAGTATCATCTTGATATATATGATACTTTAAGTAATACTCCAATACTCTCCGCAGTGTTTAACGATGCCGCACGGTTCTGTATGGGAGAAAATAATAGTAATCTTAACTTAGATGTTTATATTTGCCCTGAAACTGATGAAGATGGGGGATTCTTACAAGAAATATTCAATATGAGATTCTTAGCTACTGATATCTTATTTAAAGCTTATTTAATGGTTGATGATGAGAATGAAGCTATTATTTATGATTCTGTCAAAATGAGAGAGTTCTTAGAAAAAGCTAATCAATCAGTTGAAGATAATGTAATAACACAAGAAGTTATATCAATGTTTGCTGATCAATTCGCATTTAATGTGATTGATGAAGCAACTAACTATACACTTTTAGAACAAATGTATGATGATGGACAAATTTCTATTGAAGCTATGCGTATTCTTGCAGATGATGAATATGAATTATTTAGTATGGAATTTAGACAAAGAGTTAGAAGCTTAATTAGATAGAGAGGAGGGGACTAAATGAAACCTAGTGAAGAGTTAATGCTGTTACTTGAGTTAAATAATTATGATGTAGAAAAATTCAAACTCAAAATGCAAGTTAAGTATGAAGAAACTGGAAATCTTGATTTATATAAGTTTAAGAAATATGCTGATTTAATAGTTAGCCATTACTTATATGAAGAAAATCTTGATTATTTTAGTAGAAATCCCCTAACTTATAGATCTGATTGGGGAGATGACGTAGTTAGTATGGACCAATTTAAAGTAAAACATACTGATATATTAGAAGAAGAAATCACTTTAAAAGAGTTTTTAGTTCTTAAAGATTTTAATGAAGTAAATAGAGAAAGTATTTTATACGATATTTTAGATAAATGGGTAGAAGAATACCGTGAATCTAGCATTAGAAGTATGGAAAACTTAAGACATATGATTATTGCTTTACCTAAAAAGAGTAGAAAATATCATAAACCTAGTAAAATAATGTTTTTACTAGCTATTTTAATAGCTTTTGTGAATATGTTACTATTTAAAAACCCAGAAACATTACAACCTTCATTTATATCATTTATAAGTGACTTTGTAATAGACTGGAATCAATTACTTTATGATGTACCTTGGTATAGCTTATATGGAGTATTTACAATATTATTGTTTGTGTTGTATGCTGTTTTAAACAACTCGTTCTCAAGGCTAATTAGAGATGTTAGAGGCGAAAAGAACAAGTATGCTGTTAAAACATTTGATAAATGGGATAACGATATGAAAAACGCTAGATTAAAGCAATCAGGGATATTAGAAGATTATGTAGATTTAGTTGTTAAGAAGCCTAAAAAAAGTAAGTTAGAACTTAAAACTTTAATAGGACCTGAGATATTAATGGATAAATTTAAGAATTACGTTAAAATGGTTGAAAAGAAATATGACTGGATGACTAAAAATTATTCTAGATTTATGACATATATAAGATTACTATTCTTACTTGCATTCTTATTTAACCTAGGATTTATAGGTGTGGGATTTGCGATTATGAGGGGGTTAATCAATGTTTAAGAAGAAAAAGAAAAAAGAAGTTATATTTGAAGAAGAGATAGTTGTAGCTACTTCAAAAGAGGAACCTAAATCTGAAGAAAAAGAAGTAATAGAAGAAGTTGAAAAAGAAACTGAAATTATTCAAGAAGTTAATATAATTGATGATGAATTTGAGATTGAAGTACCTGAATCAGAAGAATTAGTTGTTGGGAAATTCACTTACTATGATAATGACCCTACTACTGAATGCGCAGTTGATGAAGATGAAATAGAAATTACTTCGCTTAAAGAAGCACGAGTTAATAAAGAAGACTTAGAAGAAGATGTCAAAGATAAGAAAGAACTTAGTTCTTATTTTGAAAAAAGTAAAAAAGATAATAAAAAGATTAAAGAAAAGCCAATAAAAGAAAAGAAAAAATCAAGAAGACAAAAAAATGAGGAAACAAAGTTTTCTAATATCAAAGACCAAAAGGTATATATATTTAGAAATAAGAAATATACAAAAGTTGAGGATTTTATTAATTATTTAAATAATCATTATTTAGAAATTGATGTAATATCTCAAGAAGTACTAGATGATGAGAGATTTTATGGTTGGCTTAGTAAAAAAAGTGGTGTTTTTGAAGATAGTATTAATCAATTTAAAGAAATCAAAGAAAAAATCGAGAAAAAATAGTTTTTCTCGATTTTATATTGCTATTTATTGTGTTATTATATAGAATATCATATACATAGAGGTGATTCATATGAAAGTCCAGCAGGTTAGCCTATTTTGAATATTTACAATATTAACAATAAAACTATAGAAATGGGTGAATAAAATGGAAGTAAGTCATTTTATAAATACAATAATCGAAGAAGATATAAGAAGTGGAAAACATAAAAAAGCTGTTACTAGATTTCCACCTGAACCTAACGGTTTTTTACACTTAGGACATGCGAGAGCTATTATCACAAATTACTCAATGGCTAAATTACATGGAGGTAATTTTAATTTACGTTTTGATGATACAAATCCTGTAAAGGAAGATGTATCGTTTGTTGAAGCGATTAAAGAAGATATTGCTTGGCTTGGCTGTAAGTGGGATAACCTTTATTTTGCGAGTGATTATTTTGGTGAAATGTATAGTAGAGCTTTAATTTTAATAGAAAAAGGTAAAGCTTTTGTAGATGATTTAACTGCAGAGGAAATTAGAGAATACCGTGGTAATCTAACTAATACAGGGAAGAATAGTCCTTATAGAGAAAGAAGTATTGAAGAAAACTTAGAATTATTTGTAGGTATGAAAGAAGGGGAGTTTCCTGATGGGGCTCGTGTTTTAAGAGCGAAGATTGATATGGAAAGCCCTAATATGAATTTAAGAGATCCTGTAATATATAGAATACAAAGAGCTTATCATCATAATACTAAAGATGAATGGTGTATCTATCCAATGTATGATTATGCACATCCTATTGAAGATGCAATTGAAGGGATTACACATAGTTTATGTAGTTTAGAGTTTGAAGACCATAGACCTTTATATGATTGGGTTGTAGAAAATACAGAAATGAAAGATGTGCCAAGACAAATAGAATTTGGTAAATTAATTATGGCACATAAAGTTACTGGGAAAAGATATATTAAAGATTTAGTAGATAATGGTGTAGTTAGTGGATGGGATGATCCTAGATTAATTACTTTAAGTGGACTCAGAAGAAGAGGAGTTCCACCAATGGCTATAAGAGATTTTATATATTCAGTTGGATTACCTAAAACTCAAGGTGAAACATCAATAGATATGTTAGATCAAATTATTAGAGAAACTTTAAAGTTAGAAGCTCCAAGAGTAAACGCAGTACTTGATCCATTAAAATTAGTTATTGATAACTATCCAGAAGGGCAAGTTGAATACTTAGAAGCTGAAAATAATAGAGAAAATATTGAGTTAGGTACTAGACAAATATCGTTTAGTAAAACTGTTTATATTGAAAGAGAAGACTTCGTAGAAGTAAAACCTAATAAGAAGTGGAAACGCCTTGCTTTAGGGATTGAAGTTAGATTAATGCATGCTTATTTTGTTAAAGCAAATAGTATTATTAAAGATGAATATGGTAAGATTATTCAAGTTAATTGTACTTATGATCCAATAACTAAATCAGGTTCTGGATTTAATGAAAGAAAACCTAATGGTAATATCCATTTTGTTGATGGTACTAACAATGTAGAAGCTGAATTTAGATTATTCGAAGATTTAATCTTAGATTTTGAAGATAAAGATGTTCCTTTTATTGAAAAAGTAAATCCTAATTCAATAATAGTTAAACATGGATATTTTGAAAAAGACATTAATCCTAAAATTTATGACAGATTCCAATTTACAAGGAATGGTTATTATAGTGTAGATCCAGATAGTACAAAAGATAAACTAGTATTTAACCGCATAGTTTCGCTACGTTCTTCATTTAAGAAGAAATAAATATACAATTCGCTTGCAATTTGATTTGTATAGTGTATTATGTAATAGACCTGAAAAATCAAATAATGTAATAAAATGAAAATTAACCAAGTTACTTTTATATTTTATGAAGCAGTATTTGCAGTAAGGAACAAATAAAATATGGAGGTAACAAACATGACTGGTAAAGTTAAATGGTTTAATTCTGAAAAAGGATACGGATTTATTACTACTGATGAAGGGCAAGACATTTTCGCTCATTACTCACAAATTCAAAAAGACGGATTCAAAAGTTTAGACGAAAATGAAAGAGTATCTTTTGACGTTGTTGATGGGGACAAAGGTCCTCAAGCATCAAACATCGAAAGTATCTAATTTCAAAATTAAAAGCTGAATTTATTCAGCTTTTTTTATTTCCTTTTTTTTGTTATGATATAGATGTAACAGTTAGGAGGTAATTTTATGACGAAGTTTACTGAAGATGTATTAGAAATAATAAAAATGATACCAAGTGGTAAAGTAATGACTTATGGACAAATAGCAGCTCTTGCTAATAATCCTAGAGGAGCTAGACAAGTAAGTAGGATTCTTCATTCAATGAGTGGAAAACATAATTTACCTTGGCATAGAGTTATTAATTCTAAAGGAACAATTTCATTAACTGGAGAACCTGGATATATTCAAGCAGAGATGTTGTCAGGTGAAGGAATTGATGTAATAAATAAGAAAATAGATTTAAAGAAACACTTATATAAATTTGATTAGTAAAGCACTATCTTTTCAGTGCTTTTTTTGGTATAATTTAAGTAGGTGATTAGATGAGTAATTTACTAGAAAATTTAAATGAAAAACAAAGAGAAGCGGTCCTCATGACAGAGGGTCCTGTAATGGCAATTGCTGGCGCAGGTAGCGGTAAAACAAGCGTTCTTACTACAAGAATTGCTTATTTAATTGAGAAAAAAGATATAGATATAAGTAATATCCTAGCGATTACTTTTACTAATAAAGCTGCGAGAGAAATGAAGGAAAGAGTAGTTAATCTAACGGACAATAAATTAAGTGAAATGTGGATTAGTACTTTTCATGCTTTTTGTGCTAAAATCTTAAGATTCCATATTGAATTATTAGGTTATAAAAGAGGTTTCCAAATTATTGATGATGATGATGCTAAAAAAATTATTAAAGAGATTTTAAAAGAAGAAAAGCCTGACGCAGATCAGAAAGAATTAAAACAGATAAGAACTAAAATTTCTAAAATGAAAAACAGAAGTGATAATGAAGGTTACAGTTTTAATAATAATAATGATCTTGCTTCACAAATATATGATGAGTATCAAAAATACTTATTTACTAATAACTTAGTTGATTTTGATGATCTATTATTATTAACTATTGATCTATTTAAACAATTTCCGGATATTCAAAAAATATATAATGATAAATTTAAGTATGTATTAGTTGATGAGTTTCAAGACACTAATAATGTACAATATGAACTTGTGTCATTAATCCTTGGTGATAACAGAAATATCTTTATAGTTGGGGATGAGGATCAATCTATTTATGCCTTTAGGGGAGCTAATATCAAGAATATTAGTAAGTTTAGAGAAGATTATCCAGATTACCATATCGTCTTATTAGAGGAGAATTATAGAAGCACAAATAATATTTTAAATGCTGCAAATCAGATTATTAAAAATAATAAGAGTCGTATTGAAAAGAAATTATTCTCTAGCAAAGGTGATGGAGAAAGTATTGTTAAGTATAAAGGGGCAACGGAGAGAGATGAAGTTGAATATATATCTAAGCAAATACTCAAGTTAACTAGAAAAGGGTATAAATTTAGTGATTTTGCCGTTTTATACCGAATGAATAATTTATCTAGAATGTTTGAAGATAACTTCTTAAGTAAACATATTCCTTATGGGATAGTGGGAAATACTAGTTTTTATAAAAGAAGAGAGATAAAAGACTTTATTGCATATTTAAGAATGATTCTTAGTTCATCTGATTTTTTTAGTTTTGAAAGAGCTATTTCAAACCCTCGAAGAGGGATTGGTAAAAAGACATTAGACAAATTAAAGAATTATATGTATCTATATGATTTAGATATTTTTGAAGCAATTGCTAAAAGTAGTGAGTTTCTTGGGAAGAGTGTGAGTAATAAGTTAATTGTATTTAAAGAAAGTATTGAAGACTATAGAAAACAGTTTGATATTTTACCTCTTAATGACTTTGTAGATCACATATTAAGTGATTCCGGATACCTAAAAGCATTAAAAAAGGATGAAAAATTTGAGGACAGATACGGCAATTTACTCGAATTTAAATCAATTTTACACGAAAATCAAAGCATTTACACACAATCAAGCAAACAAGACATGCTTTTATACTTACTTGAAGATATCAGTTTGAAGAGTGATGAGAATAGTGATGATTACGATAATAGAGTTACTTTAATGACAGTACATTCTGCGAAGGGATTAGAATTTAGAGTAGTCTTTGTGATAGGTCTTGAAAATGGGATATTCCCAATGATAAGAGCTAGTGAAGCAGATCAACTTGAAGAAGAAAGAAGATTGATGTATGTTGCAGTAACTAGAGCTAAAGAGTTGTTATTTTTAACTAATGCTAATGTTAGAAACTTATACGGCGAAAGTAGACATACTGTTGAAAGTCTATTTGTTAAAGAGATTGATGAAGATTTATTAAGTATAGAAGGGTATGATTCATATACTAGTAGACCAAGTAGTTTTAGAACTAATGGACAAGTTAGAAAAAGTGAAAGAATGGTTACTAGTCTACCGAAAAAAGCTGCATCAATTAAACAAAGAAAAAGTAATTTAGATAAATATCAAAAAAATGATTTAAACAAAGGTGATAGAGTTAATCATACTAAGTTTGGTGAAGGTATGGTAATTAGTGTGGCAGGAGATAACTGTATTATTGCTTTTGCACAACCTTATGGAATTAAGAAGTTACTTAAGGATCACGCTGCTATAACTAAGAAATAGTTATATTATGATATAATAGGTATGGTGATTTTATGGATATTAAAAAAAGAATTGAAGAATTAAAGGGGTTATTAGTTAAATATAGCTATGAATACTATAATTTAGATAATCCAAGTGTATCTGATCAGGAATTTGATGCATTACTCCATGAACTTATTAAACTCGAAGAAGATAATCCTGAATTTAAAACAAGCGACTCACCTACTATGCGTGTAGGAGGCGCTATTTTAGATAAGTTTACTAAAGTTACTCATGATGTACCTATGATGAGTCTTTCGAATGCTTTTAATGAACAAGATTTAAGATCTTTTGATGAAAAGATAATTAAAGCAGTAGGTAGTGTTACTTATAATGTTGAATTAAAAATAGATGGACTCGCAGGAAGTATTAAATATGAAAATGGTAGTTTAGTACTTGGAGCAACACGTGGAAACGGTGTTGTTGGTGAGGATATTACAAATAATGTTAAAACGATAAATACAATTCCTTTAAAGATTGATTACTTAGAAGATTTTGAAGTTAGAGGAGAAATCTTTATGAGTAAAAAGTCGTTTAAAAAGGCTAATTACGAAAGAGAAAGACTTGGAAAAGAGTTATTTAAAAACCCTAGAAATTGCGCTGCAGGTTCAGTTAGACAGTTGAATAGCAAAGTTGCAGCTTCTAGAAATTTAGATATGTTTATTTATAGTGTAATAAGTCCTAGTAATCATGATTTAAATAGTCATACTGATGCTTTAAACTATGCAAAGGATTTAGGATTTAAAATAAATCCACTAAGTAAAGTATGTAAAAATATAGATCAAGTTATTGAATATATTTTAGAATATACAGAAAAAAGAAATAATTTATTATATGAGATTGATGGAATAGTAGTTAAAGTTAATGATATGAATCAATATAGCAAAATAGGATATACAGCTAAAAGCCCTAAATGGGCTATAGCTTTTAAATTCCCAGCTGAAGAAGTTATTACTAAGATAAATAGTATTACATTCCAAGTTGGTAGGACAGGACAAATTACACCTGTTGCTAATTTAAACCCAGTAATAGTTCAAGGTAGTACAGTATCACGTGCTACTCTTCATAATGAAGACTATTTTGTGGATAAAGATATTAGAGAAAATGATTATGTAGTTATAAAAAAAGCAGGAGATATTATTCCTGAAGTCGTTAGAGTTGTAGTAGATAGAAGAGAAGAAAATAGTGTAAGATTTGAAATGATAAAGAATTGTCCAGTTTGTAAAAGTGAATTATCAAGAAAACCTGGGGAATCAGGTCATTACTGCGCAAACCCTGAATGTGACGCTAAGAAAACTGAAGGATTAATTCACTTTGCTTCAAGAAAAGCAATGAATATTGAAGGTCTTGGTATTAGGATAGTTGAACAGTTTTATAATGATGGGTTCTTAAATTCTATAAAAGATATCTATTTATTAAAAGATAGAAGAGAAGAATTAATAGTTAAAGAAGGATTTGGAGTTAAAAGTATTGATAAACTTTTAGAAAATATAGAAATAAGTAAAAATAAGAATATGGATAAACTAATGTTTGGTCTTGGAATAAGACACGTTGGTGAAAAAGTATCTAAAGTAGTTGCAACTAACTTTACAAATATGTTTGATATGTTTAAATTAGATAAAGATACTTTAATTGATATTGATGAAGTTGGAGAAGTAATCGCAATAAGCTTAGTGAATTATTTCAGAAACGAAGATAACATTAAGTTAATTAACGATTTATCTGATTTAGGATTAAATATGGAATATAGAAGCAATGTAGTTCAGAAGGTTGAGTTTAGTGGTAAAACATTTGTTTTAACTGGTAAACTGGAAATATATAAAAGAGATGAAGCTAAAGCCTTAATTGAATCAAAAGGCGGTAAAGTAAGTGGGAGCGTTAGTAAAAAAACTGATTATGTAGTCGCAGGAACTGACGCTGGAAGTAAGTTAACTAAGGCATTAAGTCTTGGTGTTAAAGTATTAACTGAAGAGGAATTTAAAGATTTAATAGATAGGTGATTTATATGTTGAATGAAATTATTATCAAAGGTGCAAAAGAGAATAACTTAAAAAATATTGACTTACGTATACCTAAAAATAAGCTTGTTGTAATGACAGGTTTAAGTGGTAGTGGTAAGTCTTCTTTAGCGTTTGATACTATATATAAAGAAGGACAAAGAAGATATGTTGAAAGCTTAAGTGCTTATGCTAGACAGTTTCTTGGTAATATGGAAAAACCTGATGTAGAAAGTATAGAAGGATTAAGTCCTGCGATTAGTATTGATCAAAAGACTACTTCAAAGAATCCTAGATCAACTGTTGGGACTGTTACTGAGATATATGATTACTTAAGATTGTTATATGCAAGAATAGGTAAACCAATATGTCCAACTCACGGAGTTGAAATAACTAGCCAAAGTATTGAACAAATGACTAATAAAGTACTAGAGGTAGCGGAAGGTAGAGTTATTATTCTTGCTCCTTTAGTTAAAGAAAGAAAAGGAACACACTATAAAATATTTGAACAATTAAAAAAAGATGGATATGTTAGAGTCAGAGTAAATTCTGTAATTTACGATTTAGATGAAGATATTGAAATGGATAAAAATAAAAGATATACAATAGAAGCTGTAGTTGATAGATTACGTATTAAAGAAGGTATTAGATCTAGATTATTCGAAAGTCTAGAAACAGCGACAGGTCTTGGTGAAGGTAAAGCTAATGTATTAATAAATGATGAAATACATGTATTTAGTGAACAATACGCATGTCCTCATTGTGATTTTAGCATTGGAGATTTAGAACCTAGACTATTTTCATTTAATGCACCTTACGGAGCTTGTGCTGAATGTAATGGGCTAGGACATAAAAGACATATTGATCCTGATTTATTAATGCCTGATAAACATTTATCAATAGAAGGTGGCGCTATTAAGGGCTGGCAAAATACTGAAACATATACTTTTAGTTTATTAAGACAAACAGCAAATCATCATAATGTTGATTTAAATATACCTGTATGTGATATGAAGAAAAAGGATTTAAATGTAATCCTTTATGGAAGTAAAGCTAAAATTAAGTTTTCGTTTGGTGGACATACTGAAGATGGTTATAAACATGAAAAGAATGGAACTTACGAAGGTGTTATTAATAACTTAGAACGTCGTTATATGGAAACTACCTCTCGTTTCATGAGAGATTGGATTGAAGGATACATGAGTGAAATATCTTGTACTGTATGTAAGGGTAAGAAGTTAAATGAAAAAGCTTTAAGTGTTAAAGTTGGTGGAATGGATATTATCGATTTAACTGATTTTTCTATTAAAGAGACTATTAAGTTCTTAGAAAATTTAGAGTTAAACGAGACAGATAAAAAAATAAGTGAAATGGTTTTAAAAGAGATAATTGAAAGATTATCATTCTTAGAAAATGTTGGATTAAACTATTTAACTTTATCAAGACAAGCTGCGACATTAAGTGGTGGGGAAAGTCAAAGAATTAGACTGGCTACACAAATCGGTTCTCAATTAACTGGAGTACTATATGTGCTTGATGAGCCTAGTATAGGGCTTCATCAAAGAGATAATAAAAAGCTAATTAACACTTTAAAGAAAATGAGAGATTTAGGAAATACATTACTTATTGTTGAACATGATGAAGAGACAATGTATGAAGCTGATCAAATTATTGATATAGGTCCAGGCGCTGGTTCAATGGGTGGAGAAGTTACTTTCCAAGGGACAGTAAATCAAATCTTAAAATCAAGAAAAAGTATTACTGGTGAATATCTATCAGGTAGAAAGAAAATAGATGTTCCTGATTCAAGAAGATCACATGATAACGGATATATTGAAGTAAAAGGTGCTAGACAAAACAATTTAAAAAATATTGATGTTAAAATACCAAAAGGTGTTTTAACTGTAGTCACAGGTGTCTCAGGTAGTGGTAAAAGTAGCCTTATAAACGAATGTTTATATAAAGGTCTATCTAATCAGATCTATCGTAAAAAGAAGAAACAAGGAGATTTTGATACCTTAGAAGGCACAAAGAACTTTGAAAAGATAATTAATATTGATCAATCACCTATCGGGAGAACTCCAAGAAGTAATCCTGCGACTTATACTGGTGTATTTGATGATATTAGAGATATGTTTGCTTTAACTAATGAAGCTAAGCTTAGAGGATATAAAAAAGGTAGATTTAGTTTTAATGTTAAAGGTGGAAGATGTGAAACATGTAGTGGAGATGGATTAATTAAAATAGAAATGCATTTCTTACCTGATGTTTATGTACCTTGTGAGGTATGTAATGGTAAAAGATATAACTCTGAAACATTAGAAGTTAAGTATAAAGGTAAAAATATTAGTGATGTCTTAAAAATGACTATTGAAGAAGCTGTAGTATTCTTTAAGAATATTCCTAAGGCTTTTAATAAGTTAACTACATTGAATAATGTTGGACTTGGATATTTAAAAATAGGACAACCAGCAACTACTTTAAGTGGTGGTGAAGCACAGCGTGTTAAGTTAGCTAAAGAACTTCATAAACGTATAACTGAAAACACGTTATACATTTTAGATGAGCCAACAACTGGACTTCATACTGATGATGTTAAAAGATTATTAAAAGTAATTAATCATATAGTTGATTTAGGTGCTACAGTTATAATTATTGAACATAATCTCGATGTAATTAAGGTCGCAGATCATATTGTTGATTTAGGACCTGAAGGTGGAGATATGGGTGGTATGGTTATAGCGACAGGTACTCCTGAAGAAGTAAGTAATAATAAAGATAGTTATACGGGGTATTACTTGAAAAAAGTATTAGAGGTGTAGAGTTATGGAAAAAGATCCAATTACTGAAGAAGAGAAGATTGAAGATGAATTAGTTCCTTCTGAGGAAGAGAAAAAAGAATTAGAAAGTCTTTTAAAAGCTATTCAAGAACTTGAAAAAGCTAATAAAGAAGATTTAGGAGCTAAAAAGAAAAAAGGGTTCATTGCCATAGAGTTTGGCGGTGTTTTTCATCATAACGTATATATTAACTTCGTATTTAATTTGATATTTAATCTTACTTTAACTTTCTTATTGATTGAGGTCTTTAATTTTGCGACTTATGATAATATTACTTATATAGCGTTATTTGTTTTAACTTATACAATTATTGAAACATATTATCGTATATATATATTAATGAATCATTTTCAGTTTATTGTTAAGTCACTAGGTTTTATCTTCTTCTTTGGATATGTAGCTATATTCTTCGTACTAGACCAGTACTTATTTGTTAGATCAATAGACTTTATTAATGAAACATTATTTGTTGTATTTGTAGGATTATTTACTATTATTAGATATATTTTAAGTACTATGTTAAGACAAAACTTCCGTAAAAGGAACTTGAGGTGATTATAGATGGAATTAACTGTTAAAGATTTGTGTCAAGATTATAAATTTAAAGTATTAGCTGGTAAAGAAGGACTTGATAGTGTAATTGAGATTCCTCAAGTATCACGTCCAGGAGTTGAGCTTGCTGGTCTTTTTGATTTTTATGAAAGTTTAAGGATTCAAGTACTTGGAAGTAAAGAAGTTACTTTCCTAGGTTGGATTACTGAAGAAGAACAAGAAACTAGAGTTGATATGTTATTTAAAGGAAAACCTCCAGTATTTATTTTCTCATTAAATGGAGAAGTTCCTGATATCTTTATTAGAAAAGGGAATAAATATAATATTCCTGTTTTAAAAGCTAAAAAAACATCTAGTGAGCTTATTAGTAGCTTATTTCAGTATTTAAATAGTAAAATAAGTGAAAGATTAAGTCTTCATGGAACTTTAGTTGATATAAGTGGTGTTGGAGTTTTAATTAGAGGAAAGAGTGGACTTGGGAAAAGTGAAGTTGCACTTGAATTAGTTAGAAGAGGACATCAATTAGTAGCTGATGATAGAGTTGATTGTTATCAAAAAGCTATTGGTACAGTAGTAGGAGAAGCTCCTGATTTATTAAAAGAATACTTAGAAATTAGAGGTATTGGGATATTAAATGTAGTTAAGTTATTTGGAGCTAAAGCATATAAAGAAAACAAAAAAGTAATGTTAATAGTAGAATTAGAACAATGGGATCCTAAAAAAGATTATGATCGTTTAGGAATCGATGATGAAACTATGCACCTTTTTGATACTGAGGTTTCAGTTGTTAGAATTCCAGTATCTCCAGGTAGAAACATCGCTTCTTTAGTAGAAGTTGCTGCTATGAATTCAAGATTAAAGTTTTTAGGAACAGATTCTGCTAAAGAATTTGTAGATAAAATAGACTCGCACATAAAACAAAAAAAGAAAGTAAAGTAGAGGTACTAAGTTATGCATGAATTTCAACCGTTATCGGATATATTTATAGATTTGGGTTTCTTCCAATGGCAAAAATATAGTTTAATGATTTTACTAGGACTTGCAATCGCTATATTACTAGGTATTAAAGAAGGTAAGAAATTAGGTATTAGTGGTGAAACTATTATTGATGGAGCTATAGTCATTGTTCCGTTATCAATAGCAGGTACAAGACTATGGTATGTTGCATTTGAGTGGAGTAGATTTTATGTACCAGGTAGTGTTGGAGATACTTTAATGAAAATAATTAATATCTCTGAAGGAGGACTTGCTATCCATGGTGGTTTCCTAACTGCATTAGTAAGTGTTATTATATATACTCACTATAAGAAGATTAATGTATTTAAAGTCTTTGACTTAATGGCCCCAGGTTTTTTAATTGCTCAAGCATTTGGTAGATGGGGTAACTTCTTTAATCAAGAAGCTCATGGTGGAGTAATAGGTGGCGCTGGTAATTTATCTTTAGATGAACAACGTGCATTCTTATCAGATACACTACATTTACCTGATTATATAACTAATAATATGTATTTATATGGTCCTGATGGATTAAGATATTATCATCCAACATTCTTATATGAATCAATTTGGAATGTAATTGGATTTATTATAATTTTAATATTAAGAAGAACTAAATTAACTAGAACTGGTGATATGATTGGATTTTACTTAATTTGGTATAGTGTTGGAAGATTCTTTATTGAAGCAATGCGTACAGATTCACTTTATATAGGTGATACAGGATTAAGAACAGCTCAAATTATCTCTTTAATAATGATAGCTGCTGGAGTTGTATTCTTAGTAATTAACCGAACAATATTTAAACAACCGAAGTATTACGAAGCTTTAGCTGAAATAGAAGAGCAAAACTCTAATACTATAGAAGAAAATGTTTTATAATATAAAACGAGGTGATTTATTATGATGAGTAGTATGAATAATGAAGTAAAAGATATGGGACAATATGACGTTATAATTATAGGTGCTGGACCTGGTGGAATGACCGCAGCTCTATATACACAACGTGCTAATTTAAAGACGTTAATGTTAGAAAAAGCCGCTCCTGGTGGTAAAATGATGTCAACTTATGAAGTTGAAAACTATACAGGGCTTGGTAAAGTAACTGGATTTGAAATTAGTGAAAAAATGTTTAATCATACACAAGAACTTGGTGTTGAATATAAATATGGTGATGTTGTAGAGATTAAAGATTTAGGAGAATTAAAAGAATTACATACTTCTAGTAACGAAGTTTATAAAGCTAAAGCAGTAATTATAGCTACAGGTACAATACCTAGAGGAACTAACGCTCCTGGTGAATCAAGATTAACTGGTCGTGGGGTTAGCTGGTGTGCAATATGCGACGGTGCTTTCTTTAAAGACTTAGATATCGTAGTTGTAGGTGGAGGAAATAGCGCTATTGAAGAAGCGACATACCTTACTAAAATGGTTAAACATATAACTGTGGTAAACATTCTTCCTACATTACAAGCAGACGCTAAAGCAGTAGATCAAGCAAAAGCTACTGGTAAAATGGACTTTAAACTGGGATATGAAATTGTATCTTTTGATGGAGAAGACAAATTAGAAGCTGTTAAAATAAGACATGCAGAAACTAAAGAAGAAACTGATATTAAATGTGATGGAGCATTCGTATTTATTGGGCATTTACCTGAAACTACACTTGTTAAGGATTTAGGTATTACTAATAAATGGGGATATATCCAAGTTAATGCTAAAATGCATACTAATATTCCTGGTATATTTGGAATTGGCGATGTTATTGAAAAAGACTTACGTCAAATCATTACAGCAGCAAGTGACGGTTCAATTGCTGCAGTTGAAGTATCTAAATATATTGAAACATTAAGAAAATAATTAATAAAAGGAGCATTTGCTCCTTTTTGTTATATAGACATTTAATTACTACAATGATATAATTAAATAACTTGGAAGAAAGGATCTGATTTTATGAGTTTTGCATCTGACACTAAAAGTGAATTATTAAGTTTAATAGCCGATAAATGCTGCAAACTCGCAGAATTATCAGCTCTTTTAAGGATGAATGGAAATATTAATCTTTCAAGTGAAGGACTTAGAATAGAATTCCAAACTACAAATATTCAAATAGCTAGAAAAGTTATTAAAAGTAGTAAGGAGCTTTATAGAGTAGAAGTAGATATTGTATCAAAGAAACAAATGAAGTTAAAAAAGAATGATATCTACATAATAATTATTAAAGATAAAGCATCTGAAATTATTAATGAATTAGGATTAATGAATAATACAGATAACTATCAAGAAGCAATTGAAAGTACATTGATAATTAAGGAATGTTGTAAAAGATCATATTTAAGAGGTGCATTCCTCGCAGCTGGATCTATTAATTCACCAAAGAGTAGTAGTTATCATTTAGAGATTCATTCTACTGATGAAGTGCATGCTTTAGCACTTCAAGAGTTAATGACATATTTCTATTTGAACTCAAAAGTTATTAAGAAAAAAAGAGGATATATTACATATATTAAAGAATCAGAGAAAATCGCAGACTTCCTAAGAGTAACTGGAGCAATTAATGCATTGTTTGAATTTGAGGATGAAAGAATTAAAAGAGACTTTGTAAATTCAATCACAAGAGTTATAAATATGGAAATTGCGAATCAAAATAAAACATTAGATGCAGCAAATAGACAATTAAGAAGTATTAGTGTTCTTGAAAATATGGTAGATACTACAAAGTTACCAAAAAGTATGAGAGAAGCCATTACTTTAAGAAAAGAATTTCCAGAGTCATCACTTAATGAAATATCAGCTATGAGTGAACAAGTAATAAATAAAAGAGTATCTAAATCTGCGTTAAATCATCGGTATAGAAATATTAATGATTTAGCACAACAAATATTGGATGATCTAAATGAGTAAAGAGATAGGTGTAGATATTGTTGAATTCGCTGATATTAAAGAAAGAATAAGTGATAAGTTTATTAAAAGAATATTATCAAATCGGGAATTAGAAAGATATAATAAAATTACTAATGAACAAAGAAAATTAGAATATATCGCAGGACGCTTCGCAGCTAAAGAAGCCTATACTAAGGTGTATAAGAAGTTTTTAACACCACTTAATTTTGTAGATGTTGAAATCTTAACTGATGAATTTGGAGCTCCATATATTGAATCAAAGTATATGCCAGAAGATATTGTTAAAGTGAGTATTTCACATTCTAAGAATTATGTTATAGCTATGTGTATAAAAGAATAAGACAGTGCAAATGCACTGTCATTATTTTAGTTTTTCTTTAATTAATCCTGTTCTGTATGCTCCTAATAATTTATATAAATCATTAATGTTTTCTTGTAAGACTACACCTTTATCAGTATTGTACATATATTCTCGATCTAGATTCATATCTCTTGAATGTTTAATAGAAATGATATCTCTTTCTTGGTCTATTAACTTATTCTTAGAAGTAAACCTTTCATGAGAGATTAGTGATATCATATATGAATCACTAACTAATGTATATCCACCAATTGATATTTTAGCCATATATTGTTTACTCATTCCACCATCAATTGCGTATATCCTACCACCTGCGAGGATTGGTCTATCTCCAACACTAATATCATTTGGAACATGTCCATTAATAATTTTAGAAGTATTATAGTCTATACCAAATTCTTTGTATATCATTTTAAGTATAGTCTCATCTTCTCTTAGTAAGAAGTAATTATTCTTTTCTTCTTTATGGCTTGTTTTATCATCAATAAAATATCGTTCAAATGTTTTCATAGCCTTTTTACCAAAGAGTGGAGAATTTCCTCCTTGCCATAAGAATACAAAATAATCTTTATCAATATTTGTTTTATTATAACGATTTAAATAACCAACTCTAGCCATTTTATCCAGGTTATCAAATAATGATTTACCTTGGTATTCTTCATTGTTTATTATTAAACTTGAGAATGTTCCATCATCATTTAAAGGAATACATCCATGGAATAAAAGGTTATTATTGTATTTAAGATGCATTGCTCCATTTTGGAATAAAAACTTAACATGAGTTTGAAGTAAATCATTGTTTAAGAAAGCTTCCCTAAGATGATGAATAATATCTGATTCTTCTTTTGTAAGTTCGTATGGAGAAGAAGGATTTATAGTAGGGAAGTTATTATCATTTAGTTTATATATTTTATTATGGATAGTAATTGTATTATCTTTATAATCTATTTTATCGAGTAGTAATCTATTCTCTAAATTAAAATGTGGATTTCTTTTTATTACTTTATGTTCTAGCTTAAATTGCATAATAGAAATTGCTTTATGCATTTTAGCTACAAGTAATTCTTTATCTTTATCAATTTTTAATGTTCCGTTTTTAGGTAAAAAACTTATACAAGGATCGTCACCGTAAAACTTATTAGCAAAAGTAGCAAGAGGCAATAGGTTAATTCCATATCCCTCTTCTAATGTATCCAGAGTATTGTATCTAGAAGAAATTCTTAATACATTACATATTGATACTTCGCTTCCTGAAGCGGCTCCCATCCATAATACATCATGGTTTCCCCACTCAATATCAACTGAATGATATTTTAGTATTTTATTAAGAACTAAATGAGCATTAGGACCTCTATCAAAGATATCTCCAACTATATGAAGTCTATCAATTGTTAATCTTTGAATGAAATAAGATAACTCTATTAAGAAACTTCTTTCTCTTTTAGTATTAAAAATAGCATCTAATATTGCATTATAATATGCTTTCTTGTCTACCATTGAACTACTTTCATAAAGCAGTTCTTGAATAATATAAGCAAAAGATTTAGGTAAACTTTTACGTATTTTACTTTTTGTATATTTTTGAGAAACATATTTGCTAATTTCAATTAAATGAATTAATTGCTCTCTTATAAAAGGTAAATATGCTTCATTATCCAATTTTTCTTTATATTTTATTACCATTTGTTTAGGGTAATAAATAAAGAAAGCTAAAGTATTCTTTTCAGTAACTGATAGATTTGGATAAATAATATCAATTTTACCTCTAATTACACCTGATCCATTTTTTAAGAAGTGGTTAAATGTTTCATATTCACCATGAATATCAGAAATAAAGTGTTCAGTTCCTTTAGGTAAGTTTAAAATAGCGGTTAAGTTAATAAGCTCCGTACTTACTTCTTGGACAGTTTTATATTCTTTTGCAAGTAGATTTAAATATTTTAATTCATATGTATTTTCCATAATTCCTCCTTACATAATATCTATTACAAATAAATTATATCATTAAAATTATTACAAATATATAACAACATGAATCAAACCACATAATTAGTAGAATAAAGGTTGTTTTACTTGATTTTTTCACTATTTTTATATACAATATATTAAGCTGGGAGTGGTATTTATGGCAACATATAAAAATGGACATAAAAGAAATAGTAATGATAAATTCTTATCATACGTATTGATAGGATTTGCAATTACATTTTTTGTTATATTAATTAGTATGGTTTTATTCAATACTTTTAATGAATCACTTGAAGTTTCTAATTTAACTGAAATGAAAGAATCCGAGTATTTAGTATATTTTTATTCTGATAATTGTTCAGCTTGTCAAGTAATTAAAGATGAAGTAGCTGGATTTGCGAATGATAATAATGCAGGAATTAAACTATATTATTTAGATTCAGTAGATATATCTAATTCGGATTATCAATACTTATCAGATACATATGGTGTTGGTGGAACACCTGCCATGTTAACAATTGTTGATGGTGTTGTAGTTGATGTAGCATCTGGAAATATAGAAATTCCACAAGTGTTTGATTTAATTAATAATGGAATATATCAATACATTAATTAGCCTTTTAAAGGCTTTTTATATTTTAGGGAGGTAGTAATATGGTAATAAATGAGAAATTAGTTTTAGAAATAATGAAGAAATTAAAGATTACAAAAAAACAAGTTGAAACAGTGTTAAACCTTTTAAATGAGGGAAATACAGTTCCTTTCATTGCGCGTTATCGTAAGGAACAAACAGATGCTTTAGATGAAGAACAAATTAGGGATATTAACAAAGAGTATGAATATAAAGTAAACTTGTTAAAAAGAAAAGAAGACGTTATTAGATTAATTGATGAAAAAGGATTACTAACTCCAGAGTTAAAAGATGAGATTTTAGCTGCTGAAAAATTAGTTGATGTAGAAGATTTATATCGTCCTTACAAAGAGAAAAAGAAAACAAAAGCAACTATTGCAATTAAACAAGGATTAAAACCTTTATCTGATTATATTTTTAGTTTCCCAACTGAGGGATCACTTGAAGAAGAAGCTAAAAAGTATATTACTGAAGAAGTTTTAACTGTTGAAAAAGCAATTGAAGGTGCTATATATATTATTGCTGAAGAGATTAGTGATTTTTCTGATTTCCGTAAATGGATTAGAAATTATACATTTAATAATGGTGTACTTGAATCTAAAATTAAGAAAAACGCTAAAGATGAAATGAAAACATATGAGCTTTATTATGAATATAAAGAACCACTTAAAAAAGTTAAGTTATACCGTGTTTTAGCGATTAACCGTGGTGAAAAAGAAAAAGTATTATCAACTAAAATCACAATAGAAGTTGATAGAATTCATAGATATTTAGAAGATGGAATTATTGAAAATATTAATTCATTTGTATATCCATATCTTCAAACAGCTGTTAAAGATGCATATAAAAGATTAATTGCACCTTCTATCGAAAGAGAACTTAGAAGTGAATTTACTGATAAAGCTGAAGATAATGCAATTCATATCTTTAGTGAAAACTTAAGAAGTTTGTTACTACAACCACCTATGAAAGGTAAAATGGTTCTAGGAGTAGATCCTGCTTATCGTACAGGTTGTAAATTAGCAGTTGTTAATGAAATGGGGAAAATGACATTTATTGATGTAATTTATCCACATCAAAAATATCCAGGAGAGAAAATTAATAAAGAAAGAATTATTGATTCATTCAAAAAAGTACTTGGAGCAATTAAAAAATTCAATATTGATGTAATTGCTATTGGAAATGGAACAGCTTCTCGAGAAACTGAACAATTCATTATTGAAGTAATTAAAAAAGTAGATAAAGAATTATATTACATAATTGTTAATGAAGCTGGAGCTTCTGTATACAGTGCAAGTGACTTAGCACGTGATGAATTCCCTAAACTTGCTGTTGAAGAAAGAAGCGCAGTAAGTATCGCTAGAAGACTTCAAGATCCGCTTAGTGAGTTAGTTAAGATTGATCCAAAAAGTATTGGTGTAGGACAATATCAACATGATGTTGCACAAAACAAATTAAGTGATTCACTAGACTTTGTAGTTGAAACTGCAGTAAACCAAGTTGGTGTTAACGTTAATACTGCATCTGTACAATTACTACAATACGTTGCTGGATTAAATAAAACAGTAGCTAAAAATATTGTTACTCATAGAGAAGACAATGGTGAATTTAATGAAAGAAAAGAATTAAAAAAAGTTCCTAGAATGGGAGCTAAAGCATACGAACAAGCTGTTGGGTTCTTACGTATATTGAACGGTAAAAATCCATTAGATAAAACAGGAATACATCCTGAGAGTTATAAGTTAACTAAGAGTTTATTAAAAGAGTTAGATATCAAAGTTTCAGAACTTGGTGAACCTACTCTTAAATTGAAATTAGCTAATGTAAACAAAGAAGAACTAGCAGTTAAATTCGAAGCCGGTGTTCATACAGTTGAAGATATCTTAGAAGCATTTGTAGCTCCTCTAAGAGATCCTCGTGATGAAATTGCTGCGCCACTACTTAGAAGTGATATCTTAAAATTAGAAGATATTGTTGTTGGAACTGAACTTATGGGTACAGTTAGAAATGTAGTAGACTTTGGAGTATTTGTAGATTGTGGTGTTAAGGATGATGGACTTGTTCATATATCACAACTAAGTAAAAGTTTTATTAAACATCCACTGGACGTTGTTAGTGTTGGAGATATTGTAAAAGTATGGGTAAAAGATATTGATTTAAAACGCCATAGATTACAATTAACAATGATCCAAGAAAACTTAGGAAAATAATTAAAATAAGCTTATTGACAGTTAGCCTAAAATATTATATTATATAAGGGCTAACTGGCATAAATGGAGTAGTACTCAAGTTGGCTGAAGAGGTGCCCCTGCTAAGGGTATAGGTCGTTCGCGCGGCGCGAGAGTTCGAATCTCTCCTACTCCGCCATTAAAAAATAAAAAACGGATTATTCCGTTTTTTTATTTACCTATTATATCGTTTGACTTTCATTTAAGTAATTTAGTAGAATGAAGAGGAGATAATTAGATTACTGAATACTAGGAGGATCTTATGAACCTATTTTCTAAATATTTAACTGTGTGGGTATTGTTATGTATAGTACTTGGGGTAATATTAGGAACTATATTTCCTGATTTTACTGAGTTATTAAATATTGAATTCGCACATATTAATATATTGATTGTTGTTTTAATATGGGTAATGATTTATCCAATGATGTTAAAGATTGATTTTACATCAGTTAAGAATGTAACAACTAAACCTAAAGGTATTGTTGTTACTACTACTGTAAACTGGTTAATTAAACCATTTACTATGTATTTAATTGCTTATTTATTCTTTATCGTAATATATCAAAATATTCTTGATGAAGAAATAGCAAGAGAGTATTTAGTAGGTGCTGTATTATTAGGCGCAGCACCGTGTACTGCGATGGTCTTTGTATGGAGTCATCTTGTTAAAGGTAATAGCTCTTACACTGTATTACAGGTCGCTCTTAATGATTTAATATTACTGTTTGCTTTTACTCCTATAGTTGCTTTATTACTTGGTATTAGTAATGTAGATATTCCTTATGATACTTTATTCTTAAGTGTAGTATTATTTGTTGTATTACCTATCTTAGGATCAATATTAACAAAGTATATATTAAATAAGATGAATAAACCTCTTGATTCATTTATAAGCAAGTTTAATAATATTCCTGAAGTAGGGTTGCTTCTTACTTTAGTTTTAATATTTATGTTTCAGGGTGAAGTTATTACTAGTTCACCTATTGATATATTATTAATTAGTATACCTTTAACTATTCAGACATTACTTATATTCACTATTGCGTATTTTTGGAGTAAAAAATGGAGAGTTAGTCATGATATAGGAGCACCTTCAGCTTTAATTGGAGCATCTAACTTCTTTGAATTATCTGTCGCAATAGCTATTGCGTTATTTGGATTAAACTCAGGAGTAACACTAGCAACAGTTGTTGGTGTATTAGTTGAAGTACCTGTGATGTTGTTCTTAGTGTATATAGCTAATAAATCAGTTAAATGGTATAAAGCAACCGGTAAGGATGTCAAGAGATAAAAACAATAAAAAAGACTAGTTTTTAATAA
>LGVF01041990.1_pt1 | contig 25786 bp, 22 predicted proteins | sample 469901 | NCBI WGS metagenome assembly LGVF01 (sample SAMN03893561, study PRJNA290197) | marine sediment metagenome | material: sediment; isolation source: combined push core samples #3730, #5133, and #5579 collected at Hydrate Ridge | place: Pacific Ocean: Hydrate Ridge
ACGGGGCGAAAGAAACCGCAAACGCGGGAGTAGACTTCAGTATCGGCATTGCATTTGGTCGCCATGGGGTAGCCTCCTTGGGGTCAGATCTCAATAAAAGAACTGTTAAGTTATCTTGCTAGGAGGATGTCGGGCTTAACGGGCCGAAACGAAAAATTGACTGTTCGAGTCCAGATTTTCGAGAATTTGAGAGCAAATAGCAGGGCTATTTGGCGAAAATTGTCGGAAATATGGGCCGGTCAGACGATTTTGCAGTCGGTTCATGGTAAGTCCAACAGCCTCCTATGGCCTTATCAGGCCGCCTCGCCCTGTTGGCAGGGACAGGAGAAATGTTCACCGGATATATAGCCGTGCTCCGGACAGATGGTGAAGGTGGGGCTAATGGTAAAGTACGGCAGATGAAAGTTCTCGGCGATCCGCTGCACCAGCAATCGGGCGCTGCGCCAGTCGTCGAGCCGCTCGCCGAGAAAACCGTGGAACACGGTGCCACCGGTATAGAGGGTCTGCAGGTCGTCCTGATGGCTGAGGGCCTCGAAGATATCGTCGGTGGTACCCACGGGCAGCTGGGTCGAGTTGGTGTAAAAGGCGTTCTCGGTGCCGGCGGTAATGATTCCCGGGAAGTGCTTGCGGTCACGGCTGGCCAGACGATAGCTGGTGCCTTCGGCCGGGGTTGCCTCCAGATTATAGAGGTGGCCGGACTCCTCCTGATAGGCTTCGAGCTGCAGACGCATGAAATTCAGGGTCTCCACCGCGAAGGCCTTGCCTTCTTCGGTATCGATGCCGACGCCAAGAAGGTTAAGGCTGGCCTCGTTCATGCCGATCAGGCCAATGGTGGAGAAATGGTTACCCCAGAACTGGCCCATGCGCTCACGAATGCCCGCCAGATAGAAACGGCTGTAGGGGTAGAGGCCTTCTTCGGTGAGGCGCTCAAGCTGCTTACGCTTGATTTCGAGCGACTCGTAGGCCAGGCGCATCAGTTCGGAGATGCGGCTGAAAAAGCCCTTCTTGTCATTGGCAACATGGGCTGCCCGGGGCAGATTGAGAGTTACCACGCCGACGGAGCCGGTCAGGGGGTTGGAGCCGAACAAACCGCCCCCACGGCGGCGCAGTTCGCGGTTGTCGAGGCGCAGCCGGCAGCACATGGAGCGGGCGTCCTCGGGATCCATATCCGAATTGATGAAGTTACTGAAATAAGGGATGCCGTACTTGGCGGTCATCTCCCAGATCGGCTGAAAGCGCAGGCTATCCCAATCGAAGCCTTCGGTGATGTTGTAGGTCGGGATAGGGAAGGAAAAGATCCGTCCCGAGTGATCCCCGGCCATCATCACTTCGCAGAATGCGCGATTGAAGAGGTCCATCTCCTCCTGAAAGTCGCCGTAGCTGTCTTCCATCAGCTCACCGCCGCAGATAACAGCCTCGTCGGCCATGTTGCGCGGCGGCATCATGTCGAGGGTGATATTGGAGAAGGGGGTCTGGAAGCCCACCCGGGTCGGCACGTTCATGTTGAAGATGAACTCTTGCACCGACTGTTTGACTTCTTTATAGGTGAGCTTGTCGTAGCGAATGAAGGGCGCCAGCAAGGTATCGAAGCTGGCAAAGGCCTGAGCGCCGGCCGCCTCTCCCTGCAGGGTATAGAAAAAATTGACGGCTTGGCCCAGAGCGGTGCGAAAGTGGCGCGGCGGCCCGCTCTCGATCTTGCCGTAGGCGCCGGTAAAACCTTTCAGCAACAGGTCTTTGAGGTCCCAACCGCAGCAATAGACGGCCAGGGTGCCAAGATCGTGAATATGAAAGTCGCCGGCCCGATGGGCGTCAGCGATATAGTCCGGATAGATCTTGTTCAACCAGTAGTTGCTGGTGATATTGGCGGCGATATGATTGTTCAGACCCTGAAGCGAGTAGCCCATGTTGGCGTTTTCGTTGACCCGCCAATCTTCCTGGGTAAGGTAGGAATCGACCGCTTCTGTCGATTGCTTGATGAACTCCTTGGTCTGACGCAGGGCCTCGTGCTGCTTACGGTAGAGGATGTAAGCCTTGGCGGTCTTGGCGTGACCCTTTTCGATGAGGATCTTTTCTACCAGATCCTGCACGTTCTCCACCGTCGGCACGCGACCGTCTTTGTAGATAACCTCGAGGATGCCGCAGACCTCAGCGGCGATCTGGGTGGCCTTGCCCATGTCGGAGCCCTGTACCGCTCGCACCGTCTTTTGAATGGCTTCGGCAATCTTATCTTCTTCAAAGGGGACCAGTCGACCGTCCCGCTTGCGAATGAATTCCAGCATCTTGCATCCTCCAATTGTTGATTTAAACACCATGGCAATTTAGCACAGCCCATGACCCTGTCAAGGCAAAACACACCACATCTGGTGAAAAAATATGACTCAATCCACTAGATATTGTGTACACCCTGGGGGAAAGGCTGTGTACGAACGGTGGAGGAAACAGCTCAATCCACGTGATTATGGGGGGTTGGCGCGAATGTAGTTAAAGGGAAAAGAAAGAATGGTTAATAAATAAGAGAGGGGGTGGCACCCTGTTTACCGCATCAACAAAATGGAAACGACGGTCAGGACAATGGCCAGCAGTTGCAGCCGGGTAATTCGCTCCCGGTAGATCAGGAAAGACAACAACACCGCCATAACGAAGTACATGCCGACCAGCGGTGCAATGATGGCCAGCGGGCCGTCAGCCAGAGCTCTGAGCAGGGCATAATAACCGAAAAAATTGGTCACCCCCATGGCCAGGCCGATAAACAGAGCCGGCCGGGTGCGTTGACCGGCAAGCTGGGGAAACATGCGGCTCTTGACCAGCAAGATCAGCAGAGTGCTCATGGAATAGGAGACCGCCATAAAACCGAAGCTGTCGACCTGCAGAGCGGCGAACTTGCTGGAGACGGTGGAGGCGGCTCCCCCGGCGATGGCCAGCAAAGCCAGCAGAAAACCGCGCCGGCCATGGCCCGTTTCACCGGCCGAGCCGGAGCCACGGCTGCGGGCAAAGAGAAATAGTACCGATAGCGCCAGCAATACGCCGAGACTCTGCAGGAAAGTCAGTCGGTCGCCGAAATAGACCAGAGAAAAGAGCACCGACAGTACCGTGCTCAAGCGAGTCAGGGTATAGACGGTGCCGGAGGGCAGGCTTTTAAGGGCTTCGATGGTCGCCAGGGTGCCTGTGAGAAAGCCAAGGCTGTTAACCAGAGAGACGATCAACAGTGAGCCGAGGTGGGTAACGGTAGCGGCCCGAGGCAGATAGGCGCACCAGCTCAGCAAGGCCACGGTGGCCATGAAGACGAAGGAGGTGATCGCCGAATTGCAGCGCATTTCGGCAGAGACTTTGTAGAGAAAGCGCTGCAGGCCGAGGACGACCAAGGCGGTCAGCGCCAGCAGATACCAGTGGGCCATGGCAAGGTTCCGGGCAGCTAGCTAGAGTCCATCTGGAAACTCTGGATGGACACAGTGCAGTTTTCATATAGGAAACGAGCAATTTTCCCCAAGGTCAAGGAAATCAAGCGCTTGCGCGGAGGCGTAGCTGTTTACGCCGCACAAGCAAGGGCGCGGATTGACGCCGAGATTGGGGGAAAGGGCCGTTTCTGGATGAAAACTAGCTAGTGCCGATCTTGGGCGGAGGATAAAGAAAGGGCCGCGGCAATACGCCGCGGCCCGGGTTGTTCTTCCGACTTATTAAAAATAGCTGGCCAGGACTTCGAGAAACTTGGCCGGCAACAGATCGGGCTGGCGCTTGTAGAGCTTGCCCAAAGCGCTAACCACGAAATAGCCGTGGCTGGCATAGAGTTTTTTCAGGCTGCGCTCGGTAAGGGGCAGCCAGGTGACGGACAGGGCGTCGCTGCCCGCTTCCAGCTCGAGCTTTTCGGCCTGTTCACCCACCAGATGCAAGTGCTTGACCGTCGATTCGATCCAGGCGTTGTCCGTGGTACGACGATCATCGACAAAGCCCTGATAGATCAGCTGGGCATCGCTGAAGTCGAGTTCGACGCCGGTCTCTTCTTTCAGCTCGCGGCTGAGGGTGCTGGTAACCGCTTCGCCCTTATCGACCATGCCGCCGGGAATGGCCCACTGGCCGTTATCCTTGCGCTGAATGGCGAGCATCTCCACATCGCCGAAGCGCTCGTTGACCCGGGTGATAATCGGATCGGCGGCATAGTTGGGTCCCCACTTGCCGAGCAGACCGCGACCGGCCATGCCGCAGCGACCGCGGGGGTTGAGGGGCCGCCCCTGCTCGTCCCGCTGCAGAGGTCCTTCAAAGGATTCCGTAGGCAGATCTTCAACCTGACTGACATCCTCGGGATCAGCCCATCCGTCGGCCTTTTTCTGACAATCGTTGTCCAGCACCACCGGCGCCACAAAACAGGGCGGGGCATAGGCGGGGTAGTCCACATCCCAAGGTGTATTTTCGTCGGCAACGTTGAAACGACGGGGATATTCGGGGGGCCATTCAAAACGGGCCCTATACGATTCGATATAGACTTCGATCTCACCCTGCAACCAACTGTTGGCCAGATCGACGGTCGGCTTCACGCCTAACAGGCTCCAGCCAGCACTCTGATCATTCTTTTCCATTGCTAGTAACCTCCCGTACTCAAATAAACCCGCAAGGGGTTTGGCAGTCAGTCAAAGACTCAGCTAAGAGCGGCTTCGATCTTGGCCCGATCATCAGCATTCGGCGTCCAGATGAAATCATTCTTGTAGCCTTCTTCGGCAATCTTGTCGCGGTAGCGGCTCGCTTCGATCATCTTTGCCTCGCTGACCATGCCCTTGTCGTCGAAATAGACATACTGGCCAAAGACCTCGAGAATCATCGGGGTCTGGCTACGGTCGAGCATCGCGCCGGCCACCTTGAGGCAGCGACCGCTATACTCGGGAAGGGGCTCTAAGTGATCGACCGCCTTGTCTAGGGTCGCCTTGTCCAAGGGGCTAACGGTGCCGTCCTCGGCAAATACAAAAAGACAGATTTCCAGTTCCATGGTTATCCTCTCCATTAATGAATTGACACCCGACCTGGGAATGGCAGGTGCGGCCTCTTTTATAGCCGAGCCGGGCGCGAACTGCAAGGGGTAGCTGGTTTTCATCAGGAAACGGCCCTTTCCCCCAATCTCGGCGTCAATCCGCACGCTTGCTTGTACGGCGTAAACAGCTACGCCTCCGCGCAAGCGCTTGATTTCCTTGACCTTGGGGAAAATTGCTCGTTTCCCATATGAAAACTGCACTGTGTCCACCCAGAGTTTCCGGATGGACACTAGCTAGTTTCGACCCCAATCAGCTCGGCTCCCCCAACTCGACGATCTGGTCGGTGATTTCGGTGAATGCGACGTCATGGCTGACCAGAAACAGCTGATCGTACCAGTGTTCGGTGACCTCTTCGCGGCCAACGTCGATGGCGCGAAAGGCCTGGGCCAGGTTCTCCCGGCGGGAGGCATCGAGATTGGAGGTCGGCTCGTCGAAAAAGGCCAGCCGCGCGCCGATGGTCTGCAGCAGGGCCAGGCGCAGGGCGACCACGGCGCTCATCATCTGGCCGCCGGAGAGCTGATCGTCGGTTCTCTCCCGCAACTGGCCGTCGGCCAGATCCCGCAACACCACCTGGTAATGGTCTCCCCAGATCAGCTCCTCATCCCCCTCGGCAATGGTCCGGTAGATACGGTCAGCCCGATGGCTGATTTCTTCGCGAAAGCGCTCGGAGAGCCGCGTCGAGACATTCTTGAACACTCGATTGCGCAGATATTTGACCAGCTTCTCCTGGTCCTGGTAGCGCTGCCTGGTCGCCAGGCCCTCGGCGATCAACTGTTCAATCTGTTTCAAGCGAGCAATCTCTTCAGTCAGGCGCTGGAGATCCTTTCCGAGCCCCTGCAGGCGCTGCTCTAGAGTCGCGACTTCGCCGACCAGCACCTCTTTTTGCTGCCGGGTGCTCTGGTGCAGAGCGGCATCGTAGGCTTTTTCACAGCCGGCGAGGGCTTTCAGGCCCCTTGCCCGATCCCCCTTCAGACCATCGAGAGCCCGCTGCCATTTGGCCAGCATCTGCTGCCGTTCAACGAGCTCCCCGGCATCTTTGGCATGGGCATAAAAGGCGTCCCGAGCGGTCTGAAAGGCGGCCCTTTCCTGCTCGGCACGGTTGAGGGCCTCTTCCAGACCATCGAAGGCCTTGCGGTCCTCCTTACGTGTCGCCAGCTTCTTTGCGGCTTCGGCCTGCCGGGCCTGCAACCCGTCCAGGCCGTTAGCCCGCTGGGCATTCTTTTGCCGGCGGGCATCGAGCTGCGCTTGCTGTTTATCCAGTTCGCCGGAGCGCACTTTCTGAGCATCCAGGACGTGCTTGGCCTGTTCCGCCGCAGCGATGTCCTGGCCAAGCTTTTCTATCTGGACCGCCAATGCAGCGATCTGTTTATCGAGCTCGGCGATCTTGTGGCTAAAAACATCCCGCGGCTGTTGCCCGGCGATATTCTGGCACGGCTCGCTGAAAAACGGGCAGCTCCCTTCGCCTAGCTTGTCCTGTCCCTCCGTCAGGGCGACCCGCCGGCCATTGAGCAACCCCCGTTGGGAACGCAACTCCTCTACTTCCTCCCGCAGAGGTTGCAATCGGGCGGCTGATTCCAGGTGCCTGGCGGCGGGCTGCAACTCCTTGCGCCCGACCACCAACCGTTCCTGTTCCTCCTTTAATTCCTGTTCGGCCTTGTGTACTTCGTCGCGCTCATGGGCAAACCTTTGCCCCAGTTCCAGACAATCCTTCTCCAGGCGATCGATTTCCCGATCCAGGGCATGACACGAACGCTCCTGCTCGCGCAAGACCTTGAGTGCGCCGTCGGCTTTTTCAAAAGCATCCTTTCCCGCCCGGCTTTCTTCGACCACCGCCAGAGATTTTTCGGTCTGGGTAACCCGCTGTTGCTGGTCGGCGACTTTTTCCTCGCCATTTTTGATGCGAATATCGAGTTCCTGCACCTCGCTGGTGGCCTTGTGCAGAGCCTCTTCCCGTTTCCCCAGCTCGACCAGCTTGTTGGCCACCTCTTCCAGCAACTTCTGCTTGTCCTCCAGGGCCCGGCTCAGGGCAACGACTTCAGTCTGCCGGGCAGAGCGTTCCTTTTCCCGCTCCGGCAGTACGGTGATCTGTTCCTGGCGAACCTGCACCTCAGCATTTAGTACCTCGATGCGATTCTGCACCGCCGAAAGCAGGCCGCTGGTGCCCTTAAAGGTCTTGCGCCAGGCATCGATGCCGAGAATCTCATCAAAGGCCTCCTGTCGCCGGGTCGCTTGCTTGATGACGAAGGGGCCAAGAAAATCGTTTTGAAAGGGCCCGATGACCAACTTGAACTGTTCGGCCAGCGGCCGGCCGTTGGCCAGCCCCAGCAGTTCGGCCAGGCGGACTTCCGTTTCCCCGATGTTGGCGTGTTCCTCCACCTCAAAAACCTCGCCGAGCTGTCGGGCCAACAACCATTTGACACCACCGCCGACGGTGCGGGTCACTCGCCAGGTGCTGCCATCATCGATGCGAAAAAACACCGCAACCTCACCCCGCTTTGCGCCGATGGACAGAAAACGCTCGACGTTGGTGACAAAATCCCGTGCATCGACGCCGAACAGAGCATAGCCGATAGCCTCAAAGACGGTGCTCTTGCCGACGCCATTAGGGCCGGACAGCACGTTGATACCGGCAGCGAAATCGAGGGTCGTGTCGCGATGGGATTTGATGTTTTTTAAATGGATGGAGAGGATTTGCATATATTTCTTTCGTGGGCAAAACATCCAGAATGTTTGCTTGCCAAAACAACATCAACACCACGGGGTTGCGTCCCCGCGCGACGCCTTACTCTTTTTCTGCGCGGCAAAAGAGTAAGCAGAAAAATGCGCCCAAACTCCTTGCCCTTCGGGTACCCTACGCTGCGTTACAGGGGATGGATAGCTTTTGACCTAAAAACCCCTGTGAGTGCCGCCGAGCGCAGGGGTTTTAATCCGGATCAGAAGGACGGATGTCTGAGCGCAGCGAGTTTTCGTCCTTCCCGGATTATAATCCCGGAGAGAGGGACCCCGCCGCAGGCGGGCCAACGGGGGGCGACCTTCTTTTGGTTACTTTTCTTGGTCATCAAGAAAAGTAACGCGCCTGGCCGGGCAAGACCGGCCGACTTAGAGATCAATGAGGGTCAGTTTTTTAGCGTTACTGCATAAACGATCAACACCGCGGGGTTGCGCCCCCGCCCGACGCCCTACTCTTTTTACACGCCAAAAAAGAGTAGGCAGAAAAAGGCGCCCCGGCTCCTTGCCCTTCGGGTTCCCTGCGCTACGCAGACGTTTTGCGGGCGGGCAAAAACTCGCTGCGCTCAAACATTTCCCCGCCTGATCGCAAAACGTCCACTCCGCTCCGGCGGCGTCACAGGAGGGTGTTTATCTAATCACCTATTACGTGTTACGTGTTACGCCTTACGGGTCCACTCCCGCTTCGAGTGCCGACGAACCCTCACTGCGCTCCAGCAGCGCCAGCAATTCGTCGTCCTCAGCTTCTCCACGCAATACCAGGTCGCGAATAGCCAGCGATAATTCTACCAGCTCATCCTGACTGCCCTTGTAATCGCTGCTGGCCTCAATCAGTTCCCGCAAAACTTCCTGTTCGATATTTGCCAGGCTTTTGCCGGCCCCCTCATCAGCGCTGCCGCGGCTGACCAGGGATAGCTGATTGCGAATTTCAACATGTAGCGGCTGACAGACCTCGTCCAGCACCGTACGCAGTTGCTCCCGGCCCAACTCAAAGGGATGAAAACCTACCTTACCCGTGAGCTTGAGATCGATGAGGGGCCGGCGACTCTCACTGGCGCTATCGGAAAGACTTCCCATAACGGCCGTCAGATGTTCACGAAAGGTCCCCAGAGCCTGCTCCGCATCGGTCGCTCCACCCAGATCGACCACTACCGCCTGCATGGGTCGAGGGTCGGTGGGACGGAATTCGTGGTCAAAATGACCCTTTTCTGCGCGTACCAGATAATAGCCTTTATCGTACTTCTGCTCGCCAAAATTGACCCGCTCGGGGGAGCCTGGATTAAAACCGTAGGGTCGTTTATCGGGGGTTACCACGATATACGGTTTATGACCGTGACCGAGGGCCAGATAATTGAAGCACTCGGCCAGGGGTAGCGCTTCTTCCGGTTTCATGTTGCCGATCTCCACCGGCGAGAAGCTCCAGATCCCGACATGAAACAGCAGCAGGTTATTGCTGGTGGTCACCGCTTCGCAAATGCGCGCGACATGGGTACCGGCCTGAGCACCGATATAGCCGAGGCCGTAGATATTCAGATCGCCGATGAGCAGATGCCCCCCCGCACCCTGCTCTTCATCGAAGGTCGCGAACTGATAACCGCCATCCTCGGTGCGGGACGGCCGCAGCAGTTTTAGATAACCCATCTGCGACAGGGCTTCCATCCAGGAGATGCTGTCCCGGCGATGAATCCAGTCGTGGTTCCCTTCGACGGCGATACAGGGAATGCCTGCATCCTTGAGGGGCTGCAGGGTTTCGATGGTGAGGGCAAAGGTTTGCGGCAGGATTTGACCGGTGTGAAACAGATCACCGGCAATCAGCACAAAATCGACCTGTTCCGCCAGGGCATCGGCCACAATGACGGCCAGGGTACGGAAAAAATCTTGATAACGGATCTGTTCGCTGCCGGAATGGCGATAGGTTTTGCCGAGATGAATATCGGCAGTATGGATGAAACGCACAGCCATGGGCCGGGACTCCGTAGCATAATGGGGTAGGTATTCAAGGCCGGAAACAGGCAACGGTGAGCCACTTGAGAACCATCTGTGTAGCCCGCCGAAAGAGGATCAGGCGCCGGGAGTTGACAGCCCGTCAACGGAAGACGGTGGCTCAGGGGAGGAACCAAAGCTGCGCTCGAAGAGGGCCGCGACCTCGCGAGCGGGAAGCGGCTTGCTGAACAGAAAACCCTGCACCTGGGCACAGTCCTTCTGCCGCAAAAAGAGCAACTGTTCTTCCGTCTCGACCCCTTCGGCAACGACTCCCAGCCCCATGGTCCGGCCCAGTGCAATGACCGAACTGGTCAGGGCGGCATGGTTGGAGTTGCTGGTCACTTCACGAATGAAGGAACGGTCGATCTTGAGCTTGGACAGGGGCAAACGCTGCAGGTTGCTCAGGGAGGAATAACCGGTACCGAAGTCGTCCATAGCCAGGGAAATGCCCCGTTCCTGAAAGACATTCAGAATCCGCACCGCCTCCTGCACATTATCCATGACCGCGCTTTCGGTGATCTCCAGCTCCAGCAGTTGCGGATCGAAGCCGCTTTCTTCAAGAATGGTCTCTACCATTTCGACGAAATCGGGCTGCCGCATCTGCCAGGTCGAAATATTCACCGCCACCCGCACCGGCGGCAAGCCGGCCTGCTGCCAGAGCCGGCCCTGAATGCAGGCGGCCCGCAACACCCATTCGCCGATGGAAACGATCAGGCCTGTCTCTTCGGCCAAGGGGATAAAATCCCCCGGCGAAATCATGCCTCGCTCGCTGTGCTGCCAGCGCACCAGCGCCTCCACCCCGACCAGGCGTCCGGACGCCAGATCTATCTGCGGCTGGTAGTGGAGCAACAGTTCATGGCGATCGACGGCCTGGCGCAGGTCATTTTCCAAAAACAGACGTTCTTCGACCAAGTCGTCGTCCTCGGCGGAGAAGAAGCTGAAACAGTTGCCCCCTTTGCTCTTGGACTGGTACATGGCCCGGTCGGCCTTGCGCATCAGGCTGCTGGCATCCTCGCCTTTTTGGGGATAGAGACTGATGCCGATACTGGCGGTGAGAAACAGCTGGCGCTCCCGCAAGCTGATCGGCTGAACCAGCAGGGAGAGGACCTTTTTAGCCACCGTGGCCACATCCGCCTGCGAAGCGATATTTTCCAGCACAATGACGAACTCGTCGCCGCCAAGGCGAGCTAGGGTATCGACCTCACGCAGCCCATTACGCAGCTGGCAGGCTATCTTCCACAGCACCTGGTCACCGATGTCGTGTCCCAGGGAGTCATTAAAGTTCTTGAAGCGATCGAGGTCGATGATAAGCAGGGCGAGCTGACTGCCGAACCGCCGGGCCCGGGCCAGGGCATGCTCAAGGCGATCATGAAACAGGGCCCGATTCGGCAGGTCGGTCAGGGTATCGTGGTAGGCCAGATAGTTGAGGCGGGCTTCGTTCTGGCGCAGGGTTTCTTCGGCCTGCACCCGGTCGCTGATGTCGACGATACTGCCGCGAATGCCTATCACCTGCCCCTGCGAGGCCAGAACATCGGCGGAGATGAGGGCCGGCAGAGTCGTGCCGTCCTTCTTGCGTACGGTGAACTGACTGTTGGTGAGGCGCTGCCCGGCGATCACCTGCGGAAAAACCTCCTGCAGACGATTGCCTTCTTCAAGGGCAAAAAGTTGGGGCAAAAGCAGACCACCGGCTAGATCCTCGGCACTATAACCGCTCAAATCAAGAGCACAACGGTTCCAAAAGACCACCCTGCCGTCGCGATCCGTTTCAAAGACGCTCTGTGGTAGCAGGTCGACCGTTTCTCGAAAACGCCTTTCGCTCTCTTGCAAGGCGGTGACCGCCTCATGCCGTCGTGTCACCTCTTGGCGCAAAGTCTGTCCACTACGGCGGGTTCGCTGCAAAATAGACAGGAACAGGACCACCACCAGAACCAGTAATGCCGTCACCAGCCAGATCAGCAGGTGACAGTTGTCCAGCTCCTGTTGCCCATTCGCAGCGCTAGCGGGCAACGCTGTCGCCAGCGACAGGCCGAGGGAAAACCACATCCCTGTGAGTTTGGCTCGAATCCCCATTCCTACCCATCCACCCCGTCTGGTAGACACTTTCCGCATGACTACCGTAGCGACAACAAAACTCCCTCAACAGCTCTTTACTCAACAAGGCCATTCTCTGGCCTCACAGGCTGCCCTTACGGAAACGCTTAAGGCAAATCGAGGCCGCTGCGACAGGACGGGCAGCGCACCCGTTTGCCAGCCAGCTTCTCGGGATAGGCCAGTTTGTAATTGCAGGACAGGCACCGCACCATGCTGACACCGGGGCGAGCCGGGTCCCCCTCCAGACGGGCCACCCCTGAGGGCGCCTCTTCGGCGGCAGCTGGTTCTTCAACAGCAGCTGGTTCTTCAACAGCAGCTGGTTCTTCAACAGCAGCTGGTTCTTCAACGGCAAATGGTTCTGCGACAGAAGCTGGAGCTTCCTCTGTCTCGCCAAAAGAGAAGCTCTCCTCCTCGAAGGAAGTCGATGACTCTTCTTGATCAGCGGGCAGTTCATCCGGTTCGACATCGCCGGACTGATCAAAGGAGAAACTGTCGTCGCTTTCGCTGGTGTCCAGGTCCTCGCCTGAATTGGCCGCGGCCAGGGACGCGACCGCACGGCTCAGGACATCTTCTTCCTCAGGCTGATCTTCCGCCAGTCCCGGCACTTCCGCCACTTCGGAGGGCGCTTGCGCTTCTTCTTCGACAGGGGCAGAAACCTCTTTGGCCGACGCTACGTCCAGCGAAACGGGTCGCGAGATGGAACGGACCTCTTCGCGGATCCGCTCCAAACGCTCGTTGAGACTGGCGACTTCGCGCTCGACGCGAGTGGTCCGGCTCAATACCCGCCAGAACAGTAGCAGCAGAAGCAGCAGCACTGCCCCAGCGGCCAGCAACTGATGGTCCAGTGCCATTATAAATTTCAGAATTTCCTCTTGGTTCATCTCCGCCTCCTTGCAAAGAGCTACACAGAAATGGATGGAACGGCCTATCTTGACCGATCCGGGTCTGCAATCCAATACGGCCGGGTGCAGTTTGCGTTTATTCTTTTATCGCCACGATGATATAGACCGGATCGTAGGCCTCGAACATCTTGTATTCGGTGGATGGTCGGGTGCGGGCCACATTGATAGTGGTGATCTCCAGTTGATAACCGGCATTGGCGAAATATTCACTGGCCGCAGTCAGGGTATCGAAGGTCATGGCGTTGATCACCACTCGACCCTCGGCCGGCAACCGCTCGTCCACCGCCTGCAGGATGTCCCACAGATTGCCGCCGGATCCGCCGATAAACACCCGGTCGGGATCGGGCATGCTATCGAAACAGGTCGGGGCTTCCCCTTCCACCAGACGAGCCCGGCGGACATTGAATTTGCGAAAATTCTGTTTAATGTAATTGATGCACTGGGCATTGCGTTCCACGGCGAAAATCTGCCCGTTGGGCAGCAGGTAGTCAGCCTCAACGCTGATCGAACCCGATCCGGCGCCGATGTCCCACAACACCATGTCGTGACGCAGCTTGAGCTTGGCTAGGGTCACTACCCGCACCTCTTCGCGGGTGATCAGCTTGCGAGTCGAGGCGAACTCCTCATCGGGAATGCCCAGAGTCGGCATCTGATCCTCGCCGCCGGCATCGTACTCCTTGATCAGAATCAGTACATTGAGAGGGGCTGCGCTGATTTCCAGAAGGCCACGGACATCGGTGGTGACGATACGCTCTTCATCGGTGCCCAGATTTTCGCACAGATAGGCCGCATAACCATCGCGCCCCCTCTTCACCAGTTCGGCGGCAATGGCCGCCGGGGTGTTAACCGAATCGGTCAGCACCGCGGCCTTGTCGTTAGCGACAATACGATCGACCGATCCCTCGATACCGCGTCCCTGGGCCGAGAGAAAAATAGCGTCGTCCCAGGGTTCCTTGAGCTTGGCGAAGGCATACTGCACCGAACTCACATTGGGCACAAATTCCAGTTCGTCAGCGGAAAAGTTGCGCAACAGCCGACGACCGATGCCAAAAAATAAGGGATCACCCGAGGCCAGCACCACCGTCTGTCGATCGCCCTGCTTGAGACGTTCGGCTATTTCCGAAAAGTTATTGTCGATCAGGATCTTCTCACCGGGAAAATCAGGGAAAAGCGCCAGATGTTCGGCCCGCCCCATCAGCACCTGACAGGCATTGATCAGCTCCAGAGCCCGGCCACTGAAGCCTTCCTGACCCTGCACTCCGGCTCCGACAACATAGATCTTTTTCATCGAGGTTCCTTTTTCGCCCATTAATCGGTGTATTCCGGCTTCTGACAAGCCGGCCGCCATCACTCTACCGGTTCCTGCTGCGCCCCGTCAAGCCCACTAGATTCGGCTGTAGCGGTGGGTCCGCCCAAGGCCTGTGCGACCCGCTCGACGACCACTTCCGCCAACTTGGGATGGACACCCAGCGGTTCGGCAAGCAGCAGTTCCAACCCGGGGTACCTCTGGCCGGCGGCGACCATGGCGGCAGGCAGATCGTTGCGCACGTGACTGCCGGCAAATAGAAAGTAGGGGCACAGCACAATGCGCTGGGCACCCTGCGCAACACAACGGTCGATGCCGCAGGCGATGTCCGGCTCGCCGCAAGACAAAAAAGCCGTTTCCACCAGTTTGTTGCCATCGGCAGCGCGCACCAGATCAGCCAGGGCGCAAAAGGCCGACTTGACCTCGGGGCGGGGCGAACCGTGCCCAATCAACAGCACTGCCGTTTTATGAATTGTCCTGTTCATGCCTTGTCGCTCCAAAAACGGAGACACCGTCAGCCGTTTATCAATTGCACGGTGATGCGGCCGTTTGCTCCATAATCGAGAATATTCACACAACCGTAAAACTGGGACAGGGAAAAGACCCGATCCAGAGGGGCGCCGAGGGCATCGAGCAGCAAAACCCGGTTAACACCGCCATGAGCCACCACAATCACCTCCTGGCCACTGTGCCGCGAGATGATTTGGGCAACGGCCGAACGGGCTCGCTGCCGCAGATCAAGCAAGTTTTCCCCGCCCGGAATGCGATAATGAACGATATCGTCGAGCCGAGCCTGCCACTCCTTGGGGTAACGGGTCTGTAATTCACTCCAGGGCCGGCCCTCCCACTCGCCGGCGTGCAGTTCGCGCAGTTCCTGCAGAGCTGTCGGCACCAGGCCGTAGGCGGCAGCCAGCATTTCAGCCCCCTGGAAACAGCGGGCCAGATCACTGCTATAAACGGCCTGAACCGGCCGCGACCGCAACCGCTCAACCAACAGCTGGTAGTGCTTTAGACCACGGGGGGTCAGAGCCACATCCTGCTGCCCGTTGTAACGGGCCTCGCCGTGCCCTTCGACCTCACCGTGGCGCAACAGAAGCACGCGTGTCTCCCCCGGCCGGCAAGCTTGCAAGGCATTCAACGATCCTGTTTCAGAGCTAGCGGTCATCAGCGATAACGAATTTTGAGTATAAGCAGAATAGTCGTATTGAGCGTTGCCAGACCGTTCATAGCGATAAAGACCGGGTTACCGACCTGAACCGCGTAGGTGGTATAGAACAGTCCGCCGACAAAGATGATTAACAGCATCCAGATCGACAGATCTGTCGTCGAACGGGTCTGCAACGCTTTAATTATCTGCGGCACGAAGCCGGTAGCCACCAGCAGGCCGCCTATGATGCCGATCCAGAACATTATCTGAACCAACCTTAGTCGTCTGAATCGACGAGCACCGGCGAGGCTTCGTCATCGAGGGCGGCTTCAATGCGCTGCCAGACCTCGTCAACCCCCTCACGAGATAGGGTAGAAAAGAGGGTAAAGGCGTCCCTCGGCAAACCAGTGGCTTCAAGGATCGGCAGAATCTGCTTTTCCCGACGGCTGCGCGTGATTTTATCGACCTTGGTGATAATCGGAATGGTCGGCACCTGCAACTCCTCCAACCAATCGAGCAATTGTATCTCCTCCGCCTGCGGCACTCTGCGAATATCGAACAGCAATAACAGTACCCGCAGGTTATCACGCCCTTCCAGGTAGGTGCGGACCATCGGTCCCCACTGTTTTTTCACCGCCAACGGCACCTTGGCGAAACCGTAACCGGGCAGATCGACCAGATAAAACTCGCCGTTGATGTCGAAGAAGTTAAGCAACTGGGTGCGCCCCGGAGTCGACGAGGTACGGACCAGTCCTCGGCGGTTAACCAGTACATTGATCAGGGAACTTTTACCGACGTTGCTGCGGCCGGCAAAGGCCACTTCCTTGAAATCGGCCGGCGGATAGTTAGCCGGGCGGGTGGCGCTTTTGACAAAAGTGGATGATTTGATGATCACCGAACAGACTCCTTGGCTCTTGTAACGCGGCTTATAAGCCGCCATAAACTTGCTCGACACGATATCCCAGGCCGAGGGCAATTGCAATTAGTTCAAGCCTTTTGACCGGTCACAGCGACAAAATAGCCCCCCTCAAGGGTCCCGCGGGCGACGGCGTGGCAACAGATGCCGCAGTCGGGCAAAAACTCCATAGCCGAGGACGGCCAGCAGGTGCAGGCCGGGCAACCCGAGCAACCGACTCAGACGCCGGTAACGGGGACCGGGAAGCCCCAGCCACAGGGCTCGAAAGGCATCTACCCCAAAGTAAAGGCGACCGGCAGAATCCCGCGCATGCATGGCCCTGAACAACGCCGTCCGGTCCAGCGCCCAGCCCCCTGCATCAAAAGAGGGCGCGCTGATATCCACAAAATGCAGCCGACCGACTCGATTCAGAGCGCGATAGTGAGCGATCTCCCGCGAACAGACCGGGCAGCTGCCATCGTAGAAGACGGTCAAGGGGAAAAAAACTTCCTGAGACAGGACCATCGAGTTACCCTTTTGCAAAATACACCGCCCACTGATTGACGACGAATGATTGACAGCAGGACCTTTGGCAGATAATTTTAAAGTACAGGCTAACGTGCACCCTTCAAGGAAGGAGACTGTGAATGTTTGAACATATCGACGTACAGGAAGCCATCAAACGCTCGATCCTGACAGAAAAAAAGGCCATGATTTTTTACCGCATGGCGGCTAGTCACATGCAAAATGAGGAGGCCCGCCGCTTTTTTGAAATGCTGGCCGATGAAGAGCGGGAACATGCCCATAAATTCTATCGCCTTTACCGGCGTCACGATATCCCCGACTTCGATAGATTCATGGACAGTACCAGCGATTCGGAAGACGACTGGCTTTCATCCCGAGAAAAAGTACTGCTGGGCGACGTCGGTGTGCGCAAGGCCATGGAACTGGCCATGCACAAGGAACTGAAACTTGAAAAGAAGCTACGACAACTGGCCGTCAACATCAAAAACCCAAAGGTGCGCAGTGTCTTTGAAGAAAATGCCAAATCGACCAACCATCATTATCAATTGATCGAATCGGAATATGCTCATCTAATGGGCATGGTACACGAAACGGATATCGATACCTTCGTACGGGAATAAAAAACCGGCAACCGGCCCTTTCCCTGCGCTCTGTCCGTGGTAAAATAAACATGTGGGGCAGGCGTTTCAACCCTGTTCCGATTGACAACTAAATACCGGCATTGCGTGGCCTCATGCCAGAAGCCTTGTCTTCTCATCCGCCGGTTGCCACCGGAAGTCCAGCTGTCCTTCGGGTCTATAAAAGAGCCGGAAAAGCAGCGGCCGGAAGGTTGCAAACTTGCGAATTAGCATAAAGCTGGTCGTGGCGATGTCGGTATTGTTGTGTCCACCCCCTGGCGCTCATCCCCCATAGAATCAGATCTGTCCCGCGACCCTCCTCTATTTGATGCATTCGGAAAAACTACTAAGATGGCTAAGCCAAAATTTCGTTCTACAAGGCCTGGTGTTTTTTCAGGGGTGAAGGCATACATCTCGTATCTCGAGGTCCTGAAAAAACGCCATAACGCCGTAGATACTCTGTTCCATGGCAACCTCTTTTTCCATACGATAATAGCGATGCACCGGCCTTGTCTCCCCAGCGGCCAGGGCTTCTTTGAGCTCCTTGAACAGCTGCCGAAGCTCCAATAATTGCGTCTCGGTGAGATTAAGGCGCGGCATCTGCGAACCGGGCTGCACATAACCGGGGTCTTCCAGATAAGCCTGCAGATAGTCGATATGCAGCTTTTCCACGGCCAGCAGCAGATCAGGCGCCAAGGCCATGGGGGCCGCCAGGTCGGCGGCCTGTTGCTGGTCGCCAAAGGCGTGACAAACCAGACAAGTGCGCAAAGATGCGCTGGTAGTGGCCTTCTCAGACAGCGGTCCGCCTATGGAAGTAGGTGCAAAAGGCAACGGTTTCTCTTTGAAAAGACGCGTATGACAATCGAAGCAATTGTAGCTCTGCCAAGGTTCTAGGCGAAAGGCCTTAGCCGGCGAGGTCATCCAGGCTAGCTGCTGCAAGTAATCGGCAACGGCGTTGAGCTCGGAAGGCTGCAGGTTGGGCACCGCATTGGGAGAGGTATAAGCCAGCATCATCAGGTTATTCATGGCCGGCCGCATACGATAAGGGGCCGCCAGATAATCCGCCAGCCAATTCGGCTCGTACTTGTGGCGCCGCCAGGTCAGGCTCGGCGCATGGTCGGCACCGAATCCCTCGAGGGTGTGGCAACCTCGACAGCGGGCGGCCTTGACCAAGCGTCGGCCAACCAGCAACCGTTCACCGACCTCATCCAGAGTCGCCGGTTTTCCTGTACCGGGTTTGTCTTGCGTTGGCTTTTCTTCTACCACAGTCGGCGGTTCAGCGGGTCGGTCCGCAACGCGCCGGTCCCGTTCACTGCAGCAGGCCGCGTAGTCGTTACAGACCCGAGCCGAGGTCACATCGGCATCGCCGGAAAACCCCGAATCGACCACCAGGCTACGCAACTCGAAATCGACCAGCAACCAACTTTTTTCCGGAATGTCTGCGAATAGTTCGCGACCACCCAGCACATCAAAAAAATTGCGACAGGTTTTACTACTGCGGGGGTCTTCATAGGCCAGGGTAATCCAGACCACCCGCCCATCCGTCACGATCTTCTTTTCCAGAAACAGCACCTGATCGGCATAATGAATCCCGGGTCGCTCGCCAGCCACCAACGCCCCCACAGACTGTGGAAGCAATACCATCAAACAGATCAGCCCTATGCAGAAATTCACTATGCGCATCGCATCCCCGGTAAAGAGCCCATGCCACTATGGTTAAACATAAACCTACCACAGTCGCCGCAAGGGACAAGAAGGTCTTGCGTCAAATTGAAAATCGCTGATATTCTGCGGACGTCTTCATCGGTCGCTGCATCGACATTCCACTTTCAACAACCTGCGAAGGAGCAGTCAAAACATGAAACCCGCCGTCGTCTCGGTGGCTGCCAAAAGCGGCACCGGAAAAACCACCCTGGTGGTGAAATTGATCAGCGAATTGAAACGACGGGGCTATCGGGTCGGTGCCGTTAAACACGACGGTCACGGCTTTTCCATGGACAAGGAAGGCAAGGATTCCTGGCGGTTCACCGAGGCGGGTTCCGACATCACCATGGTCACCTCCAGAGACCAGATTGCCATGATTCGGCAAAACCCCGACCGCCAAGAACCTCCACTGAAAGAAACCATCGCTCGCTATTTCAGCGATGTCGATATCGTCATCACCGAAGGCTTTAAAAAAAACACTCTGCCCAAGATCGAGGTTCACCGCCGGGAATGCCGTAGCCAGCTGCTCTACCGGGGCGAAAATCACGATCCGGCCCTGATTGCCGTCGCTTCCGATGAGCCCCTAGACCTTGATGTTCCCGTCTTCGATTTGAATGACGCCGGCGGCATCTGCGATCTCATCGAGGCCCGCTTCCTCAGCTAACCCCCTGCTTCCTTCTAACGTCTGAACACCTCCCAACAGCCAATCATCAACATCAACAGCCCCCCCCACCAACCCCGCAGCACCACGGTCAGATTAGGCCGCTGTGATCGCAGAGGCCGCCCTGGCCTGCTTTCGCCCAGCCTGCTCTCGCCAACAGCGCTCTTTGGTCGGATAATACCATCCTCGCACAGCACATAACAGGAAGACTCGGCTTTTTGCCGAACCGCCAAGACCTCGCCGAAGGTGGGCCAGCAGGACCGCTCCCGGTTCCTCGTCCGTACCCTGTCCGGCGGCCGACAGGGGGTCGATGCTTCCCGAACCGGAGAGCTATTGGCAGAGCGACGAAAAAAAGTCATCAGCCATTGCCAACGAAGACGCCAAAGCTTCCGCCAACTTCCTAGCAAGGAACCGCTTACAGCGGAACGGGAGGCGGCCATCTGAGCATCGTAATGGGCTCGCTTTGATGGAGAGTTAAGAAGGCGATAGGCAACCAGCAGCTCTTGAAAACGTGCCGCGTCAGCAGCACCGGGAGGGGCGGTATCGGGGTGGCAGCGCCTGGCCTGGCGGCGAAAAGCCCGCTGAATTTCAGCGGAACTGGAATCGAAAGGAACAGCGAGGATTTGGTAACAGGTCTTAACCATGGACGAACCCCTGATCGGCAGGGTCTCCGTCCTTGGAGAGCCGTTAGCGGTAAAGGAACCAAGGTCGAATACCCCGTAAGGGGAGACCCTGAATCTTCCTTTTCGACCAGACAACGGCAGTTCTTTAGAGCGGCTAGCAGTCGGTGACTACGGAGCCGCTCTTAAATATGCAGGAGTAGCAACCCCGGAGCAGACCGTTGCCAAGGCTTGATAGACCCTCTCCAACTGCAACGCTTCATCCTGGGGAGTCCGAAGCTTCTGCTGCGGCAGGGTCAACCGCTGACGGAGACCTGGGTTTTGAGCCAGAGCCAAAGCCTGGTTAACAAAGCTGTCCGAGGAATCGTAGAGCAGACCGTTAAGCTCCGGCGTGAAAGCAGCCCGATTGCCGGAGATGTCCCGCGCCAGAATCGGTCGACCGAGAGCGACCGCTTCGAGCAGGGCATTGGGTAACCCCTCGCTGACAGAATGATTCAGAAGCACATCCACCTCACGGAGCACCGCGGCCATCGCTGGCGCCGGGATCTCACCGAGGTAACGGGCCCAGGGCCGTGCTTGCAGTGCCGCCAGAAAGCGCTGACCATAGTCCTGGTCGAGAATCGCGCCGCAAAAGAGCAGTCTACAGAATGGTGCCGCGGCAGCGACCGGGGCAAAGAGTTGCAGAAGTTCGAGATTGGCTTTGACCGGGCGGATGCCGGCCGCAAGCAGGAAGGTGACACTAGAGGCGGGAATGGCATGGCGCTGCCGCAACGGGTAGGGATCGTCCCCGAGGCACACACCGGGATTTACATAATGCAGAGGAGCAGCCAAGCCGGGATGAGCTGCGGCAAAAGATTCGGCGGTCAACCGATTTTGGATAATGATAGCCCCAGCCTGCTCAAGCACCGCATTAATCTGCGGCCCCTGCTCGGCGCAATCCAGGCCGTGATTGAGATCAGTCCCAGTCAGTGATACCACCGACGGGATAGTGTCCCGCTGCCGGCAGCCCAGCCATGGCAGGCCCGCCCGGTAAGCATGCAGCAGGTGAACCAGATCGGGTGCGAATTCGGACACCTGACGTTGCAGGTATTCTACGCCACCGTTGGTCGCGACCAGACGCACCTCATGACCCAGAGAGACAAGGCCCAGCTCATTGCGCAGGGCGGTCACCCAGTTGCCGGTGGTGCGAGGTTGCTCGGGAACCACAAATAAAATTCGCACGACAACCCTCCAGATCGACCGGAAACAGCAAACAGAATGGAAGCATGCTAGATAAAAGCTCGAGCTCTGTCAATCATCCCGCACCACCGGAAAAAAACGAAAAAAAAGAGCCCCCCGCCGAGGCGGGGGGCTCACTTACCGGAGGAGCTTAGGTATGGCGTACTTAAGAATCCAGGTAAGTTGAACGATTAACCTTGTACCACGCGACGGGCAGCACGCTTGATGCTGACCAGGTTACGGAAGCTGATGTTGTCGGTGGTGATGTTGTTGCCCTGAGCGCCGCAGCCGAGGGTCAACGAGGGGATCATAACGTTGAACAGGCCGCCGATGGCGCCGTGGCTGGTGGGCGAGTTAAAGGGGATCCGGTTAGCGGCAACCTTGCTGGCGAACTCGATGCAGGTTGCGTCACTGGCGGAGTGAACACCGGCAGTGTGACCGGCGCCGCCTTTATTCAACAGGTCGGCACAACGCTGGATGGCTGCGTCCTTGCCATCGACAACCATGTAGCCGAGGGCCGGGGAGAGCTTTTCGCGGCTCATGGGCTCAACGTCCTGGATGCCTTTGAGGGGACCAACCAGCAGAGCGCGGGTGCCTTCGGGTACCGAGAAGCCGGCCATTTCGGCAATCTTGGGGGCGGACTGGCCCACAACTTTGCCGGAAACAACGTAGCAGTCGCCGAAGTAGAGCTTTTCGAGCTTGGCTTTTTCGTCTTCGTTGACCAGGTAAGCGCCGATTTCCTGCAGCTTGGCTACAGCTTTTTCAGCCACGGCAGCGTCGTCAAAGATCAGGTTCTGCTCGGAAGCGCAAACCACGCCGTTGTCGAAGCACTTGGACAGCAGGGTGTCTTCCATAGCCTGATCAAGATCAGCATCGCTAGCGACATAAACAGGGCAGCCGCCGGCGCCGACGCCGAAAGCGGGGTTGCCGGAGCTGTAAGCAGCTTTAACCATGGCGCCGCCACCGGTGGCCAGGATCACGTCCACGCCGGGGTTGGTCATCAGAGCGCTGGTAGCTTCCATAGAAGGCTCAGTGATCCACTGGATGCAGTCAGCAGGAGCGCCGGCAGCGATGGCTGCGTCGAGGCACATCTGAGCGGTGGTCTCGCAGCACTTCTGAGCGCGGGGGTGAAAACCGAGCACGATCACGTTGCGGCCCTTAAGGGCTGACAGGATCTTGAAGCAAGTGGTAGAGGTGGGGTTGGTGGTCGGCAGGATACCTGCGACTACGCCAACGGGCTCAGCGATTTCAATGATGTCGTTTTCGTCCTTGACGATACCGACGGTCTTGACGCCCTTCATGTCGTTCCAGATGACAGTGGAGCCGAAGTAGTTCTTGATGGTCTTGTCTGCCACGTTGCCGAGGCCGGTTTCTTCAACGGCCATAATGGCCAGTTCTTCTTTTTGAGCGGCCACAGCGTTAGCAACCGCTTCGCAGATGGCGTCAGTCTGCTCCTGGTCGAGCTTTTTGAATTTTTCCAGAGCCACTTTGGCCGTTTCGATCATCGCGTTGATTTTTTGTTCTACCATGGTATTCCTCCTAGAATTCTGTGGTTTGAACTACCTCTAAATGTCCGAGCAACAACGTCGGACGAGAACCTCTGGTGCAATCGAAAAGCGAAGCGCATTTTTATAAAAGATTGATCCGAAACCTGGTATCTTTATAAGGCCTTCGGCACCGCCTTTCTAATGCTCTCGCAGACAGCTGTCAAGCGCAAAACGCCAAAAATGACTTGACGTTAAACAACTGAATTTTCTAAATTTTTTGGGTAAGTAGATAATACGGCAGGAGAAAACAGTGGTTTAAAATGGAAGCTAAAAAAAATCCGGTGAAGTCTCAAAAAAAGCTATTTGTCCTTCAGGCCGTACAAGAGCATACATTGGCTCCCCTATCAATGGAGAAACCTCTCTGCCCTAGGAAGAAAAACTGAATAAGATTAAATGCTTATCGCCACGCAGCCGTCTTTCTACTGCTCATAACGGTATTTGATCAATAGGTATACGCTGAAAACAGCCCTTATGACCGGCAAAGCAAAACGGCCAGCAAGGTCCGGAGCATTTTGACAACGCTCACAGCCTCGCCAGCCGTAATACCAACTCGAAACCCCAGCCGTGCTGCCTTAACGGGCGAACAAGCCCTTGTTATTCATTCCAAAGGTTAGCCACCGTGTAAGGGCTGCCTTTGCTCGCCCAGAACTCCCCGTCCACATAACGACGATTTCGATCAAGCCGAGCGATCTGTTCCAGGTCTTTTTTACTTAGAGAGACCTCGGCTGCGGCCAGATTCTGCGCCAGCCTCTGGGGATTGACCGACTTGGGAATGACGACCGTTCCCCGCTGAATAGCCCAGCCAATAAGTACCTGGGCCGGCGTAACTCCAAGCCTTGCGGCGACCTCAGCGATCGTCCCTTCTTGCAACAAAACGGGCTCATCCGCGGCTTTAAAAACATCGGGCCTGTCCGGCGACCCCAACGGGGAATAGGCCGTCAGGTGAATGCCGTTCTGACGGCAGAAATCGAGCATCGCTGGCTGTTGCAAATAGGGATGTAACTCGACTTGGTTCATCTCAGGCTTCAAGCGGGCACCGTCCAACAGATCCTTCAACTTGGCGACACTGAAATTTGAAACGCCCACATGTCGACACAATCCCTTGTCCACCAAACTCTCCATCGCCGCCCAGGTTTTTGAGATCGGCAGAACATCGAGAGAGATCAGGTCCTGCGCCGATTCGGGAAACAGAACCCCCTTCTTCATCGCCACCGGCCAGTGGATGAGGTAAAGATCGAGATAGTCCAGCTGCAAATCGGCAAGGGTCTTTTCCAGAGCCGGTTGCACATCCTCCGGCGCATGGCAATCGTTCCACAGCTTGGAGGTGANNCTGATCACGGCTGACGATGCCCTCCTTGAAGACCTCACCAAGGGCCTGGCCGATTTCAGCCTCGTTGCCATAGATGGGCGCACAATCAATGTGTCGACAGCCTAGACGCACGGCTTCCTTGACCGCCCGGTACACATCACCGGGTTCCGATTTCCAGGTTCCCAGGCCCAGCATAGGCATGCGATCGCCATTAGCAAATTCAAGCTTCTTCATGGTTGTCCTCCATCTTGCTGCTTTCATGGCAGATTAACAATCCCTGGCCGCAGCGTGTATTGGACGAGCTGGAACGCTCCAACCCTATTGATTGTGTCCGTAAAGACTACCCTCACTGCAAGGGCAGAGCAACAATTGATGGCATCGCCATCCTATAAAGTTTTTGCGAGTGCATCAACAATTGAGGGCCTTTTTTGCCCAGGATCAAGGGGCTCGCCATGGCGAATTCATTGATTTCTTCTCGATCAGCAGATACAGTCGAAGGATCACTTCCTGACGACCGCCGTTCTCGAAAGGCGCAACGATGACCATGTCCCCTGCCGATTCTAAACCACTGCGCATCCTGGCCTTTGGCGACAGCCTGGTGGCCGGCTTTGCCGTGCCGCGCAAAGCCGGATTCACGGTACAGCTCGAAAAAACCTTGATCGCCGCCGGCTATTCAGCCGAGGTTCTCAACGCCGGCATTCCTGGTGATACCAGTGCCGGTGGCAGAGCCCGCCTGGAACAGGCCCTTGCTGTCCAACCGGACCTGGTGCTGCTCGAATTCGGCGCCAACGACAACTTGCTCGGCATTGCCCCAGCCAACCTGGAAGCTAACCTCGAAGCGATAATCCAGCGCTTCCAGAAAAGTGGTATTCCTGTGTTGATGACCGGCATTAAGCCCCTGCGCGATTTGGGCGAAGACTACCAGACAGAGTTCACCGAGGTCTTTGCCCGTCTGGGGGCAAAATACCAGCTGCCCTTCTATGCTGACTTTCTCGCCGGCGTGGCCGGCCGAGCGGAACTCAACAAGGCAGACGGTATTCATCCCAACCCCAAGGGGGTCAAAGAGATTGTACGCCGTCTGGCACCGCTGGTCATCGAGACGCTGAGCGGGCTGCGGCAAGGCCACCCTTGACAGTAAAAAACAACGCGATATCGTTATCTTATCGACACCGAACCTGACTATTCCAGGCGCCGTCACGGCACTCTGAATGGTCAAAACACCGGAGGTAAGATCATGCGAAAAGCCATTGCTATCTTGACCCTGTCCTGCCTGGTTCTAGCGGGCTGCGCCCCCGCCATGGGACCGAAGGAAACCGGCGGCACGATCGTCGGTGCCGGCACCGGGGCACTGCTCGGATCGCAGATCGGTAGCGGTTCCGGCCAACTTGTGGCGGTAGCCATCGGCACCCTAGCCGGGGCCCTGGCCGGCCAGGAAGTAGGCCGCTCCCTCGACCGGGCCGACCGCCTGGCCATGGAGCGCAACGCCCAGTATGCTCTGGAATATACCCGCACCAAC
>LGVF01131434.1_pt1 | contig 25762 bp, 50 predicted proteins | sample 469901 | NCBI WGS metagenome assembly LGVF01 (sample SAMN03893561, study PRJNA290197) | marine sediment metagenome | material: sediment; isolation source: combined push core samples #3730, #5133, and #5579 collected at Hydrate Ridge | place: Pacific Ocean: Hydrate Ridge
CCATAAATAGAATAATAAAAGAGCATGGTCATGAGCTTATGTATAATGATACAGATTCAGCGTGTTTCCATTTTGAAAATCAGAGTAGTCTTTGTGATTTAGATGAAAATTTCGGTAAAGATCCTTTTGATTTGTCTCTCATCGATGTTATCAATAAAGCTATAGCTCCTTTTGAAGTTGATTATGAAGGTGTCTTTTTTGATAACAGATTCCTATCTCTGAAAAGGTATGTATCATCTCAAGCTGATGAATACAGAGATACTAATCTAAAAATAATGGGTGAAGTACCGCATGATAAAATACGTGTTCATGGAAAAGGTGCTTATGATTTAACAGAGACTGAAATGTATAACGCAGCAATGGAACCGGATAAAATAATTGAAGATAGATTATTAAACACAAAACAGTTGGGTGGAACTACTGAAAGAACATTGAAGCGTATTATTTCTTTATTTCCAGATTTTGAACCGGAAATAAGACCGTTTATGTTTGTTAAAAATATAAAAAGTGATACTTATGTTTCAACATTTTTAAAGAAATGGGTTAATCATGTTGATAGAAAATTAACCGTAAAATTTGGTAAGCAAGAAAGATATAGTAGAACTTTTAAGAAATTCAATAATCGTAATGCTGCGTTACTCTTTTATAAGAATATGAAAAAACCTGAGAGACCAATTTATGGCGTGAATATGACAGATACTTTTATTTTCTATGACGCATTAGAGAAAGAATTATCTGATGAAAGTATACAAAAAATTGAGGAAACTACAATTTCATGTATACAAATTCCTAAATCTATTGATGGTATCATTTTACATTATTGTGAAAAGTGCGGTATAGGATTAGTAGTAGGGAAAACTATTTCGGAAAAGCGATATAAGAAAAAAGATTTTGTATGTAAAAATTGTTATATTCGTAAACCGAAAAGTCCAAATAGAAAACGAAATGTAATAGTGAAAGAAAAGAAAGATAAAAAAGCTACTACATTAAAAACTATAAATAAAATTACTGTGAAAAATCAAGATCAAACTATGCGAGAAATGGAACAAGAAGTTAAGAGACAAAGAAAAGATAATAATAAGCGTATAAAAGATATAAAGAAAAGATTGAATGATAAGGAAGAGCAATATCAGAAAAAGAAAGATATTAGAAAAAAGAAACAAAATGATAAAAAGAAAATCCCGGGTAGTAAAAAGGTAAAGATAGATGAAAAGAAATTTTGTAAAGACTGTGGTGTATTGCTTAATCCATTTATCGATGGTAATATTTCCAGAAGAAATTATAAAGAAAGGAGATATCTGTGTATAGAATGCAATGCAAAAATACTTATAGAAAAACGAATAATGAAAAATGGAGCTTAAAAATGTCAAAATATAAATTGGATTTAGGTGTTAGTGATGAATTTATTAGATCTGAATACGAGAATGGTGCAAGTGTACATGCACTTCAAATAAAATATGGAACATCATATAGTACAATTCGTAGAAGGATTCAGAAAAGTGGTGGGTCTTTTAGGTTACGAGATATAAAGGATGCATGGACTATTGCAGAAGATAATGTAATCATTAGGTTAAGAGAAGATGGATTTAATTTACGAGAAATAAGTGTGGGGATGTTCAACCGGTCTTTGAGTAGTGTTTCAAATCGAGCAACACTTTTAAGACGTGATAGGAAAATGTTGTAATACAGTGGTGATATTAATGAAAGGAAAAAGAATACAGCTCCCGGTCACTAATGAGGAGCTACGTGAAATGATACAGCAAGGTGCGTCAGTGGCAAGTTTGGCAGAGAAATTTGGGTGTGCATCAAGTGTAATAAATCGGCGGTTAGTTGAGAAAACACGATATGAAAAAATAGATATCGAAAAAGCTACGGGTCTTGAAATTATAACTCTTACTGATGCAATGCAGATAACCGGGTTATCAAGATTTTTACTTACAAAATTAGCTAAAGATGGAGATATCAAATATAAAAAAGTAGGAAATAGATTTATGTTTCAGTTAAAAGAAGTATATAAAATAATTGGAATTGATATAGATAAATCTGTTAATGTTAAATATACTGAAATGGATATTTTAAAAGAAAATCAGGAAAAATCTGAAAGTATCGAGCAGTATGTACAAAATTTAGGTATTGAAATGCAAAAACTTAAAAAATCTGTGATGAATGAGAATAAAGAAACTTATGATAGAGAAGTAATTAATGCGTTAAAAGTTATCAACGAATCTCAAAATAAAATGAATGCAACAATTTTAGAGATAAGTAAAAATCAAAATAAAATGAGTACAGATTTAGAGAATATAAATAGTGAAATTGACAGACTTAATACTAAATATAATTCACTTGAAAGCATTCCTATTAAAAGAAAACCAGATGGATTAGCTAAATTTGGAGGTAAATAAAATGAAATATAATGCTGAAGATTTATTTATATTTCTTTCTTTAATATTGTTGATTATATTAGTTAGAATTATGTGGAGAGGGTTTAATATTATTTAATATGTATATAATCATCAGGGGAGGGATAAGTATATATACTATTAATAACAAAAATTATGTATGCGAGACTTGATAAACGATTCGTGTGGAATAACTTATGGATTAATATATATTGTAATTGGTCTAATTGTAATTGGTGCTATTTGGATAATTAATGGTGTTATAGTTGATGAATTTAATTTTGTAGCACAAGATTTGTCCGGAAAGACTATTGGGTGGGGCGAAGACTTCGATACCGGGATAACAGATCTTAATAAGTTTTGGACATTGATACCATGGACTATTACAATAGCATCATTGATTTATGGATTAGTTACAGCAATAAGGAAAGAAAGGAGAGGATTTAGTGACTAAATCAATATTTAAAGATGAATCAGGATATGTGCAGGCAACTATAGCATTAATTTCTATGTTTCTGGTTGCCTATATGATTTTTCTTGCTGTGTTACCTACAGCAGAAATTATGATGAATCAATTCATAACGCTCCTCGATGGTAATCAATTTTATAGTGATTCATTAGCAGATCGATTAGACACATCATTAGATTTAGGGTGGAAAATGCCGTTTGCATTTATAGCTATCGGATTCGTGTTTGTAATTGTCAGAACAATTGTAAGACAAAAGTATACCCGTTATGAAAATGACGAATATTAGGAGATAAAAATTATGGTAAGCAAAGAATCGATAAAAAAGCACGCTGCGAAAATGGGGTACTCTGGAAAGATTACTCCATACATAGAAAAACGTGTATTAGAAGATATGGAAAAAGAGGATGAAGATAAGGAAATAGAATCAAAACCAAAGAAAGAAACGGTGAAAGAAATAAAAAAGGAAAAAACAAAATCAAAAGCTAAAACCAAGTCTGGAGTAATTAGTCAAATTTCAAAAGGTATTAAACGTACTGGTGGGTATCTTGCCGATTGCGGAGAAAGATATAAAGAGTACAATACTGGTGATGTAACACCTACTAAAACAGCTCCAAAAAAGAAAAGTGATAAAAAGGTAAAAACATCAAAGAAGACTTCACCAAAACCAAAACCAAAAACAGCAAAAAGAAAAGTAAAGAAAACCAAAACTCCTATTAAAACAGCAAAATCAATAAGAAAAACTCAGGCACAAATGGAAAAAGATCTTATGAAATGGATGTGATACAAAATGGGATACTCTGCAACCGGAAAAGGATTAAGTGATAGTGATTCAAGACGTTCATCAAGTGGTAGTAGTAAAAGCGGTAGTAGTGGTTCCTCCGGGTCAAGTGGAAGACCCGATAAACCCGGTGAAGCTGAACAGAAAATGAGAGATGCAGGAGTTTCTGAAAGCGATATACAAAGAGCAACCGGTTCAAGCTATGGTACACCATACCATGGTAGTAGTGGTAGTGGTAGTTCCTCGGGTGGAAGACCCGACAGACCCGGTGAGGCTGAACAGAAAATGAGAGCTGCTGGAGTATCTGAACAGGAAATAAGATCATCTACGGATGGAGGAAGGCGAACACGTCCCGGTATGCCTGATTTACCCGGTGAAGCAACCCAAAAGATGATAGAAGCGGGTGTAATGACACCCGGAGGAGAGTATAAAACAATAGTTGGTCATTATGAATCTCGGGATGGAAGGATAAAGTTTTTAGCGGAAGGTGAGCCACTACCAACTTTTCAAGCTCCTCCAACTGCGAAAAGTGTATCTACTACACCTATTTCTGAAAAAGAATCTGTGAGAGATAGAATTAGTCCAATTGGGTTAATGCCTTGGTATGATAGAAGTTTTACTTCCGGAACAGCTTTTCAACAGAGCGTTTTTGACCCACAACCACAACGTACTCTTTCCACAAGATTTTCTAATTGGTATAGTAGGCAAAAAACACTTATCGGAATGGGAGGAGAGCGAGAAGCAAAAGAATATACGTCTTTAACAAAGCAATATGAATTATCGCAATTTACGGGTCTTCCGTTTGATACTTCAAAATTGACTCAAAAGTATGCTGAATACGAAAAAGCACGAGGTGTGTCACCCTTTGAAGGTTCAGGAATGAAACCACGATCAACTTTAGCGCATAAGGCACATTTAGCAGCAGAAGATATCCGGAGCGATAGACCAACTTATGGAGGATGGCAAGGTGATTTATCACGAATTATTAATGAAGGGATAGCTTCAAATATTGAATTTATGGGATCTGTTCCTTCAATGGTGCGTCATGGTGTACCAAGAATTGCAAAAGATCCCGGTTTAATTGTTCCTTTGGGTGTTGTTGCCGGTGGGGAAATGATTCGTTCATTACGTGAAGATCCGATACAGACAATTGTTACCATGGGTATGACCGGGTCAGTTATGAAGGGTGCTGGGAAAATTGGTTCAGCAGCACCAAGACCATATATTAAACCATCAACTGGAAGTTATGGTATTACATCACCTTCCGGGAAATTTTCAGCTGTCATTTTTCCAAAAATGATGGAATGGAGAGTTAGCGGAGCAAAAGGAGTTAAAAGTGGAAAAATACTTACATCAGCAGCTGATAAGGCATTAAAATCAAAAATTGATAGAAGTATAAAGACACCAATTGATTTTAATTTAGCTACTTATAGAAGTGTGAAATTAGGAGATATTAAAGTACCTACAAAGTCTGTTAAAGTTAGTACAAAACCAATAAAAACCGCTAAAGTATCTCAAGATTTAATTATGGGTAAAACTCCTATAAAACCAGTAAAAAGGTATGGGTTGAAAGATGTTTCTAAAAAGTTCATTGAAGATATAGATCCAAAACATCTTAAGGTTGTTATACGTGATTCTAAAACAGTAACTGCAACAAAATCAAAACCAATTCGTAGGTATGGATTAAAAGATGTCCCGGAGGAATTTATTAAAGATATCGATCCAAAACACCTTAAGGTTGTTAGACGTGATTCTAAAACAAAGATAGCAACTAAAACCGCACCGGTACGTAAATTTGGATTAAGGGATGTCCCTGAGGAATTTATTAAAGATATCGATCCTAAATTTTTAAAACCGGTTAAAATAGATAAGTTTTGGAAAAGTAAAGGTGCACAAGTTTCTTTAACTGAATTGCGACCATTACAAGTTCCTAAAATTTCATCTGGTGACTGGGCAAGTATGGGAAAAAGTAGAGAGATAGCTTTTTCGTATAGACCGAGAGCGCCAAAGGTACAATATCGAAGTAAAACGGGTATAATGTCGCATGTATCACCTAAAAGTAAAATGGATATTGCATCTATGGCAGCATCAGGTATTATGGTAGCTACAAAGTACGATCAAGACATGCTAACACGTCAGCAAGCTAAAGATAGAGCAGCAGAAAAGCTAAAGTATGGTATGTCTCAATACACATCAGTCTCCCAACTTCAAAAAGTGGGTGTATTAAGTATGCAAGGTGTTAAGTATGATCAAATGATTGATCAAATTATGAAAACACCCGTTAAACCAAAAGTTAAGACTGTAGAAGGAGTACTTAAAACAGTATCCGTTAAAACACCGATAAGACCAAAAGAAAAAGTGATAAATATCCCGATCCCGGGTTTAGCCAAGAAAGATAAGAAAAAGAAACGGACTGTGAAAAAATCGAAGGTAAGAAAACAGGATATCAAAAATCCTATTGCGTCAGTAGATAAATTCATGAGACAGGTGATATAAATGAAAATTGAAATAAAAGCAAATGAAGTTATTGTAAAAGATTTAGAATCGAATAAATCATATAAAGTAATTATTGTACTGAATCGAGGTGATATTAATGAAAGTGATTAATATCATTTTTTCTTTTTTGATCGCAATTTCGGTAATAATGTGTGTTAGCGCAGAAAACGAAATAATACAGGGTGACACCATTTTTATCGATAATGATGAAATATACATGTCTGCAACTCCTCATACACTTTATGAAAGTGGTAACGTAACATTTACAGTAAGAACAAAGGAATTTAATGGGAACATTGATTTAATATGGGGATTTAATAAAGCTACAGCAAAAATTAAATCAATAAAACACGAAAATGAAAATAAGAAAGAAATGGAAAAACCACAAAATAAAATAGTTAATAAAAAACATTTGATGTATATGGATGAAAGAAAACATATTAATAGAAATAGTGAAATTGAAATGATTGTATGGATCGATATTGATGATTTAACAGAAGGAAAATATGATTTTATTGTTAAACCTTCATCTTTAACAATTGATGAAGCAAAAGAATTAAATCAATTATATATATTGGATCCATGGTGGGATAGCTCTTTTCATTATAAATCTATTGTTTGTATGGATAGTACAGATAATTTTTACAATATAGATGATTGTCAAGTTGCAATTAATTTTTCTTATAATTCAAATATGCAATCAGATTTTGATGATATAAGATTTATGGATGCTGATGACGGTGCACTACTTCCGTATTGGATTGAAGATTTCAATAGTTCAAATTGGTGTAAAGTTTGGGTAAGAATTCCTATGTTGTGGGGTCAGATTTGGAATAATCATACTGTAGAACTATATTATGGAAACGTTGGCGCATCAAATTTAAGTGATATAAATGATACGTTTATTTCTGCGCATGGTTATTCAGATACGAGTTTTGCACATTCCAATATATCTGATGTGTGCACAGTTGAAGCAAGAATTTATGTTCCTAACAGTGCATCATATAGCTACGTAGGAATAGAAAACAATCAAGGTTCAAAAGATGCGGTTTATTTTGAACTTTCAAATGCGGAAGTTATGAAAGGGTCTGCTTATGATGAAGGAACGGGAACTACTACAACAGAAGTAGGTTCATATAATACATTAGCTACATATAAATTCAGAAATAACGGAAATTATATTAGATATTATGTGAATAATACTGAATTAATATCTATTAATACAAATGTCCCTGATGAAATAATGGGATTGTATTATGATACAGTTGCCAGTGGTTATTGTGAATGGGCATTTATTAGAAAATTCATAGAACATACACCAACTACATTAATAAAAGATGAATCAAATTTATATCTAAAACATAATCCTGATGCATATAATATGAATACGGTTTATGAAGATGGTACAACTACATCAAGTTCTGGTGATGCTATAGACTGGAGAGCAAAAGGATATAATCACAACGCTTATGTTGTTATTAATGAGTACAACAATGGAAGCGGTGAATTTCAGGTAAGCGGGGATTATTCGATAATAGACTTTACTGTTTCAAATCTTGACCCAGATAGTTATGTTACTTTATATAAAGAGGAAACATTTACGGTTACAGAAGTTGTAAACTCTGCTGGTGAATGTTCTTTTGATGAAATTTTAGCACCGGGATTTTATTTTGTTAATGTAAAAAGTTATGATAATATAACTGGTGTTCATGGTTTTATTTATGAAGGAACTTCCGGAAGTACAATACCTTTATCAGAAACAGTTGTATATATTTATAATGATACATGGTCAGATACAACCACATCTGATATTGGTGGATACTATTATTTTTCAAATTTAACAAATACAACATATACATTAAATTTTAAAAAGGATAGATATGAAGAAGTTTTATATCAATATGTAACACCTGCTAATCTTTCAATGTACTATAAAAATATTTATATGCAAAAATCAAGTGGTGATTATTATTCACGTCATTATTGCACATTTATATTAAAAAATATTTATGGTGTGAAATTTGAAAAAGTTGCTACAACAGTATATAATAATGGTGACATAGAAACATCCGGGACAACTGGTTATGATGGTAGTGTTGTTTTTCATCTATTTGAAGATGTGGAATATCGAATAACTTTTATTAACGCAACTCAAAATATCGATGAAGAAATTTACATATCTCCTCGGGATGATCGATACATAATTTGGGTGGGGAGTTATTCACTAAACCCTGAAAATGATACACGATTAGAGCATGTAACTTATTATTGGTATGAAAATCAAATCGATTTAGCACATACATGGTTAAATTTTACGTATGTAGATGATGAAAGCAAAACTACATCAATCGAATATTGGATTAATGATACAGATGGAATAATAATTTATTATACATCACAGATTAATCCATGTGCAGGAGGAGACTATACTGCAAACTTTATCGTTAACAGCTCAAATAATTCGTATGTAGTTCACTTTTCAGCTATTCACCCAGATTACCCGGGATTAGAAAACTCTGTGATACAAACGTTCAGCTATTATCATGGAAAATTAATAGATTTGTTCTTTTCTGAAAATTGGCAGTATACCGTAGTATCATTATTCCTAATTATTATATTAGGATCATTATTTGGTGCTACAAATGCTGCTCAAGGGAGTTTAATTATGGTTTTATGTGCATGGTTTTTCTCATTTATAGGATGGTTACCGTCAAGTATAATAGGGTATGGAGCAATAGTATTAGCTACACTACTATCAGTAGGATGGAATTTACGAAAGAGCGAATCGGTGCATACATAAGCTGATAGATAGGAGATACAAAAATGATAAAAATAATAGAAGGTGATAAAAATGCGTGCCTATGAAATTGCATTATTCCTCGCACTTTTTACAGCGATAGGAGGAGTAGTTAATGAATTGAGTTTCATGAACGAGTATGAATTAACTTTTGATGAAGTTGGGTATTCGTTCAGTGACTTTGATAATATAGATGGAAAAATAACTACGGGTCAAATAGTAGGAAGCGATGAATCATTAGCAGCAAGTGATACCAAACTCGGTATCACTTCTCTTTTGTCAGCAATAAAAAAGTTAGATGATTACGTTTTTATTAAGACAATAATAATGGATATTTTCGCATCAAAATTGATACCTGAATCACCTGAATATATCCAAATAAATAATATTGCTAATATTATACAAACCGGATGTATATTTGTTTATATGTTTGCAATAGTTCAGTTATGGCGAAATTCTTCGATAAAACACATGGAGTAAATAAATGAAAATAAAAAATATTATATCTATATTGCTAATTATGTTTTCTATAAATATAGTTAGCGCTGTTTATGTAGATGATGAAATACATGATGGAACGGCTAATTCTTGTAAGATTGCAGTCTTAACTGATGATTATGTTATTGCGACATGCAATAATGCGGCGGGACAAGGATGTTTAAAAGTAGGGATACGATCCCCACCGGGTATAACGTGGGGCAATTTGTATGTCTATGAACCAAATACAACTGTTTACTATCCCGATATTGCGAGAAGTAGCGATAATAGTTTTACTATTGTTTACGGTGATAATGATGAAGGTTATATTCGAGCTGTAACTATATCTGGTTTAGTTCCAACTATTGGAAATCAATTTATGATTATTTCGGATGGATCTTATGTTTATAGTGAGTTTAATATTGAACATACAACAAATGAAAATTTTACTGTGATATGTAGACGATCAACCGGAACCGGTTATGTTTTAACTGGTGCAGTAAAAAATCATTATGATGTTGAAATACTTACAGCGCCAAAAGTGATTCCATCTTCAAATTATATGTCACAGTTGGCTATGGATATAATAGATGATTCCAAAATTATAATAGTATATCAATTAAGAGTACAATATGGTCCGAGCGATTATCATTATTATCTACGTGGATTAATTTACAATTATATAACAGATTCATTTGGGTCGCAATATGATTATCCATCATTTACTGCTTATTATATGGATGTGAGAGTTGTAAATAGTACCACACATACAATAACATTGAGGCACCATAGTACAGGAGCGGGTGTATTTCTGGTTGGAAAAAATAGTGGGATGAGTATTACATTAAATCATTACTCATATTTTGATACGGATGTAAGATACCCAGTTATAGATTTTTTGAACAATACAAATTTTAGGGTGTTGTATAGAGATGGTACAGATTCAAGCTTTGTTAATGGAACTTATGATTCATTATCAGTTAATATTGATACACCAACTGCAAAATGTTGTGATGTTACATATTTAAGTAGCGATACATTTTCAGATAATAATAGCGCTATTATATTTTATAACGCCACTGATGTAGCATATACAAATTGGTTCGATTATCCTCCTCCCGAACCATATATAGGAGAGTATACACCAATATTTAATGATATGTTTTCTGATTTAAGTGTATGGAGTTTCCTTACAGTAATTTTCGGAACTTATCAAATATATTGCGGTGGAAACTTTTTCTGGTTAATTATAATCATAATCCCATTTATTATGACATGGATAAAACAAGGGTCTGTAATTATCCCCGCTATGATTGCTTTAATAAGTGGTTCGAGTTTGTTTATACTCCTTCCAGTTGAGGCTATGGCGCCGATAAAGATTCTATTGACTTTGGGAATAACTGGAATATTCTATCATATTATAAAATCGAGGTGATAAAATGAAACAGAGAGTATTTATAGATGTAAGACTATATGATGACAATATGAGAACAATATACAATCGGCACAAAGTTTGTGCCGATACAGCTATGAAAGAAGTGGCAAAAATAATGAAGACAAAAATAAGAGGTACAAAATGACACGATACAAAGGAAAGTCTGGGCATCAAATGATACAGGATTCAGTACTGTTCGGTGCAGATAGGTATACAGAGAAAGCTGGCAAGCTATGTGATAAGATTGATGTGTTTTGCGGCAAGGATCCCAAAATATCCCGGGAAAAGCGCTCTAAAAGACTCGCTGGAAGAGCTGTACTGCAAAAAATGGGTGGGTGGGATGTTCCATTACCGCCAACCACACAGTATGGGACAGCTCTTAAAGGTTTGCTATCGCACGGATATATCGAGCGGAAAAAGAGTAAGAAAGGTTTTAAGACTACTAAAAAGGGTAAGGCAAAGATTAAATCTATGGGTGAGAAATGGTTTACAAAATAGTTGCAGTGCTAATTTTAATCTGTGCCTGCACACCTTTAGCAAGTGGGGATATCAACTTTCATCCGGAAGGTTGGTTCCTCGAATCTGTTTCTGGTATTGAGGAAAATATTAATTCATCAGTAACCAGTGATAAGAAAGATCATACATTAAAGCTTAAGATCGATGATAAAGTAAAAGATAAGCTATCAGAAGATATTAAAACTAAATTTGAAACGTTACCAGTTAGGGTTTATCGAAAAGTTTATACTGTGAACGAAACAGATAATTCTAAATTTGATGAATCACTATTACTATTAGATGAATATGAACTTAATATTAAAGATCTTAAAAAAGAAATAAAAATAAAATCATATAAAAATATGGATGAATTAGTAATGAAAATCGGAAACAATACTATAGTTTATTCAGGTGCTGCTAATACGATAACAGTTACTCCTCATTCAGGGTTTGGTGATAGCTGGGTAAACGCAACGTGCTTTAATGATATTTATTTAGCTGACCAAGCGGGTGGATGGAATGAAATTGCAAAAATATGCTCTAATACTTTTTGCTGTGACTGTACAATTATTTTAGGAGCAGTATCAAACGGATTATATTTTGAAGATACAAATATGGATATTGAATTTAGAAACGCCGAAACATTACGTGTATACCAAGGTTATTTTAAATTAGGAAATCTATTAAATGAATCTCTTAACATAACCGGGAATGGTTGTTCTATTAATACTAACTTTGCTACAAATACACAAAATATTCTTTTCAATGATTGTAATCTATATATTTATGACACGATATTTACACAGTTAGATCCCGGATATGGTCAGATTCGTGTGGATGTTCGATCAAGTGAAAATGTAAGTTTTGTTGATACGCAAGTAAATGATTTTAGACAATTTGATAACGTGATAAATTCAGATTTTCCAACTAATGCAGTTAGAGACATGAAAATAAAAGGGTGCTACTATGGAATGTTAGCGCACCCGGTAAACACGAATACCATATCTGTTTATAATATGGAATTTTTTGAATGTGATACGGGTATATTTTTTAATTTTCCTAATGCTGATATGGAATTTTGGGACTGTAATTTTGTTAATTCCACATTATTCGATATTGAATTAATGTTTGCACAAAAAGATCTTTATTTTATCAACTGTGTTTCTGAATGGACTATAAAACACATGTCAATGGCATTTTATGTGTGGACTATTCATAGACAATACACTTTTGATTTAAAGACCACACCCGGTGCTACAGTAACAATAACAGATAATACAGCTCAAATATGGTCTGGAAACGCTGATGGAAACGGAAATATACCAAAACAAAGATTAACTCATGGTACATGGGTACAAGAAACAGATACGACATTAGACGAATCTAATGAGGATAAACAAAATCCTTTCACGTTAAAAATTGAAAAAAGCGGAAACCAAACTTATAATCATACATTTAATATCAGTGAAGCTATGGACTGGGAAATTTTGTTACAACCTGAATGTGGCGCTGCTCCCACACCAACACCAACACCAACACCAACACCAACACCAACACCAACACCAACTCCGGGAACATCAGAGAGTACGCAAACGTTCAGCTACATTCCAGAACTATTTATGGCGATGGCAATGATTCTTATAGTAGGGACGTACATATTACAAAGGAGAGAAAAATAAAATGCTTATTGACATATACATGATGTTAATCGGAAAGTCTGTTCTATTAGCATTCTACAGCTTTCTTATAGTGGATAAGAAAAATCATACTTCAATAGTCACGAGTTGCCTATCTGCGTTAATGTTTGTTTTAATAGCGCTCTCAAGCTTTGAAGGATTGACTACTCAAGCAAATGAGGAAATTAGTTTCGACCCTACTGTAGTTGGCGGTTTCTTTATGGTGTTTGGAATAATAATGTTGTTTTATACATTACTCCTTATATATCAAGTTATTAATGATATAAAAGGATTGAAAAGATATAAGGGTCATGGATAAATAAAGGAGATAAACAAAATGAACTATATAAGTCTAATATTTGCGGGTGTATTATTGTTTGTAGTATTATTTTTTGGTATAAGTGCATCGCAATCAATAATAGATAGTACAAACATAACAGCAGAAGATACTTACTCTGATAATTTCAACACTACTGTAGATGTATCACAACAAACATTCACAGTAATGAGCTATATTCCATATTTATTGTTTGTAATAGCTTTATTATCAGTAATTTTGTTAATGACAAAATTGATATAAAAGGTGATATATATGGTTAAAACTATAAAATTAAATGGGGTCATTTTCACTTTTTACCGGGAGTATCCTACAAAATCGATGGCAGAGATAGAGGCAAGACATCAAAGAGACCAAGGATACTTGGTTAGAACAAAACAGTACGGTAAAGGATATGCAAACTATGTTCGATAACCGAGGCATACCTTTATATACTACCGCATACAATGATTAACTATAACAAAAATTATAAATGGTGGTGAAACAAAAATGGCAAAAGGAAATAATAAAATTTGGCTCGATAACTCGGGTAATATGGCAATGGTCTCCGCCGCAATTGGTCTGGTGATATTGCTCTCTGTACTGTATATCGGACTTACGATCGTAGATGGAGTAGAAAGCGGGTCTGCAATGGAGAGCGGTGACACGTTTTATGCGGTGAATACCGAACTTACTAACACAACCGCATCAGCTTACACGATGGCAGGCATTATGCCTATCGTGCTTATTGCAGTAGCTCTGCTTGGTGCAATGCTTGGTCTTATGTACGTCTTTGGACGTCAGGAGTAACGAACGTAATCGTGAACAATGAAAGAAATGAGGAAAGGATTTAACACCTTTCCTTTTTCTTTTAAACTTTTTTGAGGAAACAATTATGGCAAAAGGAAATAATAAAGTATGGATGGATAACTCTGGAAATATGGCAATGGTCTCCGCCGCAATCGGTCTGGTGATATTGCTCTCTGTTCTGTATATAGGGCTTACGATCGTAGATGGAGTTGAAAGTGGTACTGCAATGGATACTCCATGGGATGAAACAAACCAAACGGGTGATAGGTTTTATGATGTAAATGGTGAATTGACTAACACAACCGCATCAGCTTACACGATGGCAGGAATTATGCCAATTGTTCTTATAGCAATTGCACTTCTCGGTGCTATGATGGGTCTGATGTATGTCTTTGGCAGGAATGAATAAATATGACTAATTCAGCAAAAGTATTTAATGGAAAACGGTATGATTATGATAGAACCGTAAAAGGAAAACGGCAGACTGATATCTATATGGGAATGCAGAAAAAGATAGGACTTTTGGCAAGAAAAATAAGAATCGGTACGAGTAATAATTTCAAAATTTATACACGTAACGAGAGAAGGAAAAGATAACAAAAAACAACACATCTTTTTCTTTTTTCTTTTTTTTTTCCTTTTCACCGAAAACTTTATAACCTTTTAGGTGTAACCATTAATTATGACAGAAATATCAATCGGAAACGGTTTTGGATTTGTAGTTGAGAGCGGATTAATTGTAGATCAATCTGGTGGATGTCCAGATACTCCGAAAGAATTGTTAAGTGTAAAGTTTGAAAATAAAGCAACATATCGCAGAAAACAGTTATATTAAGGTGATCAAATGATAACTCAATCAAATATTATTTGTGCTATTGTTGCAATATTTATTTTATTAGTATTAAATTTCAACTCTATTTTAAGTTTTATAGTTGGAATAATGCCTTTAGTGATAATAATAATGATTGCAACTTTTCTTATATCCGGGATCGTAGTTATGACAAAGAAGTGATTTAAATGAATAAAATAAATCAACTTAAAGAAAATATTAGGATAATTTATAATAATCCTCGTTATATTCGTGCTGCTATGTTAGACTTTACTGGTGCGCTATTACTAATAATTACTGTAATAGGGGGATTTTTCTGTATATCGGTTGTAAAATCATTACGTCTAACAGATCAAGTATCGACATGTCAAAGCGCCCAAGTATGGGATAATACATATTTGATTGAAACAGAACCACTTTTTAATTTAGCTATTTTAACGATGATGCTATTCATAATTATGTTAGTAGCTATAATCTGGTTTATACCAAGAGGTGAATAAATGAGATTAATAAAAATAGTTTCAAGAAACGTTAAAGAACTTTATGAAAATATGCAAGCGATTAAAAATCATCAAGGTGAAATTACAAACTTATTTATCAATTTAGGGTCTGCGTATATATTAATATGTTTTGCATATTTAATATTTATAAAGATTTAATCAAAGGTAATAATATGACAAAAAATATTAGCATATTTTTAATAATGAGCTGGGTTATTATTTCATTATTAATATTTGGGACATACGTAGATACAAAAATAACAAATGAATGTGAAAAGATTTTTGATGTTGATAACGCACAGACAAATCTAACATCAAATGAAAATAACTCTATTTTTATTTCACCAATAGCATTTATGATAACTATATTGCTATGCGCTATTTTAGGGTTAAGTTATGCTTTTAGCGGTAGATAATAGAAGTAAATAATATATTTACTTTTATTTTTCTCTTTTTTCCTTATTATTACCAAACCTTTATATAGGGTGTAAACAGACTATATTTAGTATGTCTGATAATAACAAAATGATCGATTGCGGAATATGTAAATTTCAGTTAGATGGTAGGGTATCCCTCACATCGATCATGCGAAAACATAAATTAAATCCCGATCAAGAAATACGTATATTTATAAAATTGGAGGATTATAAAAATGTTTGAAGATATTGAGGAATATGAGCAAGAACCGATAGAAGGTTTGCCATCATCAAAACCGCAACTTCCGATTATGGCAAACTATGAAGTAGACCAATTAAACTACTTAAGAGACATAACAGTAGATGATTATTATTCTCGGGTACTTAACTTCATTGATTACACAAAATTTACGGAAAAAACAAAAGATGATTTAAGACTTTTAGTTTTCACATATACAGAACCAGTAGACTTTATTCTTACAAATATCCGTAGTGATGAGGAGTTAAGAAGATTTTACAACGTCTACAGATTAGCACGTAAAAAGCTTAAGTGCGGGATTCCACAACGTGATAACACGACAACGCTATCTCTACTGTTAGATCATCTTGAGAGTCATTTACAGCTCCGGTTGTCACGATCCAAAAATGGGTTTGAAAGAATGGAACAATCAAGTGTGCGTCAACATCAATTTATGGACTCGAATTTGAAACAAACACAGCAAGGTATAGAACAGAGAAAAGATAGTATATCTCAAATTTTTAACCGAGGATAAAACAATGGAAAAAACAGTAATCGATTTAGCAGTATTGTATGGATTAGTAGGAATAGCTGGGATATCTTCAATAGCTCTAATAGGACTATTATTTTTTATTGGAACCAACCCAATATTTAGAACTATACTATCAGCTCATTTCAAGAAAACACCACTTATCCAAGTTCATACAGCTCTTAAGCAAACAAAGTTGTACGCTGGGCAAAAAGGAGGAAAACATAAAAATGCTAATGTTTATAAAATCCCGGAGTATGGTATAAAGTTTACTCCTTTACCTGATATGGTCGAGCATATTGGAAGCACCCGACATATAAACTATTATTCTAAAGCTGCGTTTGCTCTTTCCCCTAAAGCGTTAGCAGCATTCAGAGATATTGATAATCTTTTGAGAGCAAAAGGTATTCAGGTAACAGAAACTCTTTTGGATACTCTCTTGGTTATGACTAATGATGAAATTGTTGATCTGTATAGCATTGAAGTAAACACACTTCAAAATGAGAAAATTGTACTATCAGCTAATGATATTATCGATATTCGTGATGAGTTGAAACAGACTTATATAAAAGATGGTCAATTTGTCTGGGAGACCGCACGAAATTATATATTTCTCCTTCAAACGGAAACATCAAGATCGCTCGATGAATATATCGCTATTGTTAGAGAACAGGCATTAGACGATGCACGTCTGGGCGTTGTTGATAAGGAAGGAATGAGAAATATCATTATCATCATAACTCTGATTATGGGTATGGTAATTGCATACAAAATGTTGGTAGGATGATTTAATGAGACGAACGAAACAAAGAATACTTGACATGTATAAAGTTATTGCCGTATCTATTACGGCAGTAATTATTTTTTGTTATATTTTCGGGTGATAAAATGCAAGATATTAATACTATATTATTGGAAATACTTCTACTCATAATAATCATTTTTCAACTTAAACTTATGATTCCATCCCGGAACGTTGTTTTAACCAAGAAATTTGATTATATTATAAATTTTGGATTTATTCTTTTGTTCTTTTATAGTTTTGTAACTATTATACTTATTGTAATTTATTTGGAGGAAATAATATGATTCAAGAAAATAATGATGTATCGCAGGAAAATAATTCAACCGAACAAACAATCACTATGTTGATAATGCGATTAAATCAATCATTATCACGATTAGATTCCATAAGCGCTTTCCCACCCGTTACTAAACCACATAACAGAGATTTATATCGTTCTGTATACTGTGATATTTTTGAGTTATCAAGTTTAACCAGAGCATCGCTTTCTAAATCTCTAATCGGTGATTTGAATAATTGGCGCACAAATTTTAGTAGCGGTAATTTTGTGAATGAAGCAATAGATATTAATAGTAGGATATATGATGAATTATCAGAAAGTGGAATGATTGATATTAGAGCAAGAAAATCTTCAATGTTCCCTATTGAGTATTACGCAGATAAATTAGAGGTAATATGATGGATAACAAAATTGCAGCAAGAGATAACCACATTTTAGAAACAGATTATGAAGTTCTCGGTTACTCTGAAAAGCTTACTTATACAGAACTTTATCGGGTACTCTTATATTCACTTTCATCCCTTCACCGCCAAGGTTTGAGATTTGAAGCAATAGAGCTATTTAATGATACGATAGGGGATTTTAAACCACTTTACGATAAAACTTTTGCTCAAAATTTTAAAGAAATTGGTAAAGAATATCCGGATACTATCAACCGCTACAGACTACATAGAGCAGAACTGGTTGCACTATTACAACGTGCAGGAATGTTTGAGTTACCCGATTTACGCTACGATGCTAAACCAGACTGGAGCGTACCGCTTGATTTAGACGAATTGGAGCAATCTAAATGAGTTGGCAACCACTTGACCCAAACGATTTTCCACAATTTAAAGAAAATCAAGACATTTTTTCTTTTATAAGAGAATCTGTTACCGAACGAAACGAAAGCTGGGATTTTTTCATAGCACAGCAGAGAGGAATGGGGAAATCTACAATTGCTTTGGCGTTGGCAAGAATGCTTGACCCGGGATTCAAAGTTGAGAACATTTCGTTTAAATCAGATGATTTTGCATCAAAAATGACATCTGGAATGAAAAAGGGAAGTGTTCTCGTATTTGATGATATGGGAACTGCGCAAGGAGGTTCATCAAGAAAATGGCAAGCATCTGGAGTACACGAATTAGCAGATATTATGCAATTAAATAGAACAGATGGAATAATTACTATCGGAACATCGATCGAACTTGAAAGATCTGAAAAACGTCTGCGCAGTGGATTCAGGTGTCTTATAAGTCCGGTTGAAAAATTATCACATCTTCAAACCGGGAACGGATTAGCAATTGATATCGAGATGCGAGTAAAATCAATCGATGTATTTAACGACGTTGCTCTATTTAAGCTTTGGAGATATTCAAATGGTGGAAGAGTAAAACTAATACGTCTCTATCACCCTGATGCTCAAATATGGCACGAGTACCAAGTTATGCGAGGAAAGTATCTGGCAAACCTTAAGGAATGATTCATAAACAATTACCAGAAAAGGGAAACGTTTATATACTACCGCAACATATAGATGATTGTACAAAGTTGATATCGGGTGTCTTTCACCAAAGACATATCAACTTTTACAGTCTTTGTATCTATTGTTCTCCAAACAATAAATGCATAAGGAATAGCGCAAACCCGTAAAGTTTGCGCATTCTTTATGTGTGCGCACTTTTCTGATATTTTTCATGATTCAATAAGTTTTTACCGAAAACTATAAGTACTTTGGACTACCATATTTAATTATAGGAAAAGTTTGGTGATTAATCAGAAATCCTATTCACCAAAAGGAGAACAATCATGAAACCAGAAACACAAACCAAAGAACCAAGCGCAAAACCATACATATCTTTTTCGAGTATCGGAATGCCTATGAGGAATCAGATAGATGCGACCCGAGGAGTTAGCGCAATATTTAATTATCTTGATAACCATTATGAATCAGCAAAATTTGAAACATGGGCGTGGTTTAATAAAGAGAATACTGTAAAGGTTGAAGTAACCGGATGTACAGTTTTTTCAGATATCATATTCTTTAACCTTGAAAAGTGTAAATGGCGAATTGATAGAAAAATATCATTTCAGGATTTTTACAATGAGATTAAAGGAAACAATAAACGATATCAATCGGGTAATTAATCATGAAAACAAACACAAATCAACCCAGAACAAAAAGAAATGTGAATGAGATTATTCATTTTAAAGAAATGAATCTAACAAATCATCGAATAACTGTTACAGAGTTTAAAGATGGTTATCTAACAGTTAGTATATGTCCGAGAAATGACTCTGAATTTGATACAACATCAATACTTCATGATGTTAATGATAGAGTACTCCGGATAGCAACATTGAGAAAAGTTAAGGTGATTGAATGATCGTAGACTCTTCTACATTTTTCCTTTTTCTTATGTTACTAATAGCTTTTTTAGTTATTATTAATATATTTTCTGCTGATGATATTTTCTCCTTTATTATAATGGCAATATTTTTATTTATCTTAATTGTTGTTGGTATACTTTTAATTGTTAGCGGTAAATTTTTAATTGAATCATTAACTATTTCAGACTCTCTTTCTCTATTTGAGGGAATATGATTATTGAACCATCTACAGCTATCCATATTTTTCTTTTATTAATAATATGTTGTGTAGCTATTATTAATATTTTTACAAAGGATAATTATTTATTCCTTTTTATAATTTCAATATTAATGATTATTGTAATTATTTATACTTTAATTATATTCGATCCAAATCTAACCGATTCAATTTTAAATTATTCCAACCAGTAAGTTTATATGCTATGCAGTCTGATAGGAAATTGTGCAAGCAAAAAGTGCGCACACAAACAACACAAAGGAAACAATGAATATGACACAACAAACAACACCAACCAAACCGATAGCAATATTAGAAAGAATTTGCAATAATGTAATAGTAGTTAAAACACCTATTGTTACCGGGTACACCAGTATTTATCAATACATTGATAACGAAAAATCAGAGCTACTTATTAACGATGATGAAGTAGACGATCTTATATCAATCTTGCAAAACTATAAAGAGCAATTAGAAGGTTATAACGATTAACCTTTTTCTTTTTTCATAATAAATAAGGAAAAACAATCATGACACATCAAAAAGAAATTGTAACAAAAGAATCCAATAAGTTAGGAATATCCATTATAGAAAACGATAATGGCACCCTTTCACTTATCAACTATGACAATGATGTTAATCTTATTGTCTCTCAAGTTAGAACTTATATTGGGATAATAAATTGTCTGGCATATAAGAAAAATGAAGCAGTTCGGAGAGGAGTAAGTATTGATGAACAAATCATATCTGAAAATATCGATGTACTTACAATCTATATGAAAGATTTGATTTACACACCAATAGAAGATGATGAAAAGAAAGAAAATTTTTCAGGCATAAGTTTATATGCTATGGAAACAGATAGGTAACTGTGCAAACAATTAAGTGCGCACACAAACAACACAAAAGGAAAAACAATCATGACACAACACAACACAACCCTAACATCCATTCAGAAAAATGTAGTTCATAATTGCGCTTTTGCATCGACATACACTGCAATAAGAAATGCATCTAAAAGAGTAGGATTTACTGGTTTTACAGTAGTGAAAAACCAGTGAGGAAAAACAATCATGACACAACACAACACAACCCCCAACCGTACAGATAGAGTAGTCGTATCAGATACAAAGGTTACCCCCGCTGTAACCATTGTACGCAATGCTGATGGATTAATAGATATTGACAGCTATAAAGATAATAATGATAGGATCTCACCTAATGTTAGAGAGTACATTTTATGCATAAACGGACTTATGATGAGAAAAGATGATATAATTAAAAGAAATTTGAATGTTGACACCAATATTATAGATGATAATATAGAAGTATTCATGAATGCTCTAATTAAACTGATATGTCCATCAAATCAGATTAAAGGAGGAAACTAAAATGGCAACTTCTCTACAGACCACATTAGTAAGAAATGATGCTGATGTTGTTGTCGATTTAGATGACTTTTCAGGTAATTACATTCTACTTTCTCAAACAGAAATTAGGTGTAACCCAGACGTAATAATGATTGACAAAAACGAGATTAAATCATTAATACGTACTCTTGAGAAATTTGAAAGAAAACTTAACACATCAGAACGTGCGCATAAAAACAAATCTTTGACAGTCAATCAAAGTTTTGAAGATAAAATGACTCTCGATAATTAAGGAGGAAACTAATATGTCAACACTAATACACACCCTAAATCAAGGTTCTAACTATAATCTTGATATCGATATTGATGATATCGGAAAAATGAGTATTGCTTTTTCTCAACATAACGATATTGTTGTAGTGGAAAAATCGTTTATCCCTGAACTAATAAGTACACTTCAAAATTTTGAAGCAAAACTTATAACATCAGAGATTAAGAGGGATTAACTAATATGTCACAAATTATAAAAGCAATAGCTGTTTATGTTTTTGCATTAAATTTGTGCACCGGTACCTTTATAAGCTTTGAAAACAGATAGGTATTTGTGCAAAGCAAAAGGTGCGCACACAACCAAACCAAAAGGAAAAACAATCATGACACAACAAACCACAACACCAACACCAACACGACACACAACGCCAAACCCAGTGACCAACGCAACCCGGGTACCATATACGCAGGAAATGCAAAACGATCATAGAATACGCATACTGCGAAAAACAGCAAAAAGATCTGGACTCCGGATGCACATACCAAAAGGTGCAACATCAGAACAAATCGATAATGCTGCGACCGAACTTTCACTATTGATTAGTGGGGTATAAAATGGTTATAATGACACGTATATCAGTGCTGCGACGTGAAATTGCGCAAAATATTCAATCCGCTCAAGAATGCCTGAATGAAGGTTTTCTCTACACAGCGCAATACCACATAAACAGATCTATTAGGTTCGATGAGGAACTTGATAGCTTGACAGAAAACATAGATGAGTAAATGTGTATCCATGGTGTGCGGGTGTCAAAACCCGGCACCATATTGCTGATTAGCAATAATCAGCATATCACGGATGGTATGGAAACGCCACCGAACTGCTGGACTCTCTCACGCCACTATTGGAAACCGCCAATAGAAAAGTATTGAGAGGAAAAACAACCAAAACAAAACAGGTGTGTATGTGCAAAAATGGTGTGTGTGTGTGTTACGCACACATACACCATTTCCAAACCCGCACACTAAAAGAGGAAACCAAAATGGCAAACAAAACACAGACCCTTGATTCAACAGTGAAGCATCAGATGCTTGATATCGAAATTGAGATTGATGAAGAGATCGCATCACGAATCGCTACAGTAAAAGCTGATTATATTAACGCAATTGCAGACTATAAGGTGCGTCGAGCGGATGCAATTAAAGAAATACGTGCTGAAAGAAAGGTACTGTTGAGAGAAGCATACAATAATCTTGTGGAGGCATAAATTATGACAACCAAACTTGCGGGTCTTGACGGAACAGTTGGCGACGCAGTTAAAATAGGGTTGATCGTAACCGGTAAGGTAATCTCTATTACTGCTGGAATCGCTCTCGACTTTATGACTGCTGAACAGTGCGCACGTCGAAAGACACCCGAGACAACCCGATATATCAATCTTGAAATTGGTATCGGTGAGTATGGTATCAAAAATAAGTCATTCCCAGATTATTCAAATCCGGAAGATGCTTCACAGCCTATCAATCCAAACTCAATTCACGGTAAAGTTATGACCACATACCCGGGTATAAATGTGGAATCAGATGTTAATATGATAGCAATTGGTAAGCCCACACAGAACGGTATTCTTACAGTCTGGGACATGGTACTTGCATAGAATCGAAAGGGTTAACTACCCTTTCACTTTTATTTTGGAGACAATAAAATGGCAAAAATGACACAGTGGGAAAAACGTGAAATTCTTAAAATGTTCAAATGTGACAGAGCGAAAGAAAGACACGTATTAGTTGAAAAATATAAGCTTGAAAGCATGGAATTGACACGAGAAATTAATGTAAAAATAGATGCATTACAGGCAAAAGTCAATAAGCTTATGGAAACCAAAAGGGTAATGTTAGAAAAGGATAACTATACAAATCTTACACCCGGTAGATATTCTTGCAATGTAACAAAAGAACACCCAGTTCTTAAACAGTTCGATGAGGAAACGAATTGCGGGATAAGAGCAATTATAGGAGATAAATAAAATGGATTACTATATTTGTGCCTGCGCTGCTGATTGTCCAGAAAATCAGTGTTTTCATAGAAAACCACATATAAAAGGTTGTGAATGCAATTCTATTTGCACAAGTTGCGATATATCCGGATGTATAAAAATTGGAGGTGAATAAATGAGTAAATATATTTGTCCATGTGCAAGTACATGCAAAGATACATCATGTACTCACAGTCTTCCACATAATAAAAAATGGGATTGTGGATGCCCATGTAGTGAATGCGGTATAAAAGACTGTATAAAAATTGAAGGTGAATAAATGAAAATAAAATGCACGATAAATACCGGGAACTATTGCAATGTTACAATAGAGAGTAGTGAGCATGATACCGCTAAATATGCGAAAAATGAAATAATCGAGATAGGAAGATCGATTAATCACCCAGCAGTAAAAGACTTCATAAAAGTATACTTTGGAAGTGATTTTGATGAGTATTAAATATCAATGTAATAGGTGCTCAAATGGTCAATGCTTTACCACAAACCATTATAAGATTCAAACATTTTGTCTTATGCTACCAAATTGGATACCTATAGTTAAGTTAGATGGTACGCATTTTGAATAAAAATGCATACTATGATAAATGCGTATATCAGGAATGGTTATACCCAAAATGTCCAGCACTGTGTAATTCGTATAGTATAGTAAAATGTATCTGCAAAAAATATAATGTAGATATATTTTCAATACACAGAAATGACAATTTACCCATGTGCTGTGTATCACTATCTCCATACGCACGCCAAAATTGCGCATTTTTCAAGAACAAAAACAACCAAACCCAGTTAAGTTTCTTTGAGCAGTAAAAAGGTGATAAAAATGAAAACAAATAGCTATAATGATGTTATGTTTAAACTCGGATACTTTAATATGTTATCGAAAAACGATAAAGAAAAAATACTTCAAGGTATCGAATCGAATAATACATTAGTAAATAATATCATTTATCCATCTAAAAAGGGTGATTATAGTAATATGGATAAATATATTTGTGCTCCAGATGAGGAAATGGATGATGTATCATGTCTTCTATGTCCATGCGTTTTATTCGTAGCTCCCGGGTCTCCTAAACCTCATGCTTGCCCGTATGGTGCACAAGATTACTTTTATTGTACATGGAAAAAGGATAATTAACCGTTGGTAAAAAGAGTTGGAGACAATAAAATGAAAAATCAAAACAGCTTTCCCCAAAGAGTAGGTAAATTAGTTGAAAACCATATCATCATAAGCGAAAAACTATTTCCAAATAGGAGACAACAGAGTAAAGGGTATTATGATGCATACAACAGTGATGGTATTTATGAAATAAAAGCTGCTAAAGATAATAATTATTTCAGAATAAAACAAGATAACCATAAATTGTTAGTAAATGCTGATGGGTCTTATATATTTGTTAGATATTCATTAGTTCATAAAGATGTTGAACTAACATTGATAACAGATATAAAAATTGAGAGTCTGGACTTTGTAAAAGCAAACACACTTAAAAGCGATAGTAGAATTTGGTTAGAAGACCAAAGAAAGAAAAATCTGTTTTATAAGGTAAAAATATGAAATCAAAGAATGTTTATTCATGGGATGAATTAGACGTCACATTAAAAGAGTTAGAAAGAGCTATAATAGCTTTAGATAAGAGACTCAAGACAACCGAACAAAGAATAGAAATATTAATGTTAGATAGGAACGGAGCGATATAAACCATGAAAAACGTATATCAAAGAATGATAGATAC
>LGVF01676901.1_pt1 | contig 25653 bp, 40 predicted proteins | sample 469901 | NCBI WGS metagenome assembly LGVF01 (sample SAMN03893561, study PRJNA290197) | marine sediment metagenome | material: sediment; isolation source: combined push core samples #3730, #5133, and #5579 collected at Hydrate Ridge | place: Pacific Ocean: Hydrate Ridge
CTACTGGTGGTCTTGCTGGTACTGCAATTACTGCTCCTATTATCGGTGCAGAAACTAGAGTAGGGGCTCAACTTGATATTCTTGAGGAACAAACTGAATTGCAGATCGAACAGTTTGGTCTTCAACGAGAACAAACAGAAGCAGCAGCAAGTGCTGCTATTGGTCAAGCAATTGGTTCCTTTGCTTCTACTGTAATGACTCCTACGGCTAGTGGTACAAGTACTCTTGGACAAGACGCACTTAAGACATTTAAAGGATAATATGATATGGCGAACAGAGTTGTTATAAAACCCGGTCCTGATATAGTTGCTCCAAGTGTAAGTATTGCTCCTGCTAGAGCAAAGCCTTCCTTTTTGAAAAGTCTTATTGAAGGTGGTGGTGCAGCAGCTATTGAATCTGCAAGAAAAGTTCAAGAAAAGAAACTTGCTTTGGTACAAGAAGAAGATCAGAATACACGAATGCTTGAGTTTGTAGATAATATGACAAGTTTTGCAGAGGAACAAGCTGATCTTGTTGGAGAAGACTATACTGCTGGTCAAGCAAAGATTGCTACTTCTATTGAACTTAATAGAAGATTAAAAGACTCTGGTATTAATAGTAAACTTTGGTCTAATATCAATACTCAAGTAAATAATATCACTTCTGAGATAGGGAAAGGACATTATTTTACTGCTGATGGTTTGACTTTTATTCGGCAGTGGGATGGAGAAGTTGTACAAATTCTTCCTCCTGGAGTTACCGAAGAAGATGCTTCTGTTGAGGCTCTGGTAGCTGCACTCCCAGCAAAAATAGCTGCTCATCTAACAACAGTAGCAGAAACAAATCCTGAAGAAGCAGCACGAATGAGAGAATCATATCTCTCTCTTAATTATAAAGCAGAGATGTTTGCAATGAGAAATAAAGGTGCAACTTTTCATGCAAATAATTTAAAGTTATCAGAAGCAAAAAGAAAAGCACTATACCCTGAGAATAAAGCTGAATTACTTGCAGAATTTAATTCTCTATCTCAACCTCTACTAAGAACAAGTCTAAAACTCTTACAGAATACCGAAGTTGACCCCAATGTAACTTATGAGTCTTATGAAACTCAACTTAGAGATTGGATTTTTAACTCTGATAATCTTCCTGCATTACAATCTGCTGGATTTAGTAGTGCTAATGAACTTTGGAAAGAGCAGGCAGGATATCTGGAATCTGTTAAGAGCCAAATGGAAATAAACTCTTTGATTGGTCGAAAGAAACTACAAACAAGACAAGATAGAGAGGCTTTAGAAAGAGCAAAGATTAGAACAGAGTTAAGACTAGCAGCTTTGGCAGGAGAAATGACCGATGCAGAACTCTTAGCTGCTGAGAAACCTGGGTTAATGTCTAACCTAATAGGAACTTCTCTTTTTCTTGAGGCAGCAGCAAAAAATCCACAAGTAAGAGCAGTTTTTCCTGCTATCTCTAACCGTATTTCTAATATTAATATGGGCGGAAAGCAAATAAAACTAGCTACAAGAGAGTTGGCAGAGGATGACTTAGAAGTTTATATTAATCTTATTAATGAACTTACAGATATGACTTCAGTTTTATCTAGCCCAGAATCTAGTAGGGGTTCGCTCCGTAATATCAGTGGAGATTATTACCTCTTCTTAGGGAATTCTCTGTTTAAAGATCCTAAATGGGATTCTCTTAAAGAAAATAGACCAGAAGATGCAGAAAGAATTAAAGAAGCTTTTGAAAAAATTAAAAGTCAAGTAGAAAAAGGCGAGGGATAATTATGGCAGAAGAATCTGTTTTTGATAAACTAACTTCTCTTAGTGAAAAAACAGGGGGTAAAACAGAGAGAGATCCCTTGATTAATTTTGATACTTCTATGCAAAAACTAAGGGAAGTTCAAAAGAAAAATTCTGAGGCAGCAGTCCGTGGTGCAGAGGAACTTAATCAACATTCGGCATGGGATTCTGTTCAAGCCCTAGATCTTCAAAAGAAAGAATATGAGAGTATAGATTTTCCTTTTGATGAAGAAGATCAAGCAGGTAAAAATATTGAATCTGCTAAGTCAGGAGACCTTCTAACCAGTATTCTTCCTAATCTATATACTGGTCTTGATAATAAGAGAATCTCTGAAGGTGTTACTCAGTTTGAAGAAACTACAAGAGCTATTATATCGGGGGAGGAAAAGCTTACTGAGGACAAAGGAAAAGAACTTCTTGCTATCCAAGAACGTATTAAGGGTATCTCTCGCTATTCTTTAGTTGCACAAGAGGGGAGTCTTCCAACAGTAAGTCCCTCTGCTCACGTCACTGATTATTTTTTTGGTGATATTGCTATGGGAGCAATGAATAAAGGAGAGGTAAAAGCAGCTCAAGAATCCGCTACACAAATGGCTTTATATTCAAAAGGACTCAGCCAGAAAGAAGTTGATGAGGCATATGCAGGAGTTAGTGGGGTAGTGCAACCGAAATATGATCTTATTGACTTGGCTGTAGATCTTTTTTCAGGTGCATTTATAGCTCGATATACTTTTACTGGTGCAGCTTTACTTTCTAAAGCTGGTCTCCAATCTATAAAATCTCTTATCTCTAAGCAAGGAGTAAAAGCAGTAACTAAAGGTATGGTTACTGACGCTCTCTGGGGTGGGATTGGTGCTGGTTTTATGACTACTGCTGATGCTCTTGGTGGGGGCACAATCTCTCAACTTATCTCTGGATTGCTTGGACCCTCTGTATCTAAAGGAGTCTTTACAGCTAGTCGAAAAGGCCTTGGATATTTTTTACAAAGTCTCAGTAAGAATAATCATACTATCTATAGGGATCTTAAAGTTGGCTTAGAAAAAGCTCCTACTAGTACTGCCGGAGATAAAATACTGGAGATCATCCGCCAGTTTGAATCTGGAGAGTTGTCGGTAACGAAGACAGATTTTATAAGTGAATCTCCCGCTGCAATTACTGCTAGGAATGCCAGAGAAAATATTGATGAAGGAGCAATAGATCATCTTTCTAAGGTAGCACTTACTGCACTGAGGGGAGATGAAAGAGCAAGTACTCTTGCACAGAAAGCTCTTGGTACTGGAGAACTAACTCCATATACTATTATCCCTAATACCATAGATCCTAGCATTAGGGAATTAGCAACAAATGAAGATCTCTCACCGATGTTAAAAAATGTCTTTGAGATTCAGGAGACTATTGCTCTTAAGTATTTCAATGATACTTCTGTAGCGGCAGATAAACTATTTCCAGATACAGTTAAGATTTCTATTGGACTATCAGATAACTCTGTTCAGTTTGGTAATCTCTTAGGTCGGGCTGTTGATAAATTTAAAGCAGGTAAACTTGGTCTTGGGAAGAGAATCTTTCAACCAGATGCTTACTTTGGAGATCTTAGAGATCTGCTTGTAAGAATCCCTAGCAGTCTTGAGGGATTTAAAAGACAAATGATTCACCAAGGTCAAGATATTCTTGATAGTCAAGTATTTAAAAAGCTAAGTAAAGAAGAAGCAAGTGATCTTGATGACCTGTTCCGAATGGGAACTGATTTGAATGAAACTTTCTCTGTAGTTGAGGGGGGATTAAAGTCTCTCAAAACTAAAGAAATCTTCCCTGCTACTGATAAAATTATCTCTAGATATTATAAAGGTCGTTTCTTAATGGATTACTTTTATAATGTAGCTAATAAGGTGGCAGTGGCAACCGCAAGGCAGCAAGGTTTTAAGCAACTTGATGATGGCTTCGTTATTCGGGCAGTTAAGAAAGCAAAGAAGGGGACTCCTCTTGAATTTGGTGTGACTGATATAGATGGGATAGCTTGGTCTAAAGAAATGCAGGAGACTGGTTGGGTTGCTGCGAAGATTATTGATACTAATAACCCTAAAGCTTCTGCTAAGTTTAAATTTCTCTCTCCAGAAGAGGCAGTTCAAAGAGTAAAAGACTTAAATGATAATATCTCTCTTGCTCCTAGACGAAAAGGATTCTCTCCTTTCAGAATTAAGAAAACTGAAAAGAAATTCTTTGTTACTAAGATCTTTAAGAATCTTGAAACTAAGGAGTATGAAGTTTCCAAAGTAGCAGGGGCTAGGGATTATACCGAAGGTTCAAAACTTGCTAGAGATCTTATGGACAGAGATCCAGAAGCTACCTATATCGCTCATCGTATGCAAGATGATACTGATATTGTAGATATCTCCATGAGTAAAAAGTTTACTAGCACTGTTCGTAAATTATCTGAAGAAGAACTTAGTTCTCTTTTATCTGCTATGAAACAAGCCGGTATTAGTGATGAAGAGATAGATGCTCTCTCTCGGTATGCTAAATCTTTTGGGTTAAATAAGAAAACTCCATTTAAAAAGAGAGGAGAAGAAAGACTTAAAGCTGCTAGAAGTATCTCAATGGCTTTAGAAAAACCAGGAGTTACAATTAAGGAAGCTGTTAAAGGTGCGGAAGAAGCAGCCCTTGAACCCACACAAGCTGCTATGTCCAGATATATAAAAGAAGTATCTTCCTTTATTAATTTTGATGCTTGGAATGATAAAGTAAGAACTACTTTTATGGAGAAGTATGGAACAGCCTTGGGCCTAGAAAGTTGGGATGAACTAATTGATCCTTCAAGGTATCTTAGAACTACTCCCCGCATTAGAAGTTTAGCTACAGAAGCTATTGAAGCGCAAGGGCAATTAAAAAGAGCCTTTAGTATCCCTACTGCAAAAGAAGTTGAATTAAAGATTAATTGGGAGAACAGGGCTGATAAGTTTTATGGAACCAAGAATCTACAATTTGTAGGAACTTTTATAGATAATCATCTTATCAATATGAATCGCTATGGTATGTCAAAGGGGCTAAGATTCCTAGGAGCTACTACTAAGCTAGGACTATTTAACTTGGGACAGTTTATTGTCCAGCAAACAGCATTCTTGAATGGGGCTAAGTTTTTTGCTACAGATCCTAAGATATTGGCCGATGCTTTTTCTGACTTTAATCATGCCTATCTCCAAGCAATGGTAGGAAAGAAGTTAGGTCTTCCTTCTTCTCCAGAAGCAGATAACCTTCTTGCTCTTATCCAGAGATCAGGGTATAATACTGGGATGACTGTAGACTATGCAGATAGATTAATGTCTAATCTTTCTTCCTTTAAACAGACTGCAAAGAATATCCCAGGGGCCGTTATACGAGCTGGTTTTAGTCCTGTGAGGGGAGGGGAAGGAGTTGGTAAAGGACTAGTTTGGTTTGCCGAACGAAGGAATCTTATTAAAGAAATAAAAGCTGCAAAGGTCAAAGGATTTTCTTCTAAAGATATTGATAGTGATAAGTTCTTAGCATTAGTTACTATGCGGGCAGAAGGAACTGCTGGTAACTTTAGTAAGTTTAATCAAGCAGCAATGAGTCGTGGCCCAATCTCTAGTGCAGTTACACAGTTCATTCCTTTTGCCCTGCATCAACTTGGTTTTATGAATCCTTTCGGGAAGGATAAAACTATTGGCCAGAAAGCTGCTGTATATGCAGCATGGGCTGGAGCATTTGGTCTTAAAGGTATCCCAGGATTTTGGGACTTGGCTGCTATTGGAGAAATTATTGCTTCTGAAACAGGGCATCCAGAGGCTATCGGAGCTACAAAGAGGTATCTATTAGAGACAGTTCAAAATGAAATGGGGGAGATGGGGGCAAGTCCAGAAGTAACAACTTTCTTACAAAGACAAATCACAGACGGCACTGTTACAGCGGGTACTGGCGGAAAGATTAACTTTGCTACTCGTGCTGGTACTGCCCACTTGGCTACAAATTTTATTGATGGGTTATCTTATGAGGATATCAGAGGACCAGGATTGAATACCCTTATAGGCCTAGTTAATGGTACTGTCCAATCTCATAATCATCTTATAGCCTTATGGAATAGTGAAGAATTTAATACAGTAACCGTTGCTAAAGAACTATCTGAGGGGGCTCTTAAAGAAGTTACTGGTCCAAAGAATATTTTAAAGTCCTTCTTGCCAGCAATTAACGGGAGATTAGATCCTTCCTTTATGGATAGGATGCAACAATTTATTGGAGTTGTCCCTGGTATTGATGTTTCTGCTAGGGAAATGAAGACAGACGCTTTTAAATATAAAAAAGCTATGAAAGATTTTGTCTGGTCAGAAGCTAAGAGAGTTGCTTCCATGTTAGATGAATCTCCAAAGACTGCAACAGCAGAGATGATTAAAGTAATGGAGAACTTAGGGAAGTTTAGTCCTCTCGATCAACAAAGATTTTCTCGTGCGGTTATCCAAGCTTGGAAATCAAAGGCTATGCCATCAGATATTGCCGCACAATATATGTTAATTCAACAGGGACTTGATCCCACAATTTATCCAGAATAATCAAAGGAGAATCAAAGCTATGCCAAAGAAAGTAAACAACAAAAAGAAAGCTGTCGCAATGGCCCCTCGTCCTCCTCGCCCCTTCAAGAAGAAGGAAAAGAAAGAAGAGGAGAAGAAAAAGAAGAAGAAGAAAGCTAAGACATTCCCCACAAAGAAAGCATAAAGCCATGCCCATTTCGATACCTGATTTAGCATGGTATGTTTCAACAGGTTCTGTTGTAATTCTTATGTCTATCATTACAGTTATGCTCGGATGGGGGTTTTCATTACTGATAAAAAAGTTAGAATATATAACTTCTAAATTAGACAGTTGGGTTGTTGAGACGGCTAGAATGCAGAGCCGGTTAGAAGATCATATCGAACAAAATAATCGTGAACATTCTGTATTATTTGAAAAACTTAGGGGTAAAAAATAATATGCCTATCAAAAAATGCACTAAGAAAGGGAAGAGTGGGTATAGGACAGGGACTTCTGGGAAATGTTATACTGGTAAAGGTGCAAAGAAGAAAGCTTTGAAGCAACAAGTAGCAGTTAAAATTTCTCAAGGTAAGATTAAACCTAAAGGTGGAAAAAGAAGGAGTAGAAAATAATGGCAGATAAACCTACAGTCCCCAGCTTTACTGGGAACTCTACCTTTAAAGCAAGTAAGGCAAATGAACTAGCAGATGATTTGGCTACGGCTATTGAAGGTTGTTTGGGGAGGGGAGGTACTGGGGAATCTCCCAATAGCATGACTGGTAATCTGGATATGGATTTGAATAAAATCCAGAATCTAGGTACACCTACGGTAGATAATGATGCTGTTACTAAGAAGTATCTTGATGATAATTACAGTGAAGCAGCTACTACTGCCGCTGGTGTTTATGCTGCCGCTGCTGCTGCTTCGGCCACTGCTGCTGAAACTGCGGAAACTAATGCGGAAACTGCAGAGACAAATGCTGAGACTGCAGAAACTAACGCCGCAACTTCTGAAACTAATGCTGCTGCTTCTGAAGCTAAAGCAGAGGATTGGGCTATAGAACTTGAAGATGTAGAAGTAGAGACTGGTAAATATTCTGCACTTCATTGGGCAGCTAAAGCAGAGGGTTTTCTTACAGATGCAACCACTACCCAGAAAGGTTTAGTAGAGCTAGCTACTGATGCAGAGTCTTTGGCTGAAAGTGATACTGCCCGAACTGTAACCCCTTCTAACTTGGGTGCAGTATTATCTCCATTGAGAGCATTCTTTGATAAACACCATACTGGACTAGCTATGTCCAATGGTACTGATGCTTCCCATGATATCGATATTGTCTCTGGTACTTGTCGTGATTCAGGTAATGATTACTTCTTCTCTACGACAGGGATCACTAAACAGATTGATGCTGCTTGGACAGCAGGGACTAATGTTGGGGGTTTTCCATCTGGTATTAGTTTAGCAGTAGATACTTGGTACAGAGTCTTTCTGATTTATGATGTTACTAATGGGTTGACTGACGCTGGATTTGATACCTCCGCTACCGCAGCTACTTTATTGGCCGATACTACGGACTACACAAAGTATAGACAGATCGGATGGGTATTAACCGATGGGTCTAGCGATATACGCAAGTTCTGGCAAAGTGGTGGTGATAAAGTGGTGTGGGACATGGCAGCTAAGGATAGGGCTTTGGCTTCTACTGGGTTAACTACTGGGGTATTGCAAACCCTGACCGTACCACCTGGGACAGTAGCAGATATCGCTCTGCATAACTACATGGGGCAGATGACGGTCACCTCCTATGTCCATGTATCTGAAACACGGCAGACTGACAGCGCCCCAGACGATACGACCGCACGCTATGTTATGACCTCTGGCGCAGCGGAGCACCCGCGAGAGTCTGTGCGGCTTGAGGTGCTGGCTGACTCGTCCTCACAGATTCGCCTGCGTACCAGTAACGCTAACCATGAGATGTGTGTTAGAACCTCTGGCTACACCTTCCTTTGGGATTAAAACTATTGATAAAATAAAAAAGCCCCCAACCAATTAAGGAAGGGGGCTATTCTTTTATCATCTATCTATTCGAAATGTAAAACCCCTCCTCGCTTTCTGCGGATCATTGCTCCAGTCTCTACCATTATACTTCAAGTCCAACTTATGCCCACACTTCAACCAGTAATTCTTGTAGAAATTCCACCTTAAATGACAGTAAGGAAATCCTACAGTCAGAAACTGATGCCTTACCCCTTTTGATAAAACTTCTATCTTTTTCTCTATGATAGAGACAGAAAGAATTGGTGTCCAACGAGAGAAATTGTTAACTGGGTTCCTCAATGCAAGCCAATTGAACATTTTAAGGTATGGAGTATCTGCCCAATTGGGGGCTTGTTGGAACCAATACTTCCCCCTGACATCTCCCCGTGCCCCATCTCTTACATTATCCCAAAGCCATGCCCACTTGGGGAGGTTGACAAGATACCAACCAGTCCAAGTATGAGAACGGTCAGAAGGGTTAATTTTTCTGTCCCTCAAAGCGATAAGAACAATTGGGATACCAATGAGAGTTAAGAACAGCCTCACTACAAAGATAAGAGGCCACAAGATAGCAATACCTAAGTATATCATAGACAATATCTCTTATATTTTTCAGTAGCTTTTTCTACTGTACCTTTCCCTAGGTAAGTATTATAGTACTTCTTCCAGTAAATAGCCATATACTCCGGCTCATTTGAATCAGGGAGTTTCTTTGGAACCCGGAGGTAATGAACTCTGGCCATAGCTATCTGGTATCCCAAGTTAAACTCTAGATCCTCTAGATCAACAACCCCACCTAATGGAAAGAGTCTTAAAACAGCTAGTCGGATTTCAGGCCTATGCCTGAGGTAGTTGAACCATATATCCTGCTCCGTAGATTTTTCCATCTGGAAGATGCCTAGTGCTGGCCCACCTCCCTTCTGCCTGATATACTTTCCTAGATTACTTTCGGTAGCTGCTGTCAGCATAAGAAGTTCTACAGCATCATCACTGTAAAGATCAATCTCTTTAAGGACTCGTGTAATTAGATCTCTTAGTTGCTCTTTATCCATTATCATCACCACCCTCTGTAGTTTCGCTACTTCCACCGTTAGAGAATTCGTTAACCCATTTGTCTGCTTGATATGATCCCCAGACTTCTTTGACTCTGCTTGCCAAGATGATTGCAAGGAGTAGAAGATAGCCTTCTATCTCAAAAGGGGATGCTACCTCAGGTAAATAGATCAATGACCAACAAATAGCTACAAGGGTCAGGACTGTCTTAAGAACCAGATACTCAGAACGAATGATAATTACTTTCAAGATATCTCCTCATAGGTCTGCTCAAAGATGTCCGGCTTACAAGGATAGTGTTCGCCCTGAACTCCGGTGATGATGTAGTCACTCACATTTGCCATCATCGTTCCTTCAAGCGTGAAGATTTTAAGTCCTTCTAGCCTAACTAAATCTTCGTATTCCTCCCACCTATAGTGCTTAACAGAAGCGTGTTGTCCTACATGACGTATAACTTCCAACAAGTTCTTCCCCGTCCACTGCACCGCCTCAATCACTACCGGTTTCTTACGATACTTTGCTATAATTTATGTTCCTTTGTTAATGGTAGAATCTAAAACCAGACTCTTCTTGCCGGGCTTCACTAAATGTTCCAATCTCTTTCAAGAATCCAATAACCCTTGTCGCATGGGTAATGTTGGTGCTTTTACACTTCGGACATGCAGAGAAAGTACTCTTTGAGATAGCTCCACACTCTTCTTCCTTACATAGTGTGATAAGAGTATTAGTACCGAGATAATTACAACCTGTCTTAGCCATCAACTTAAAGAGTTGCATATACCCGCTAGGAGTAAGATAAATCCCCAGGTTGAGATGAAGAGCAGAGCCACCATCAAGATACCCCGTGCAATCTCTGCCATGAAGGATAAACTTATCGATAATGTTTATATCATTACTCTCAGGCAAATAAAAATAACTGTTATAGCACTGTCGATTAACAACCAGGCCGTCCTTCTTATCCCACTTAGCATTCTTTACTCCCAAGTTTTCCCCAGGCACCATTTCAGTATTGAACTTATACCCAGTTTCCTTCGCTGCCTCTCTATTGGAATCATAGATCGTCTTAAGAGTTCCTTGAATATAACCAATGTAGTCAGAGTTGTTACCTACTTCGAGGTCAAAGAACTCTGCACTCTCAGATAACCCATTAACCCCAAGGGTGAGATATTGTTTATCTAATTGGATAAACCCAGCAGTGTATACGGTCAGTAGGTTAGCACTCAAATAGTCTTCAATAATTGATCGGTATGCAATCTGAAACTTATGGACTTTCTCCACTACTTCTTTAAGATCAATGCCACGTTGTACGATACGATTAATGTTCATAGTGATAACATTGATACTGCCAGTAGCTACACCCCCTGCCCCAAGGGTATAGGAAAAGGTATTGTCAGTGAACTCATTACGGAGGCGGCAACAGGAGGACAGAGAGTCAACAGTGTCACTCATATAGATGAAGAAAGAGTTACCTTGAGATAGTTCCTCCGTCAACATGGTAGCAAACTCCGTGTCTTTTGGGGCATTTACTCCATCAGACAGGATGTTAGCCGTAGTAACGGGAAAGGTGAGGATCTTCTTGGTACGTTCCTCATTGATCCATTTAAGATAGAACTCCTGCAAGGCACTTACACTGTTCCAGTTGGGGCGATCTCCATCAGGGAAAGCAAAGTCTCCGAACATAGAATCAAAATAGTATTCATCAAACAAAGCGATGTTCCAGAATACTGACTGGTAATTCCTAGCTGCTGCCGGCTCATTGAGGGTATAGATTACTTGTTGGAATTTATCAGATATGAAATCTCCAAACTCATTGAGGTAATCATCACCAAGATCAAGTCGAGCAAAGTGGTCAAAGTACATTAGAAACTCAGGGGTACTAACAGCACCAGCAAACTGTGCAGCGATTGAGAAGATCAGATTAAGAAACTCCCCACAGAAAGACTCAAGATGTTTTGGTGCATCTGAATGCCCACCCAATGCTTTAGTACCCTCAATCAAGAAAGGATACATTGTGATGGAGACACAGTAGGGCATCAAAGAAGTCTCATCATGAATATAAATCTCATGTTCCTCAATCATACGGATGTACTCTTCTGACAGAGTTTCCCCGTAAAGCTCCTTGATGCGGGTAGAAATAATGGCACGGTTAGTCTGGATATTAAAATCTTTATGAATCTCTGCTGATAAAGTAGCAATATTCTTCTGAGATACATTGGCATTAGGATCAAAGGAAGAAGAGGATGCAGCATTCCCGCTCTTCATATACTCCGAAATAAAATCTACCTTAGCCTTTAGCTGTGCCTTAGTGAGCTTAACCATCTTAGCCATGTGTTACATCCCTCCTGTATTTTGGAATAGGTGAGTTAGATCTTTCATGTCTTTCGCCCTCACATATCTTTGATTAGTGGTGAGAGAGTCAAGACCTCCTAATTCTTTTTTGTAGGGGCCAAACTTTACATAGTCAAGGAGCTGGAGATATGTGCCACAGTCCTGCAAATCCATGCCCGTATAGATCCCAACAGTAAGGTTATAATCCCTAGTAGTAATAAGTAAATCTGCTAGGTCAGTACCAAACTCTATATCCCCAAGGAATAGAACTGCGTCAATGTAACCTTCGTAATGTTTAACTATAGAGGTGAATACTTCTGGAGTTAGCTCAGAACCAAGCTCTTTATCCCATAAATATTTAGAGTGACAGTCTTTGCAACCTACCTTACAACCAGTGAATGAGAATGCCAAGGCAATATACCCCGGCATCTCACTCAAAGTTATAGTATAAGAAGAATAGTTAATCATATAACTCCCCATCCACTTCAAAGTCTTCATCAAAAACTTCTGGGTTATCCCGAATCAAAGGCCAGATGTAATCAATGAACTCCTCAGTAGTAATATCAAACTTCTCTATCAATTCTGGAGGAGTGTACTTATCAATGATTAGGTCTACTAGTTCATTATCAATCATTAGGTATTCCCTGTAGAGCCATACCCACTAGCTCCCCTCTCTGTCTCACCAAGTTCACCTACTTCTTCCCATTCAACCTTCGGGATAGGAACTACACAACATTGTGCAATACGATCTCCTTGTTTAATCTTAAAGCTGTATTGCTTAGTCCGCATTAAAATTACACCAACTTCCCCACGATAATCAGAATCTACACAACCAGGGGAATTGACAATGGTGATTCCCTCCTTCAATGCAAGGCCAGAACGAGGACGAACCTGAAGTTCATACCCCCTAGGTACTGCTACTGCAATCCCTGTCTTGATTAGTTCAGGTTTGTCACTGATGAAAGTGTAATTGTATGCCATACCAGAGAAGTCAGCGTATAGATCCATGCAAGCTGCACCTTCTGAACCATAAGTAGGTAGTTTTGCTTCTGGAGATAGACGTTTAATTTTAATCTTCATTCTAAGATTCCTGTCTAGTATAGCAACAGTCGGGAGTTTCTTCAAACCTCACAGCAGGAATAAACTCTGCCCCATCCAACACAGCCCGAATTACTCTATGACGACCATCCATTACATATCCTTCCCCATCTAAAATAATTGGGCAATTTACATTGACAGATAAAATCAGTCGGACATGTTGTACAAAATCTAGTGTTGAATTTACTTTTGGGTATAGATCATATATGTTTAGATGTTTGAGTGGGATATCAAATGGCTCTAAACTTTCTGCTAACTTAATTAGCCTTGCTACTTTCCAAAACATAGCCCCATCACGATAGGTTTGATTCACAACGTGCCCATCCATAGTGTATTTAACCTTCATTTTTGAGGAGTCTCTCTTTTTCTCGATTAGCAAACCAAATAATCTTATTGATTTCTCTCATCTCATCTGAATGAGCACAAGTACCTGACCGGTAACATGCCTTGAAAATATTCCCCATTGAGAAGTTCATCTCCCGATATTCTATCAAATCTTGTAGTTCGGCAGCATCTTCTGGAATACTGTATTGTTCAGGAGTAGAACCTCCTGGTTCGGAGACTTTAGCTACCCATTTACTGTAATCACTACAATCTCCAACTAGACTAAAACAATCAATATTATCACCATGTTTACAATCATCACAGGTTTTCATAACTTCCTCCTCCTGCCTTGATTCCCAAGCAGAAGCATAGAGGCCTATTTCCGATGCAGTACAAACTTCTGTCCTCCCGTATTTACAAGTTGAACAAGTCTTTTCCCCCGTGGGCTGCTCGTAATCAATAAGACCCATATAATTCTCCCATAGAAATTTCCTCAATTACTGGCTTATCACTATCTCCTTCAAATTGTTTGAGGAGCAACACCCCTCTGTCAATAACTGCTGGTGCATTCTTGCTAAGATAGTGAGGCTGACCCTCGATAAAGGAAGGACAGATAATAGCACGTTGTACTTCTTTCGTATCGATCCTCTTGATATTAGCAACCTCTGACCGATGATAATGTCCCATCACTACATGTCCATTGAATCTCTGTAATGCCTTGTGGGGGATATGCAACCCACTGAGGGGTTGATTGTTCCCTGCAAGCGGAGCGTGCATGTAATTAATACCGTTTCTTACGATTCTATCCCTGTATTTAAAAGGGATGATTTTTCTTTCGGTCAAACCTAGGTCATCCCCTAGGTTGAATGCCCCTTCCAATTCAGGGTGCTGTTCTAGGTAACGATCCAGCCTATCTTCATGGTTTCCTTCTAGCCAATCAATCTCAGGACTGTAAAGCTTTTGTTTATGAAACCTCTGTCGTGCCTGGAGTTTGTCAATCTCAGAGAAGAGGAGATTGGCAGCTTCTCTGCCTGCCTTAACATCCTCCTGATACCTACGACCCTCCATCATAAGCTTCTTTGACATATCCCAACCGGAAATAGAGGAGAGGGAAACAAAATCCCCAAGCTGGATAATCCGATCAGGCTTTCTATCTACAATTAGTTTAGCACATTTTTCAAACCGTGTCAAGTCTTGTTCTGGCTCTACATGAGCATCACTGATTAATAAAGTTAACATTTACTATCCCCTCAGCCTTTGCAGTACGTGCCCTCTTCAATCGTTCAATGGCAGCAGCCTTCTGCTCATCTGACATTTTACGAACTTTACGATTTGGATTCTTACCGAATCGAAAATAAAATAGGGGGCATGATTCAACAGTGCACGATCTTACTTCATTGTAAGAATCATTGCAGCAAGCTAAACACTTTTCTCTTATTGCTTTAAGGGGACTTGACATTTTTTAATTTTCTCCTCTCTGCGTTCTCTTCTCTAGACTTTTTCTTATGACATTCAACACAAAGAATTTGTAAGTTGTTTAGTCCGCAAAAAAAGATCCTATTGATTATCTCATCCCAAGTCATGTCCTTGGACAGTATGCCTATTGGCACTACAGGATCTATATGATCTACCTGAACATCTTTGGATGCAAAGTCCTTCTTACATTCAGCACACCTATATCTAGCCCCTCCTCTTGGTCCTTTCTTTCGTGGACACTTAGCAGCATTCAATGCCTCTCTGTGTATAGGACTACGGGAGAAGCACCTCTTAATTGCAGACATGATACTATAAAATTGATTATATTTTCTTGCCATATTAAATCACTGATCTGTGTAGGGGCTTAGGTTTCATTGGCATAGAACCACACCCTACACAACGAGCCTTCTCACTAATAACTGTCGCATTAATTTTCTTGCAAGAGGGACATTCCCAAAACACAACTTTATTTTCTGGAAGTAGATAAGTTTTATGATCTCCTGTGTCAGATATCATCAGGTGTCTCCTTCAGGAAAGAGTAAACTGCATCTGCGAAGCGGTCGGGGTGAATAATCTCCTGCGGGATCGCTCTTGTGTTCGGGTATTTGATCCCATGTAAAACAAAATGATTCCACCATCCCTGCCGCTGCGCCCATCCCCACAGCTGACCGAACCCCCGCCAAGACGAAAACGTATTGCCATGCTCTGTTCTATCGTAATCATTCCAACGCTCCGACCCTATCTCCTCAATGAGAAACTTGTCGCGCTTCATCCGCTCCCGCTCGTTCATGCATCCCCCTTGAGGTAGTTGAAGTAGTTTGTTGCGAACCTGTCTGGGAATCCAGCATCAAACGGCATAGCGTTTTCAATCATCTTCAGAGCAAAGGATTCGCTGTGTTCCGGAGCGATAAACTCCACCAGCTTGCCGAAGTCTGCCCAGGAGGAGAAGTCGTTAAATTTTAGATGCCAGTAGTCAGCCTGACATTTAATGCAATGGGTATATTCATATCCGTCAGACGGACCGACTTTGTTATGCCAACACTCTTCCATTGCCTCGGTAAGAAATTGATTTCTTTGTTCGTTCATGCGTCCTCCTTGAAATATTCCGGCCAGCGGTTGCGGATAGCCTTAGCTACATAAAATAACGCATCATTCCACTCACCTTTATCCGTTTCGCCCTCGACGTACCGCAGATCTCCTCTTGTCATCTTCTCGCACTCCCGCACCGCCTCGGCTATCTGCCCTCGGTATTCCTCCTTGGCTTTGCCATAGCCGAGCATGTGACTGGCTGTGAGACCCTCGTTAAGAGTCTCATTCTCTTCCCGCAACCTTCGCACCCCAGCCTCTGCTTTTTCTGCCCGTTCTACGATCTCGCAAAGTCCGTGTTTGTCCCAAATGCGGTCTTCCCCTTGCAGCCTCCGCACCTCTGCGGCTAGGGTTTCCGCTGCCTCTTCGTAAAGGTCCTCGTAGATTACCCCTTGCGGTATGACCTCAAGCGCCTTGTCTACCGTCATTGGTTGTCCTCCTTCCATTCCTTATACTGCTGACAAAACCTCTTCACGTTACAATAATCTTCGCAACGAGGGCGACCACCAAGACGGACTTCAACAATAAACTTATCGCCTCTACGTTCTGCATCTTTCTCTGCTTCTTCTTTACCAAGGAACAACTTGGTTGCTCTCTTATTCCCCTTCTTCATGACAGCATACTTGGTGGGTTCTTCCCACATATCTTCGGGAGTACAATACGGGAGAAGTGCTTCTGGAGAATTCTCTGCCATTATGTGATTAAATACACGGCAAGAGAGGAAGTCTGCTTGGTCTCTTTCACCCCACAATGGCAACTCAATCACCATCAAAGGAGTTTTGGGGTAATCCTTACCACCCGAAAGAGATTTACCTTTTGACCAATCCCTGAAAAATACACAGACTTGTATAGTGTTTACCTCAGATCCATTCTTTCTCATCAGGTAGGCATAGATGTTCTGTTGCTCTTCCCATTCTTTCATTCGGCCAGCATTGCCGAGTGTGTAAGTGGATGTTACTTTATAGTCCGTGATAATGCCATCATGATAATGATCAAGCTGGCCCCCAATAGTCCGACCAAGAACATCAACGTACAATCGTTGTTCGATACTAGCGTCATCACTAGCATGATGTTCCAACAAATTATGCACAGCAGACCCAAACACAGACCACACTTTATCAATGGCATCTTCTTCTAATTCCTCCCAATGCCGCCGCTCAAGTTGTACCATCTGAGGAGGGTGAAGTAGTGTAGTTGCACTGTAATCATTGTCCCCTGGAGTATAGTTATTGGCCGAAAGAAAATTAAATACTGCATCAGGAAGATTATGTTTGTTAGTTATCTTCATTTATTTATTCCCGATATGGAGTGAGGGCAATATATAGATCTTGGAGAAAGAGGGTAATAATTTCTTTATCAGTCTCCGCACAACCCCTTGCAATTGCGTCTGGAATACCTATATTAGTGAGAGACAATTTAAAAAGATTATCAAATTCTTTCTGAGTTTGAATAATTATTTTAATTGAGAGTGGCGTAAATAACTTAGTAGTGTCCTCAACTTTTACAATCATCTTCTTCAACTCCTTTCGGTTTCTCGGCATACTTCATACAAATAGGAGAGAGATCAGCAAAGCTAGTGTTTTTAATACCTAGCGGAGCAAAGGACATATGCCTCTTGCAAGTTTTATCCTGACAATCAGAAGCACAAAATGTTATATCACTGCTAGGCATTAGGTTTATTCCTTTCTATTAGTAAAGCTTCGGCAGCACCAACTATCATTCGGGGATACTTAATTGCATATCCTGTCCCTGCCTTGAGATCCTCAATCGTAAGACAATGCTTGTGTTGATGTTGATCTATCTCATCCCAGTGTTCTAGTACAACCTTACCCAACTCATCAAACTGTGAATCAGACAAGACAGGTTGATCTAGTATATAGTAGAGATAACATGACATGAGATACCAAGACAGGGCGAGATTAGGTCGAGACATTACCTCATCAAATGTTGGCATCACTCCATACAATCCTCAAAGATAAACTTCATGTCCTCAGGAATTAACTCAAAGACTTCCTTCGCTAACTCTCTCATTTCCCATAGTGCCCTCTTAGAACTCCGTAGTTTCAAGAAGTTCCTCAGACTACGAGCATTGATAGTCCAGATGAGAGAGGTCTTGAAGGCTTCGGGAAGCATGTACTTAACTTGGTCATTGGACCAGCCATGAAGCAATGAGCCTCTAACATCGCAAACGGAACGCAGTCCAATGGGAATCTTTACCAATGTCCCGACTTCCACTAGATAGTTTTGTAGATCACATGTCTCACAATTACTAAGACACTCAAACTCCTTCAGCTCCCCCAACGTATACCTCGTTGACTTCACACTGAGACTAGCATGGCGATGCCTAGCGAGTTCCTGAAGTGCAGCCCTCGACAAACCATCAATATCAAACGTGAAACTCAGATGCTCCAAGGTAGAAGTGTGGTCAGATTCGATAATACGCTTGATGAGGGCTGTGTCTCTAGGGCCAAGCGTCCAGAACCACTCCTCGTTTAGTTCGCAGTACAGATTACCACTATCACTCTTCCCCTCAGACGCATAGCACTTACGGATAGCCTTGACGATTACCTCAAGAGGACTGTGGTGTAGCAGTGTTACTTTCATTCTTCGGGTTCCTCCTTTTCAGCTCAACAGTTGTTTAATCTTGGACGCAACAGCTTCAGCCTTGGCCGCCTCAGTTTGATGCGCACCTACTTGTGCTTGAAGCTTGTCGCATTTAAGTAGCTTCGCCCCAATCTTAGCTTTTTCTTCCTCAGCATGTCCTTCCAGTTTAGAGACAATCTTATTGAATTTTTTGAGAACACTGTCTACAGTCATTATACTATACCTCTCTCTAAAGACTTGCATTAAGTTCTTCAAGTTCCTCGATCCACTCCTGAGGAATACTCTTGCCAGCATCAGCATACCGAGTCATTGCCTCAAGGAGTTCCAGCATTCTTTCTTTATCAAGAAGCCACCTGGGGCGGACACCGAAGGTAAGCTTTCCACAGGACCAAGCTTCTGCTTCAATAAGCTCAGACACTTCCACTTTTTCTTCAGGAACTTCTGTCAGACGGGTTAAAGGAGCCATACGAGCCCACTCAGAATACCAGCTAGTACTACCATCCTCCTTCATGAATGATGGACAGCAACTACCATCGTTGTCATGTAGAGTGACAATCTCACCTTCAGGGAAGAAATTTGTATATCCCTCAAGACACAAGAACTTAGTGCCCTCAGGGACTTCAGGGTGTGGCTCGTCAGATAGTGGTTCCAGAGGAGCCAATCCAGCCCAATAAAGGTGATGAGTACGTCCTTTAGAATCCTCAAAACGAGGACAAATGGAGTCATCCTGCCCTACTAAGGTCACAATACCACCAAGTTCTGCGGCTAAAACGTCGTAACCTACCACTACAAACTGCATACCCTCTTCAAATTTCGGGTAAGATTTATCTTCAAATGCTTTCACAATTTTTCTCCTTAATTATTTGGAGTCACCTCTCGGTAATGATACCGAGATCATCCAGTAAATGCTTAGGCGGCTAGTTTTATGGTAGGGATGGTGGGATTTGAACCCACACTTGATGGATTTTAAGTCCATTGTCTCTGCCTAGTTGGACTACATCCCCATTTCTTTATCTATCAAAATGGAATTTCATCATCAGGGCCGAAGGAAGAAATATCTCCATCAAAATCTTCTACTACTTCACCATCTTCCTCAATCCTCTGTTCAAACATCCACTTGGACAATCCATACAATGCCTTAGTACATGCGTTATCCTCATCATCAGCATCACCGATGCAAGGCTCAATCTTTGCCTCTTCAATATCCTTTTGATATTTAAGTGGGATAGGAGCAAGGCTCTTGATATTGTCGTAAGTGTTATCATCCTTCTTGAAGTGAGTAACCAATACGGACACTGGCTTGCCAAGTTGTGCATCCCAATCAGCTTCCTCCTCTGCCTCTGCCCCAGATTCAAAGATCTTATAATACTCAATCTCTTTACCTTTATCGGTAAGCTGAAAGAAGATGTTAAATGGTTTAGTCCAAAGTACACGAGGGACAACTCCATCTTCCAACTCAACTTCCTCACCAAGAATTTCAATACCAAGGGCAATCTTCTGGCAAGGAGACTTCACTTCCCCTTTAAACTCTCGTGTATGCAGTCCAAGATCTGCTACATACACCAACCGACCTTCATACTCCTGACCATCTTCCAAGTTTGGAATTGCATCAAACTCTTTCTTCTCACCACCCTCAGCCACTCGCCGTTTCAATCCACCTGCCATGTCTTTGTTCTCCTTGTTGTGTAGTTTGTTCCAACTCTTTATAAACTATTGTATCACGCCTATTCTTCTGAGTCAATACTTTCTTCTTTATAATATTCTAAGATTGCTTCGTCAGCAGCGGCCCTCCACTTGTTGTCCGAATAAAGACGATCATCCCTGTCATGGCGAGGACTCCTGCAAGCCCGGTTAGATTTCTTAACATCAGTATACTCTTCCCGGTAAGTGCGACTCATTTTATTTTCCCCCCTCCACAACAGTGTGATCTCTACGATATCCTGGCAACGATACAATCCTCTTCATATCTTCTTCACTGTCACAACCTTGACAGGTATGGCCGATGTCCCTCATGTGGTAGGGCTTAATGGAGCAACAAAGATCTCCACATTTCTGACATTGGTATTCATAAATGGGCATTGTCTCTAGTCTACCTTTCTTTTTTGTTTCCTAGTATTGTTATTCTTTGTGCAAGCTTTCTTAGAAACCTCTTTCCTAATACAACCACAAGATTTAGTCTTACCACTGCGCAGAGAACCCCCGTAAATAACTTTCTCGTTACCACAGTCACACATACACAACCATCTAGCTTTTCCCCCTTTACTATTATCTGACCTATTAACAACAGTCAAGATACCAAATCTCCTACCTTGCATCTCTATAGCTTTCATAAGATCTAATGCACCTCCGCGTAAGTTTTACCATATTGTATGTCGCAGTCTAATTTACGATTTAGGTTAAGTTTTTTATTAGTCTCCAGCATAGCCCACCTAATTAACTCAGTACACTTATCACGATAACCTGTCTTCACACAGATTATAAATTCATCGTGAAATTGCCCAACTAACTGCTTTCTTTTACTTAGTAAATGCTTCACCCAAGTATCAAAGGCCCACACACCGGACCCTTGAACCAATGTGCTAAAAATATCCTTCTCTGTCCGAAGTGAGTACCAAAGTTTAGAGATCGGGTTGAACAACCACACACTACCATGCTCCGTCTTAGTTCTTATCGTCTTAGGCACAGCCCTTACTGCCCAATTTAATTTCCAATATTCATCTACTAATTTTGTCCCTTCCTTCTTTGATATCCCTGCGGCTCTTGCTACAGTCGCAGCTCCGGCTGAGTATTGACAAGCGTAGTTGGCAACTTTGTATATTTTCCTAACGGCACTGTGGTTTTCTGTTCCACCCTTGTGTGCAGCCATTTGGTCTTCGGTTAAAGCCCCTGCTGACACCGCTAACGTAAGGTGGGGATCATAATCTTCGGCCATCATCTTTCGGACATAAGTATTATCAAACTTCCAAATAAGATGTTGTTTAATTCTGTCCTCAAGACTCGACATATCAGCACCACACAGTTCATACCCGTCCGGTGCAATGAGACATCCCCTGATCAATTCCCCATAAGGCTTGTCGATCCCAGGTAAATTTACGCAGACAGCGTGCTTGAACCTCAAAGTGTTCGTCAATCCCTGAATCTCTGCCTTGACATATCCCTCTTCATCCACTGCCTTCATAAATCCCTTGAGCAATGAAATCCTATGGGTGAGGACGGACAGGCCATCAAGCATCTCAAGGTTTGCCTCTTTCTTGTAAAGTTTCTTTATGCTTTTACAAATTCCAGCCCCCCTTTCAAGATTAATTTGTGGAATTTGCTTGACATCTCCTGTCTCCTTATTTCTTACAAACTTAAATGTCTCTGGCTTCCAACCGAGAGAATAAAGCCAATCCTTAATCTGTGGCACTGAGCCAGGATTAGGTTCAACCATCTTAGTTAAGACTTTGACCTCTTCTTCGTAATCTTCGGGCAATCCTTCTCTCTCTAACAAAGTAAACCATTTCTCCCCAATCGAACTCAAGCTGCCGTTCTTCTTGAATGGTTTTGCTGGTCTCTTCTTTACCTGGTACTTTGGAACCTTCGGCATGATCGCTGCGAGTTGGCATATCTTCTCTTCCTTTTCCTTGGTGAGAGTTTCTAATCCATCCTCACATTTCTCAACATCAAGTTTCCACTTGCTGGCTTCCTGTTCCGCTGCACATTCCATTTTAAAAGTGAGATAGTCAATCAATCTCCATGCTTCTGTTTCATCTCCTTCATAGAGAGTGAGAAGTTTATTCCACAATCTTTCCCAAAGCTTGAAGTTAATCTTAACATCTTCCTCACAACGATGCTTGTACTCTTCGTAGGAAAGATTATCCCAATCTTCTATCACTGGCTTAGGGATACCAAACTCTACTCCCCAGTCAGCAAGCCCATGCTTCTTTCTACTAGGTTCAAGATACCATGAGAGGGCCAGAGTGTCAACTACTTTGCCTTTGATATTTATGCCAAGAATCTTCTCTAGTGCAGGTTTATCATACCGGATACTGTTATGAGCTATCAAGATCCGATCTCTCCGGAGAAAACCACGAAGTGTATCATAATCATTGGTACTCTTAATGTTTTTACCATTAGCAGTTGCCGAGAACACATGGATCTTTGTTGGACTCAATCCATCTGTTTCGATATCAAAGACAAAGGCTTTCATTTTAGACTTCTCCTTGTACCTCGGAAGTTTCAACCTGACAAAAATCGAATGCAAACCTGTCTTTCTCCTTTGCATCCTTCAGGCATTTCCAGGCTGCCTCCTCAGTAGTGAAGATACCAAGAATATCAAACCCCTCATATTCATAATGAGCTTGTGCTACATAAACTACCATTACCCCCCATCCCCTTTCAAGATCAAACATGTTTATTTTTATTCCCCACTAGCATAAATTAAAGTTGGTGTTTCATCTTCTTCATAACGAAAAAAGCCAAGAAATCCCCCCTCTATTTTATTAATATAAGGGCTTATCCAATCAATAAAGTTTTTAATTTCGTTATGGGAGTTTTTAAAATTACATCTGATACAAAGGTAATAAGAATCGGATATCTTGTTGAATGTAAGTGTTGAATTTGTATCAGCATCAAAATAAAAGCTGTCACAAATTAACATAAACATCCACCGTGAACCGTCTTCAAAAAGTTCATGATCCGGAACTGAAATTTTTCTTTTTGTATCTCCTAGCATAAACTTAAGCACATCTAGAATTTGCTGTGGAACTTCTCGCTTAAGTTCAGCATTATAATGTAATTCTGTATACATACCCATCCTAATATCCCCTTTCGAGATAACTCATGTCTTTCTTATTGAAGAATAGAGTAGCTGTTCCACTGTTACCAAAATCCCTGTCGAATAGTAGGTCAAGGTAACTTACATTCTGCTCCTCTGGTGGGCAGTCAGGGCTTCTATTTCTTCGGATGCCCCACCCGTAGTGAGCCCATTTTTCTAATGCCCTTGACCCAGTAAATTCTGAGGATAATACCCTGGCTCCCTCCTCATGTGGCTTACTCCCTTTTTGTTTCGGATTGACATGAGAATAACACAGGATTGTCACTGGATGTTTATAAACAAGGTCTGCCATGTCTGTCATAATCTCATTTAATTTATCATTTGCCTCAGACGAAGTGTATCTTGACACAAGCGCAGTTAATGGGTCAAGTGCAAAGAAATTGATTCCATCTAGTAAATGCATTTCCTCAATAGCTACTCTGATATCTGACCAATCTCTAGAAGCTCCTCGATCATAGAATCTTACCTTACCCTGCAACTCTTCAAGATGTCGCCTCAAATCTGAATCATGATAAGATGAGTCAGGCTTAGTAAAGTCTATCCCTGCTTCCTTACTTGCAATCTTCTTTGCTGTCTTAGCAGGAGGATTTTCTAAGTCAAAAACTCCCACCTTTTCATTCACCCTATAGCAAAGATGATGGAGAACTTGGTATTCGTGATCGCTCTTCCCAATTTTAGGAGCAGCACCGATGATATGAATGGTGTTAGGCCTGAATCCATAGCAGAGCCTAGTCACTGTCGGCCAGGGTGTTGAGATCCCCATCTTGGGACGTTTAAGGGCATCCTCAAGGAAATCCTCTACGTCCACCACTTGTCCCTGCCTCTGCACTGTAGCTTTCCACATGACACGATCAAAGAGTTCCTTCCCCCTCCTTGCCATTACCATATCGTTTGCATCTTTGAGAGGCAAGGTTGCTACCTTAAACATGGGAAAGGTTTTAAGTACATCATGCAGAGCATCCTTCCCTGCCTTATCATTATCAAAGCAGAGGATAGTTTCTGCAAAGGACTCTACAAACTCCCTGTTGTTAAGCAAATCCTTTAAGGCACCAGCAGCCCCCCTTGTCAATGATACTACCGAAGGTTTGAGTTGCTTATACTTGGCGGGAGTGTTATCTATTATACATTGATAGAGAGATAAAGTGTCCAGCCTACCTTCAGTAATGAATAACTTTTTTCCATTATTTTTCTTGGCTAACTTAGTACCCCAAAGTTCAAGAGCCCCCTTTCTATCACCGATACCGAAGAACTTTTTACCTACATGGTTCCTCTGTTCCCATCCAGTGATCTTTCCATCCTTTGTATCGGGATAATAGGAGTTGATGATCGTCTTGCCATCCTGTTCTGATACTTCAACTCTTACGTTGAACAGTTCACAAGTTTCCTTCTTGATACTTCGATCCGAAATAGCCCTTATAGGTAATGTTTCAGGATTAACTTTCGGGAACAGGTCCGCCACTTTTAACATTTCTTTCATTTCTTTTACCCGACCTACTGTGCCATAAGGATTATGGTAGTATTTTTTACAGGCAAAACAAAGACCATTGAACTTTCCTTCTTCCTCAAATACTTGTAGCCCATCACTGGAACCGCAAGAAGGACAAGGTATTTTCTCTACACAAATTCCAGCCATATCATCCTCCGTTAGCCATTAGAGAGAATGATCTCACCTTCAAAGTCTTCAAGGTTGCAGATAAGATCCTTAACAGCATGTCCAATATTGTCTCCACGATAGGACTCTTTACCTACGGAGAGACGAGTGCCGCAGAGATCATCAGTCATCAGATATACTGAACCTGATCCGATAGAGATCATCAATCTTGGGTATTCTTTAACAATTGCAGTTTTCTTTTCTTTGACCTCAGATTTCAACATAAATATTTCCTCCTTTGTATCTGTTAAAGTTTAGAAGAAAGAAGGAGAAGAAAAAAGTTTCTTGGTATTTCCTCTCCTCCTTAATACAAGAATATTGTATCACGTTTTGAGGGAAAAATCAATATCTTTTTTAATATCCTCTTCGGATTGATTGGATATCCTCTGTCATTCTATCGGCACAGGATTGGATTCTGGCAAGTTGCGACCTTAAGATGTGATTTTCCTTCATCAACTCTTGGTTCTCTTTTTCAAGATCGGTTCCTCTCGGCCCATATACTCTGACTTTTGTACTCACTCTCATGATCTCCTCCTTTATTTATCTTCGGTAAATTCTACTTTCTTATCATTGTGTAACTACCCAATATTACTTACATTTTCTTAGTTAGGCATCGGGTATCGGACCATGTTAATCTTGATAATCCCGATCACCCTTTAGGAACTCCTCGATCAATTCCTGGTCGAGTACATTGTCACTGCTTTCACTTTCCCCTGTGAAGTCACTGTTATAAATTCTGATGCTGTGGCTGCACCGTTCACAAAATTCATCCCTGCATTCTGCATCACATGCTCTGCACTTTGGCATTTTATTTACCCCCCGCAATCTTAGTTAGGACCAATTCAGTTAATTTGTCACTAGCAGTGTCCCAGGCAGCGTCCCAGGC
>LGVF01364530.1_pt1 | contig 25633 bp, 13 predicted proteins | sample 469901 | NCBI WGS metagenome assembly LGVF01 (sample SAMN03893561, study PRJNA290197) | marine sediment metagenome | material: sediment; isolation source: combined push core samples #3730, #5133, and #5579 collected at Hydrate Ridge | place: Pacific Ocean: Hydrate Ridge
CCTTCAAAACCACTACCGTATTCAAATCCCTTAACAGCGTTTATTGAAAACATTGCTTTAGCTAATTCTGCTTGTAACCTATCAAATACTGGTTCACCTAAACCTACAGGTGTACCATCTATTACACAACTTACAACACCTCCAATAGTATCTCCTGCTAACCTAACTTCATTGATGAGATTTTCCATCTTGCCTGCCATATCCATATCCGGACAACGAACAATATTTTTTTCAACCTTATTGAAATCAATCTTATTATAAGGAGTAGTTAATTTCAGCTCACCAACTCCTGACACATAAGCCTTTATTGAAATCTCTGGTATTATTTGTTTTGCAATTGCTCCTGCAACAACCCTGATAGCAGTTTCACGGGCAGATGATCTACCTCCACCTCTAAAATCACGAAAACCATATTTTTGATCGTAGGTATAATCTGCATGCGATGGACGATAAGCTTTAGCTATATCACCATAATCTCCCGAACGTTGATTTTTATTCTTAATGATAAAACCAATTGAAGTTCCAGTAGTTTTCCCTTCAAATATCCCTGATAAAAACTCAACGCCATCATCCTCTTTACGCTGGGTAGTAATTTTTGATTGCCCTGGTTTTCTACGTTGTAAATCGTAATCTATTGCATCAAAATCTATTTCAATCCCTGCTGGTACTCCATCTAAAACACCACCTAGTGCTACACCGTGTGATTCTCCGAAAGTACTTACCTTTAATATATTTCCAAATGTATTTCCTGCCATATTTTCTTTACTAATTCCACAAATGTAATAAAACAAGAATGAAAAAATCTTTTACTCATAAATAAAATAATTAATGAATTCAATAAAATGTAAGCTAACGTCGATTAAATTGTTTAATCATCATTAAATAAAGGTATTAACCTAACTATTTTCAAAATTCGATTACTTCAAGATAAATATTTTCACAATTTTTTAAGAGTCTAATAAAATAACACAACCTATATTTACACGAAATTGATTTTACAAGAAACATTTATAATTATGAAGCACTTTAAAACTATATTTTTATTAGCAATTGGATTGATTTTTTCTTTCCAATCTTTTGCACAAAAAGCTGAAGCTCCAAAAAACTGGCAACACCTTAGTTTCGACCAAGATAGTATCTATGGCATTGAATCAAACAAAGCTTATGCTGAATTACTTAAAGACAAAGAAGGTAAAACAATAATTGTTGCAGTTATTGATAGCGGAACAGACACTTCTCATGAAGATTTAAAAGGTGTATTATGGACTAATAAAGGTGAGATTCCTGGAAATGGTATCGATGATGACAACAATGGTTATATTGACGATATACACGGATGGAGTTTTTTAGGGGGCGAAGGATATAATGTTTATGAAGAAACTTTAGAACTTACACGTTTATACGCTTCATATTCAAAACAATTTGAAGGTAAAGACATAAAAAAGTTATCTAGAAAAGATAAAAAAGACTACAAAAAATTTCAAGTTGTAAAAACTGCTTTCGAAAAAGAAAGAAGTGAAACACAAGAGCAATACGATGGTTTCAACTCTATGATTCATCAAATAGTAAGAAACTATAACTTAATTTCTTCTTATTTAGATAAAGATGATTTTAAATTTACAGATTTAGAAACTATCACATCTCAAGATTCTATTATCTTACAAGGAAAAACTGGTTTTGCTATGATGATGCAAAGAGATACTGCAGTATCTGCTGATATCATTATTGCAGGAATTAATAATAGAAAAGAAAGAGTTGACAACTATTTTGAAGAAAAATTAAACTTCAACTTAAATCCTGAGTGGAACCCAAGAGCTGGTACCGGTTATATTGAATCTGATTTCAAAAACTTCAAATACGGAAACAACACTTACTTAGTAGGCGGTGAAGATAATGGACACGGAACGCACTGTGCAGGTATTATTGGAGCAGAAAGAAACAACGATTTAGGTATGAATGGTGTTGCTGGTAATATTGAAATAATGACAATTAGAGCTGTACCAAACGGTGATGAGCACGATAGAGATATTGCTGCATCTATGCGTTATGCAATAGATAACGGTGCTAAAGTTATTAGCATGAGCTACGGAAAATCATTCTCTTACAACAAAAAAGTTGTTGATGATGCTATTAAATATGGTATGAAAAAAGATGTTCTTTTTGTTCATGCTGCGGGTAATGATAGTAAAAATATTGATGAAGATAATAACTTCCCTAATGTAAAAAACTCATCAAGCAATGCTAAATCTTGGATAGAAGTTGGTGCTTCATCTTGGAAAACAGGCGAAAAACTTCCTGCAGTTTTCTCTAACTACGGAAAAAAATCTGTTGACTTATTTGCTCCAGGTGTAGACATTTATTCTACTGTACCTATGAGTGGCTATGATTCTTATAGTGGTACTTCAATGGCATGTCCTGTTGTTGCTGGTGTAGCTGCAACTGTAATGAGCTATTACCCTGATTTAAGCGCAAAAGAGGTTAAAAAGATTCTAATGAAAACGGTTACTAAACTTGAAAACTTAGAAGTTAACCTTCCTAATGCTAAAAGAGATGAAGAAGGTGAAAAAGTAAAATTTGGAGAACTTTCTCGTTCAGGTGGTATAGTTAATCTTTACGAAGCTTTGAAACTTGCTGAAGAAATGTCAAAATAAATTATTATTGTAATAGTTTATATACTATTAAAAATATTCAAAAAAGAGCGTTCCTATAAAAAGGAACGCTCTTTTAAATTTTAAGATAATTTTATTATTACAATCTCCATCCTTTTGTAAATTGTCGTACTTAATAAAAAAATCATTAGCCCTAAAATTCAATGTTCACATTTATTAAAGAAAACCTTACAATTGCTTGGCGTTCAGTAAAAAGTCAGCCATTAAGAACTACTCTTACAGTACTAATTATTGCTTTCGGAATAATGGCTTTAGTAGGTATACTCACAGCGGTTTCTTCAATGAAATCTTCTATATCTGAGAGTTTTGCCACTATGGGCTCAAATACCTTTACTATACAAAATAGAGGTATGACTATTAGAATAAATAACAAAACAGTAAGGCCAAAAGAGAATCCTATTATAAGATATGAAGAGGCTAAAAAATTCAAAGAAAAATTTATTTCAGAATCAACAGCATCACTATATTTTATTGCTGCAGGTAGTGGAACTTTAAAGTACAAGGAAACAAAAACAAACCCTAATATTGCAATTTGGGCCGGTGATGAAAATTATATTAATACCGCAGGATTTGAAATTGAAAAAGGGAGAGCTATATCAAGGCAAGATGTTGAAAATAACGCACATGTAGTTGTTTTAGGACCGGAGACATCATCTACTTTAATGAAAAAAGTAAGCCCTGTTGGTAAAATAATATCTATAAGAGGCGAAAAATTTAAAGTTATTGGACTTACTAAAAACAAAGGTTCTGGAATGAACTTTGGAGGAGACAGATCTGCATTTATACCTATAAGCACTGCACGTTCAACATTTTCAAGAGCAAATATTAGCTTCAACATTAATGTAATGGCTGCTGACAAAAAAGTGTTAGACGCAGCAATAGGTGAAGCCACTGCAACTATGCGTTCAGTTAGGAAATTAAACCCTAAACAAGAGGACAATTTCAACATTACTAAAAGTGACAACCTTGCCAAGATGATAATTGATATTACATCAACATTTACAATTGCAGCTATTTTCATTGGTACTATCACTCTTTTTGGAGCGTCTATAGCTTTAATGAACATTATGCTGGTATCTGTTACCGAAAGAACAAAAGAGGTTGGAATAAGAAAAGCAGTTGGAGCAAAAAGATCAACCATCGCTTTTCAATTCCTTTTTGAAGCAATAGTAATTGGTCAAATTGGAGGGGTACTCGGAATAATATTCGGTATTGCTGTAGGAAACGGAATAGCAGCTTTGATGGAAACTATGTTTATTATTCCATGGAAAGAAATTTTATTCGCATTCGTAATTACATTCATTGTAGGTGTAGTATCAGGACTTTATCCAGCTATAAAAGCTTCAAGGCTAGATCCTATTGATGCACTTAGATATGAATAATTGGTGGGATCAGGTTTCAGGTTCCAGGGTTCAAGTTTCAAGTTTGTAAATCAATGAACTGTTCAACTTTGAACTATTTAATCTAATAAAACTGAAAGTACTCAAAAGTAGCTAAGTACAAACCTAATCCAAATAGTATAGAAAAGCCTAAAGTAATCAGAGCTAACTTCTTTAGTTCTGGCTCTAAGTCTTTTGGATTTTCGTTATTCACGACCCTTTTAACGTGCATTACCAGTGGTATTATAATAATCAAAAAAATACTTTGTATTAATCCATTATAATTAAACGAACTATATATTACTGCTGAAACAATAGCAAACATCGTTAAAAATTCGTGGTATAGCTTTGCATTTCCTACTCCTAATTTTACAACTAGGGTGTGTTTTTTAGAACGTAAGTCAGTTGAATAATCTCGTAAATTATTTAAATTTAATACCCCAACACTTAACAAACCAACAGAAATTGCAGGTAACAAAATTTCCCAAGTAAGTGTTTTTGTGTATAAAAAATAAGTTCCCATAACAGAAACTATCCCGAAAAAAATAAACACGAATAAATCGCCAAAACCAGCATAGCCATATGGATTAGCTCCCATTGTATAACGCATTGCTGCGGCAATTGATGCTACGCCAACAACTAAAAATATAATTGATTGTAAAATATATTCGCTACCAAAAGAAACCCACAATAAAGAAACTCCACTAACTAATGATAATACCGCAAAACCAATTACAACTTTCAACATTAACGATGAACTAATATCTCCACTTCCAACTGCTCGTCTAGAACCTAGTCTACCTTTATCCGTTCCTTTTACACCATCACCATAATCGTTTGCTATGTTGGATAAAATTTGCAAAAACAACGTTGTAATCAATGCTAACACTAATATTTTCCAATTAAAAAAGCCATGACTTAATGCTATAAATGTACCAGCAATTATTCCGGAAATTGATAAAGGAAGAGTTTTTAGTCTAAATGTACTAATCCAAGTTTTTATGTTTGCCATTTATTATTGTAGTTTCAAGATAAAAAGCTAAATGATGAAAAAAGGAACTAATACCCTCTTTACAAACCATATTACCTAGTTGTTATTTTTACAGGAAATATTACCTGTCAAGCTTGTGCAAATGTAATAGAATGTTTGATTATATCAATAATTATTACTGTCATCATGTCATCAAATTAATCATATTTAACTTTTTACATGTGTGGCATGATTTTTACAGCAAATAGCTTAAATAAGAAAACATGAATGTCAAAAATATAAATACGCTTGAAGCACTTAAAAAAGTTTTAAGTAAAAATACAACTAGCTTTTTGTTATTATACAAAAGTGGAAGCGAACAATCGGATTGTGCTATAAAAAACCTCGGCAAAGTTAATATCGAATCTGTAAATGTTTACTCGGCTGATGTAAGTATGGTTAGAGATATTCACCCTGAATACAGTATTAAATCTGTACCGAGTTTCTTAGAATTTTCTGGTAACAAGCTAAACAATGTATATAAAGGTTGCCATGAAACCGAATTTTTCAACAACTTAATTATAGGTGCAGTTTATACTACTAATTCCGCTAGTGATAAACCTCAAAAACGAGTTACTGTTTATTCAACACCATCATGTAGTTGGTGTACGCGACTAAAAACATATCTAGATTCAAAAGGTATAAAATATAGAGATATTGACATTTCTAAGGATCAAAAAATAGCAGATGATTTAGTAAAGCGAAGCGGTCAGCAAGGAGTACCTCAAACGGAAATCAACGGAAAAATTATTGTAGGATTCGACCAAGGAAAGATTGATTCTATGCTAGGTATTTAATTTTTGGTATTACCACGAATATTGTGGAATTTACGTCACCTTGAGCGAAGCCAAAGCGAAGTCGAAAGGTCTATTACAAATATGTCAACATGTTACTAACTCTGTTGCTATAGATATTTCGACTACATTCCCTTCGTTTTACTATGGGAATTCCGCTCAATATGACGCAGATGCTAAATTAGAAAATCCACACAAATAAGGGTAGAACCAATTTTTAAATCATCTAGTAATACTTTCAATTATTTTTTCCCCCCAAACAGTAAATTCAATCGCTTTTTTATTCCCATAGATACTAATATTGAAAATACAGTCATTGCTAAAATTATTCCAACATAGTCTATTATAAAATCCGCAGAAAATAGTGTTTGAATTAAGTTATTATAACTTGTTATGTCAAACAAAGGCTTAACTATCATATATGCAAGACCACCAATTGAAAAAGCAATTATATTTCCAATAAAAAATAATACATTTCTCTCTTTAATATTTGCCCAAATTTTTTCTTCTTTGATTTGTCTATCTTTCTTGTTGATTTCCATTAGTATAAAACTAATTCCACCAACAACCCCTCCTACTAATGTTGAAACAATACGCTTTAAAGTTTCTATATGCAATAATGAATTAATGTCTAATTCATTATTACGTAAAGAACTAGTAACAAATTGAAAAATAATCACTGCCAATATTATACCTAGAATATAATACTTAGCCATTGTTAGATATTTCTGTTCTATAATTTTTTTCCACATAATTTTTAGTTTTTAACTGCTACATAATTACGACAACCTTATTTTTTTGAATCGTTATCTATCCAATTATGAACAGTTATTTTTAATGCTTCAGCCTTTATTATGCATAAAATAAGCTATAAATATTCCAAACAAGATTATCGTACTTTCACTAATCTCGTAATTATAAGATATGTAGTATAAAACCAAACTATAAATAATAATATTTAGTTCTATATTAAGAAAATTAAATCCAAAACGGATACCTGATGAAAACATAATATTATTATCAATGAATCTAACTTTTAAATAAACTAGAAATGGTAAATATACTTTAATTACATCCCCATCCTCTTTGTATTTATAATTGAAATATTCTAATCTCGAAATTAGGGCTTTTCTATCTAGTATTTTTGTGAATACTTTTGGGTTAATAAAGTTATGAGTCTTAATTATTTCTAATCATTTATCATTTCTAAAAAGAAAAAATAAATTACCTAAAGAGAATAAGGAGAATGTTATTGTTGCAATAATTGAGGATGTGTATCTCCAATTACCAAACGTTGAATCAATGTCTTCCCTAAATAAATAACTTGAAGATATAATTAGAATAATCAGTGATGCTAATATTCCAGATATTTTGATTGTTTTTTTTCTGATATTTAAATATTTACTCATAAAATCAAATTTAATTGGCTTGCTGGTGTTTATTCATGTACATAACTTTCAAACCAAGTTCCACTGCCCATGACAATTTAGCTTTTGTTGTGTGGCGTTATTCTTTCCAACTATTTATCTTTGATTTCTTTATGCCATTTACAATTGCCCATAAAATAATCGAAATAATCAAAATTATTAATCCTGTTATCGTATTCCACATAGCCTGTACTATTCCACTTGAAACTGCTGATGGAGTAATCTCTCCAGATAACTCTATGGCATCAAAGCTATTTATCATTCCTATAATTTGTCCTAAAAATCCAAATAAAAGCGCTAAAAGTCCGAATGTCCATATTTCAAATGTATTTACACTATTTGGATTTACCGACTGCAATTTTTTAATTTTTAAAGAAGCAAGAACTATTAATATTACTCCGCTAATCAATGATAATATTAACCCTATATTCATAATTATTTTTTTTGATATTTTTATTTATTAGTACCTTTTTAATCTTAATACTTTTATCTTTTAAACTGATGCGTTTGATTTCTACACACTTTCATAGATTTTAATATCTACAAATTCATTTTGACCTTTTATTGAATTACTGTTAAGAATTTTAGTTAATGCCGCACTCCATTATAATAATTTTTAAAGAGAAAAAATAAATTACCTAAAGTGAGTAAGGAGAATGTGATAGTTACAATAATTGATGATGTGTATCTCCAATTACCAAACGTCGAATCAATGTCTTCCCTTAATAAGTAGCTTGAAGATATAATTAGCATAATCGGTGATGCTAATATTCCAAATATTTTACTCATTTTTTTCTGATATTTAAATATTTACTCATAACTAACAATCTGCTGATGTTCCAGCAGTTCCAATGCTTCCAACAATATAACAAGAAAAAAATCACAAAAACATTTTACTCTTGTATTTATATTTATTTAAGATATCAAAAAATATATAATTAAAACTGTTATTAGCGAAGGTCCAATCATATATGTAAAATCCATCTTTAATTTTTTATAATCAGAATTTTTAATTCTTACGAAAACTCTTATTAGAGCTCCCACCATAGCTCCACTGGGAATCATAAAAAATAAAATATTTTCTTCATAAAATTCCCAACTAAAAGGGTATACAGCATAAGCAATTAACCCTGTACATAATAAAAACACACCCATGTATTCATTAAACCTTATCCTATTTAACTTCATTGTATTTATTAATTATGATTACAACTTCTTAAAGTCCTTTTAGCATTGCGTAAGCACATAACACCCTCTATTTATTTCAAAAACAAAACATTACACTATATACAACTGTGTATTTATCAATTTAATCCAATCACTCGCATATCCTACCTGTATTAAAAATTTCCTGTTGTCATAAATCATTGAAATTCCTTTATCAAAGAAATTCCACAATTTAAAAACTGAGATAGATTCTATCTCGGTAAGGTTAAATTCATGCTCGACAACAAAATTTTTATCAAGGAATAAAAGTCTCTTATCTGTCAAAACTAAAACGCCTTCAATTTTATCTTCTTCTAAAACTAATTGAGCACTTGTTTCAATAACTAATTTTTCATTATTGACTACAAAATTTTTATCAAACGCATAATTCATCTTTCTACATTTTCTGTTCATGGATTAGTAAAGGATAGAAGAATGGGTAATTTATCTTCTATCCTATCACTCCTATTATTTAATTTGCACCTAAAATTATCTAATAATAATTTTCTCGGTACCTACAACTTCTCCAGACACTATTAATCTGCAATAATATATTCCGCTTCCGTATCGTTCAACATTTAAGAATTTGCGATACTCACCTTCTTTATATTTAACCTCTTGAATCATATTCACTCTATGACCTAAAGCATCATAAACTTCAATAATTACATTTGCTTTATTTGGAATTTTATAGATGACATTACAACTACCATTTTCAACAACATTTGGATAAATCATAAAATTTTGATCTTCACCAAGCATAGCCTTTTGTTGTCCGCCATTTCCATCGGGTGAAGCATTTACAGAATCAGGATCATCTATCACCTGAACATAAACGCTATATATTACAAATCCATCTTCCTTACCATCATCAGCTGCAAAAAGCACCACTGCTGTTCCCAAAGATAACGGGCTCAAATGTATATATGCTGAACCTAAAGCCATATCCACAATATCTCGATTATAATTTCCAGTAAAAAACTGTAAATCATCACCATCAGGATCGGTAAATAGGTCATATGGGTCAATAGTTAAACCTGAAGGATCAGCTAGATTTAAGGTAATAGACTCAAATTCTTTATTGAGTATTGGAGGACGGTTTTTGTCCAGAACCTTTATTACAATTGTATCTTTAGATATACTTCCAACTTCGTCAATAACATTAACAGGGTAAGCATATATACCTTCACTTTCGTAATCTGTATTCACCTCTACCTGAGCCGTTGTTTCGCCAATTTGTTCTAACTCAACATCTATAACATCAGAAATATTCTCAATAGATATTTCCATTTTATCACCTTCCGGATCAACAAACAAGTAGTTAAGCAGCAACTTTTCAGTCTCTTTTATTCGTAAAGTATCTTCATAAATATTTGGATAATATTTAAACTCAGCACCTCCGTTAACATTTAACTGTATATCTACTTGGTTACTACTACTATTAATATCATTACTTGATGCAATAATTTTTGCATTATGCTTTCCTTTTCCTGCTTTACTAGCATCAATGTTAGCAACAACACTTATAGATTCTCCTGAATCAAGCTTACCTCCATAATTATCCAATTGAATCCATTGATCTTCACCTGCCGCTGTTAAAGGTCTTATTTTCCATACATATACCTGACCTTGATCTTTATTTTCAAACCAAAGATATTCACCTTCAGCTTGATAAATACCAACAAAACTATTCTCTAGAACGGACACATCATTAGTGTTTTCATATCCCATGTATTTATGAGATAATGGGTGTGTAATAGTTACATAAAACACATCTCCTGCATTAATTGAAATAGGTTGATTTAATGCAAAATACATCCACTCTTCATCTATCTTTTCATTAACAACAAACTTTTGTTCTAAGATTATCTCACCTGACTGAGGATCATCTCCTCCCACAGTTATTATTACTTTAATAACCTCACCTATTGCATCCAAATAATTATAGGCTTTAACATGTGTAAGGAAAAATCCATCTTCAGGTGCCACAAATCTATTTGAAAAAGCTAAGTCAATTCCTTCAATAAATGGTGTAAATACACCATCAGCAGCTTCCTTTTCATCTAACGCTAACGACCTAACTATTAATGGAGGATCTGTTGTATAATTTAGTTCTCCCTCAACATTACCAGGTAATTCATCAGGATTACCAGTTGGAATTGCAGCTGGAGTCAATGTATATTCCAATGGAGTTTCGCTATTGTTAGTAATAGAAAATAAATACTCCTCTACTTGTGTATTATCAAGACTATACTCTTGACTAGTAGCAGTCCATGAGAAAGATGGAGAATCAACAAAATTAGCAGTAACAGGAACATTAACAGTTGAAAAATCACCAATAAAGCTTATTTCACCCTCAACATCTGTTTTATTACTAACAGGTATCTCTACTTCAATCGTATAACTACCCCATGGATTAATATCAATTGAATTCATCAATACCCCAGAACTGGTAATAACTAGTTTTTCTCCAGTTTCATCATACAAAATTAGGTCTTCCAATTGATTGTACACAATTTTATTAATTGACAAGGATTCAAACCCTTCATTAACAAGAGTAAACTTACGGGTCAACATCAAATTATCCTTAAATATTACATTTTCCCAATTAAGCGATAAAGGTGCCTTAAGCATTGGAGTACCAGTAACATTTAACTGTACTGGAATTTTCTGCAATAACTTAGCTTTGCTATTTGAATAAACCTCAATAGTATCATTATATACACCAGATTTATAAATTCGCTCCGCTGATAACAATAATTCTAAATCTTCTTTTTCGCCACTCAAAAGTGTATTTCTATGTGGGGGAATAAATGCAATAGAACTTTTATCTGAAAATATACTATAACGAACAATCAATGATCTTTCAGTCTCAAGAACTTCAGTTTCATCAGGACTTTCCAATCCATAATTTAAAACACTTTGCCAACTTTCAACATCTTTATAATGGAAATAAATAGAACCATCCTTAATAATTTCCAGCTGAAAAGAAACTATACCCGCATCATTAGTTGGTACAAAATTATCCCATTGTATAATTACACGATTATCCTCAGCTTTTAACTTAACCCCATTAACATTATCAGGATCATTAAGGATAGACCAAAACGGAGCCATCATACCTTGTAGTCCATCTTCTTTTTCGAAAAAACCGTCAAAATGATCTGATTCAGGTTCAATTACGGTAACATAACCATTCTTAGATACCCAAATAGTATCATATAACTCACCATAAAATGGAAATTTAAATGGCAAAACAATTAATTTCTGATTATCCTGTTCAATAATCAATTTTTCAGAATCACTGGTTATATCTTCCCATTTATAAAATGGTTTTTCATCATCACTAACATCCCACCAATAACCATATTCACTTCCTAAAGGATTCTCGAAATTAGTTTCATCTTTAACATTATTATCAATACCTATCCATGATAACCAATTATTTTTGAAAGTATAGTTTAAATCTACACCTTTATCTATATTTTGAATAGACAATGGTACAGTAGCTGTTTCTCCTCCAATTATATCTATAACAATTTCTGGTTGAATATCTAATATATATTCAGCATCTTCCACGCAAATACCCTTCAACACTACTACACCTTGTGTACCATCATCAAAACCAACATACATCTTAGTTTCAACAACACTCACACTTGTAGGTTCATATGTAACTTTAAGCGGTAAATTGGTACTTGCATTTAATTCAATTGGAAGACTACCTTCAACACTAAACTGAGAATCATCGAAGTTAATAGTATTGATAAACCCATTAGCTGAACCTGTATTATAAGTCCTTACTAATTCATATATACTAGACCCCATGTTTACCTTTCCAAAGTCAATAGTATCTACAACGCTATACTCTGAGGTACCATCTACATTAATGGTTAATGGATAAAACTCATTTTTATTGGTAGTATTTGTCTTAATAAGAACTTCATTAAAATATGTACCTTCTGTTATTGAGTAAGCCTTTGGATTAATTTCAAAGTTGACATCAACACTCTCCCCTGCTTTGATTGTACCACTAACTGATGATACTGATACAATAGTACTAATATCTGTTACTGGCTCAAAACGAATAACTTTACCATCGTACAGTAAATTACTTGTATCTTCAAAATCTTTATATAATATTAAATCTTCCTCAATTAAACCCTGTATTGCTATGGTATATAACCATTCAGGTTTTAATTGGTTTACATCTTTATACCTAAACTCTATGGCACCACTTTTGAAAAGAACAACTTGATAGGTAAAATCTGCAATAGGCTTGAATCCTGTACTATATCCACTTGTAATATTTGCTTCAACAGTAAACACACTTCTATCACCAAAAGAGTAATATAATACCTCCTTGATTCTAAGCGCATTATCCTTTACCCACAATGGCACCAATAATCCTTTTGATGTTCCATAAAATTCTGATTCAGGGTTATTCGCTAATAAGCCATCTCTATAGAAATATACTTGCCCTCGATTATTTGCAAATGCATTTTCCATCAAGCCATCGAAAAAGGAAAATTTAAAATCTAAATCATATTTATAATTTGTTATATCAAAATATGAATGCGTCGATGTTGCAATGGATGATATATCATCCCATTGATTATCTTCTGGTCCATTTACATCAGATGAAGTCAATATTTTATATTCTAATTTAACTGGTGGTTTTTTAACAAGATTAATGGCATCATAGTGTTTTAAATCATATTCAAGAGCAGTTGATGCTCCTGTATTATGAAGTATCAAATTAACTGATGCTGTTTCGCCATACACTACATCAATCTCATTAATCGGATCTATTTGCAATTTAGGAGCCTCAACCACCTTAAATTCACAATCTAAATTTATATCTCCTATATTTGTTGAAAGAATTAGATTAGACTGAATAAGCCCTGTATTTGTAGGAGTAAATTTAAATGGTATTGAAGCTTTATATTCTACGCCTACTACAATTGTTTCGTCAAAGTTTTTTATAACTCCTGCTGTAGTAGAAGATACATCATATATCTCTAAATCAGCTAAGCCTATATTTTTAATATCTAAACTTAGTTCGTTATCCTCATCCAGATAAGCTCTGTAATCATAAGTTTTATCTGTGTCAATCTCAGCCTTCTGACCTTTAACATCTACCTTTACCTCAATATTAATAACAGGTTTGTGAACATCGTTGGTAATAATACCTAACGAAGCTAAATGCTTTCCTTCGCTTAAATTAGTAGCATCAATTACAACATTGGCTGTTTTAGTTTCTCCTTTATGTATTTCTCCCGAATTAGGATCTAAAAATACATATGCACCATCTTTACCAGAACTAAGTGCGTAAAACATAGGTACAACAGATCTTCTTAGGTAGAAATATGTATCTTGAAAACTATTGCCGTTATTTCTAGACATCAAATGGTAACCAAACCCAGCTTCTCCAAACTGTAATACTGCAGGATAAGACATCTCTTTTGGATAATGCATCACTACCCAAAATATTTCATTATCTGTAAATCGTTGCGGACGATGTAAAGGAATACGATAATATTTAAGAACATTAGTTGTATCAGGATAGTACTCTTGTACATAAACTGTTTCAGCTTCTTGTACATCCTTAGATCCCTTCTTTATTTCTATTATAATAGGTTTATCGTTAATCTCAGGATACAATACTGTTTCAATATGAGTTAGGTTAAAACTAATATCGTAGGGAACATCAAAACGTAATGCAGTTATAAGCCCTATATTATTATTTCCAGAACCAAGTTGAGTATTTGGAGGTAGATTATCGTTGTGATATCCAATACCTGCAACGTACTCTGTTTTGTCATAACCCCAATGATCATCTCCATTATTTAAAATACTAGCCGATTCTAAATTTTCAATTGACTTTAATAAAGGTTGAGTTGCTTCATACAACGAAGCATCTGAATTAGTTTCTTCAGCCTTCTTCTCAATTTGTGCACTTAAAACTTCCTGTTGCTGATCAACCTCATAAAAATACTCTTCATTAGTAACTGTAGTATTATAATAAAGAATTCCATCACCTATATTAGATAACTGAATTGGCACTGTTGCTATAGTTTCTGTTGCAACATCAATGGATACATCAATCAAACGAGTTGACTCCATGAATTTAGGTAAATTAGATGTCTGAGTTTTAAGAATATTTGAAATTTCAGAAATATTCTCAAATCTATCGGCCGACTTAACCGCGAACCAATAATCCTTCAATTTTGTTAAACCACCAATATTAATTTTAAAAACCTCACCTGCCTTCAATTCATTTTCAATAAAGAAAAGCCCACTATTTTCAAAATTATCATCTGTGATTTCTGTTTCACTAATAGCTAAATAAAAATAACGAGGTTCTCCGTTGTCTTCATCAACTGGCACATTCCATTCGAGTCTAATTTCATCGTGAGAAATATCTGCCGTACGCAAATCATCAATAGCGTTTGGAGGAATACGATTATCATCAGCCAAAGCGTTAGCAGCATTTAGATAACCTTTTCCATACTTATTATTATGCTGAAATATAAAACGATTGGATGAGTTTAGAATAATTCGTCGCAAATCCTCAGCTTTAAAATCATTACCTCCAAATTTTGAAATAACCAAAGCAGCAACACCTGATACATGAGGACAAGCCATAGATGATCCTTCCATAAAACCATACTGGTCACCTGGGAGTGTACTCATAATTCCGCCTTCATCTCCAAAATTGAACATATCGCCACCTAAAGCACCAATATCTGTCCAATCTCCAAAAGAAGTATAAGGTGCTGGAAGTCCATCTGCACTCATTGAAGTAACAGCAACTACCTCATCAAAAGCACCTGGATAATGATTTTGTTCAGTTCCGGTATTACCTGCAGCAAAAAACAATATTCCACCTTTCATTGGACTTCCTTCGTATTGTCCAGCCTCAGCTATAAAGTATCTAATTGCATCCAATATTTCAGGTTCGTAATAGTTTTCGGTATTATAGCCCCATGAATTTTGAGATATTACCGCTCCATTATCTGCTCCATATACAATGGCTTCTGCAAAATTGCGACCACCACCAACACGACTATCAAAAACCTGACACGAAATCAACTTAACTCCATTACCTGTACCATTTCCACCAGCTACACCAGCTACACCTAAACCATTATTGGACACAGCACCTACTGTACCGGCTACATGGGTACCATGATCACCAGCAGCAATTGCTCCATCCATTACAAAATTATAGCCATAAAAATCATCTATATAACCATTTCCATCATCATCAACACCTTCTACACCGTTTATTTCGGCTTCATTTTTCCAAATATTATCAAATAAATCCTCGTGAAAAACATCTATTCCCTGATCAACAACTGCTACTATAATATTTGAATCTCCTGTTGTTTGTTCCCATGCTTCAAAAAGGTCAATATCTAAAAACATATCCCCAATAGTACCATCATTCTCATAATGCCATTGCTTTTCAAGCAGAGGATCATCGAAAAACGACTCGTATTCTGCTGAAGAAGAAGTAGAAGTTACTTGTTTTGCAGAGCTTTTACTTAATACCTCTACCTTATACGGAACACCTTCTTTATCACTATCAATACTAATCTTTTTCAATACAGGTTTTACAACTTCAAGATCAGAAAGTCCTATGTATTGTTCTACAACTTTTAAAGGATCCTCATTCTCATCAAAATCTAATTCTATCCATAAATGCAAACCATACTCACGATGCTTAGACTCATTTTTTTCAGAAAAAGGAAACACACGTCTAATTCGCTTAATTCCAACATTTTTACTAACAAGATCGATACTTTCTACCCCAATATCAGAGCCATCTACATCGCCTGAAAATGCTTGGAATGAATTACCCTGTTTGCCCAGACTTTCCCTTAGTTTTATCCGGATTTTACCTTTTACACAATCCTCACTCTTAAAATCCATGGTTTGAGCATTCAATGAATGCCCTATAACCATTACGAGTATACTTAATATATATATTTTTATGTAGTTCATTTTTTTGAGTTTTTCTTATCCAAAACTGAATTGTAAAACCGATATAAAACTATTCCTAAAGAATTTCCGTTATATATAAGCCTTAATTATTTTCCACATCTCTCACGTACCTTACAGAAAGTCCATAATATGCAGAACGTAGTGCGTAAACACCAGGTTCATTATAATTAAACGATATATCAAAGACTACAGAGTATTCAGCAGATTCATAATAATCATTTAACCAAAACATACCAAACTCTTCCTGCCCGTCAAAAAGATTCCTAAAAGCTGGATCTCCAGTACTAGATTTTTCAAAATACCCTGAGAAATTGAGATCAATACCTGTACTTCCACCTACTATTAATTGATCGCGAGCATATAACGGACCTCCAAGATCTATTACTAATTGATTAAATTCTTCTGATGTTGGCAAACGCCATCCTTCAGGAGCATAATCACGGGCTGCATAATAATCGTATAAACGACCATACTCTTTTCTTTCCTCTTCCGTTTCTAGCGCATACCCATTCACTATAACACTGCGCTCAGCCTGACCATAGTACCATGATCCAACGCCTGGAGCAGCAACATAATTATAATTATCTGCCATCCATTCAAGCTTACCTACTTTAGTATAACGATAGCTTTGACCATCTCTCGAATCGGTCCATACACCCCATTTACCTCTAAATCTAACGTTAACAGTATCTACAGACTCTATTCCATTCAATTTTACAGTCCATGATAATACATATGAAGTATCGGCTACTCCTTCGAATAAAGAATTATCTATAGTTTCGGAATGAACTGTACCTTCTTGACCATTGATAATATTCCATTTACCGGTAGCTCCTGCAGGTAAGAACCCTTCAAGTGTAAAGAACTTTTTCTCTGCTACTTTTGAAGATTCTATATCTAAATTATCCTCACCTGCGTATGCTTTAAGTTCATCCGTTAAGAACTGCATATCAGTAGATACCGATTTTGAACCATAAGTAAGAGTCCATCGTACAGTATATTCTTGAAACTTTGTACCTACAAATTCGGCTTCATTTTCCTCTGCATTTATTATATCAGCATCTTTACCATAAATAATACTCCATTTGCCACTAGCACCAAAGCGTGGTGCTTCGGCATTAAGGTACATTGATATATTATTGTGAATTGTATCCTGATAAGGGCTTAATATAATTGCTTCAAGTGGTTTAAACGTAACATTAATAGATGCAGCTTCATACTCGCCACTTTCACTTACTTCCCAACCTAATACATATTTTTCGCCAGGCTCACCATAAAAATTAGCATGGGGATTTTCTACATCATCAAAACGACCATTTTCACCCATATAAATACGCCATACACCTTTCTGTCCTTCAGGTGCAGCTACTGCTTCTAATACTACTTTGTATCCATCATTCTCAACATTCAAGAAATCTGAACCTGCATTTGGACTAAGAATAACTAATGTATCCTTATCCTTTTTACATGCACCTACTGCTACAAGAAGCACTAATAGCATTAAAGAACTTATTATTTTATGTCTCATAAAACTTCTCCTTTATAAATTAATGAAGTTTAATAACCTTTATTTTGATCACTCTGAGATAGCTTAGTATTTGCATCTATCTCTGATTGTGGTATTGGATATGTTAATCTATAATAATCATTATCCTCCGGTCCAAAATCAAATTTCACCCAATGGTCACCCTCACGTACAAATCTACTTTGTTTTCTCTTGATATCGTTCCATCTGAAACCTTCGCCAAAGAGCTCTTTTCTTCTCTCTACCAAAATTTCATCAATTAAATCTTGCCCTACTTTATTACTTTTTTGTATACTCGGATTAGCTCTTTTTTGTATAACATACAAAGCATCTTGTGCCTCACTATAATTTCCAAGCTCTGCTTTACATTCTGCTTCGATTAAATACATCTCTGATGCTCTAATACTAATTCTTTCAGCATTACCTACAGATTGATTATGTAAAAACTTTACAATTAAGTGTCTATCTTCATCAACTTGAGGTTCCATTAAAAAATAACTTGAACGAACATCACCCTTTGAGAACATATCAACAAAATGGTCATTAGCTCGCATAGAACTATATCCATAAACCGGATAATAAAATGATGGTATAGATAAATAAGTATTATTGTCTTCTGGTGTATAGGCAACTGTAAATATGGTCTCTGAGTTTCGGTAATAAAAACCATCGAATAAACCTGCTGGCGTTACCAAAGCCAAAGATTCATAAGCTTCGATAGACATATCTTTTGCCTTTTCCCACTCCCCCATATTTAAATAGGCTCTCGCTAAAACTGCTTGTGCAGAACGTTTATCAAAGAAGCCTTTATCATTATTATTTTCCAAAAGAGTAATAGCTGATAGCAAATCACTTTCTATTTGTTGATAAACCTGAGAAAGAGGAGCTCTAGGTAAATCTTCATCAGTATGTTTTCTAGGTTCTGTAACCAATAAAATTGATGGAGCATCTTTGTCAACAATATAAGCTGGAGTAAACATTTGAACTAACTTAAGCATAACAAAAGCTCTAATAACTTTAGCTTCTCCTTCAAGTCTTTCTTTATCCTCCTGTGTTGCATCAGGAATGGTTCTGGCATTAGCAATTATTTGATTGGCATCGTATATAATCTTATATCCTGCCCACCATGGACTATCGGCAAAAAAATAATTTGGCAAAACATTTAATTGGTAAACAGCTATAAACCAATTCCAATTATCTACAGAATTAATCATTACATCTTCTCCTGTAATGTCTGACATTATAGTAATATATAATCCCTCAAATGCAGGACTACTTAATTGATCGTAAGCTCCAACCAATGCCGAATTAGCTGTTTGGTATGACTCAAAAACTTCATCGTCTGCAATAGAACTGCTTGGTTCTAGATCGAGGAATTTATCACTACATGAAGTAATTGATAAAGCAACTACTAATACTAGGCTTCTCTGAATATATTTTAAAATCTTCATAATATCGTTAACCAATTGTTATAAATCTATTTTAAGTCCCATAGTAACTACCTTAACACCAGGTATTGAATTACTTGTTGTACCATTTATTGCCCCTTCAGGATCGAACCCTTTAAATGTTGAAAAGGTTAATAAATTTTCAGCAGACACATAGGCTCTTAGACCCTGTAGTCCAATTTTTTTACTCCAAGTGTTTGGTAAATTATATCCTAATGAGATATTTTTAAGGCGAACATATGAAGCATCTTCAAGGAAACGTGATGAGAGCTCATTACCTTGATCGGTACCATTTACCACATAACGAGGAACATCGGTATATCGGTTATTAGGTGTCCAAGCATCCAATGCATCAACAGCTAAATTTCCTCCAGCTTGCGTACCATCGTGCATATTTACAGCATAATCGTTGTTATATACACTACCACCGATACTGTAGTAGAAGTAAAAACTTAAATCAAAATCTTTATATGAAAGGTTATTAGTAAATCCTCCAAAAACATCAGGTAAAGCTGTTCCTAATCTTACTCTCTCAGCATCAGTATAAACGCTTGTCACATCTCTTCCCGTACCATGTGGATCAGCAAATGCTGATTGGGGATTAGTATTTTCTAATTGATCGTCTGATTGAGCATTTACATACCACATTGGTTGTCCATTTTCAGGATTCACTCCTGCCCATTCCTGCATATAAAACTGATACAAACTAGCACCTGGTTCCAATAATTTTGTACCTGATATAATACGATCTGAAACTAGATTTGTTACTTTATTTGCATTAGTACTAATATTTAAACTTACTGAATAATTAAAATTCTCAAGTCTTACAACGTCATAGTTAAAAGTAGCTTCAAATCCATTGTTAACCATAGCTCCTAAATTAGTAGTAATTGAGCCAAATCCATTTGATGCAGATAATGGTTTAGAGAATAGCAAGCCATTAGAGTCTCTTTGATAATATTCTATAGTCGCATCTAGTCTATTAAAAAAACGAGATTCTAATCCAATATTAAAGCTTGCTATTTTTTCCCAACCTATATCATTATTTGGCAATTGTACTGGAGTTAATCCAGGGTAACCGCCATAGTTAGCTCCACTTCCATATAAGCCTAAAGAAGCGTAATTACCAATATTGTTATTTCCAGATGTTCCGTAGCTTAATCTTATTTTCAAGTTATTTAACCAGTCTGATTCAGGCATCCAACTTTCCTCTGTAATACGCCAACTTGCTCCTACAGAATAAAATAAACCGAATTTGTTATTTTTACCAAAACGAGAACTTCCATCACCTCTTAAGCTTCCACTTAAATAATAACGTCCTCCATAATTGTATTTTGCTTGTCCAAGAAAAGAAATCATATTCCACTCCGAAGTAAAACTACCAGGTGGTTCAGGTTTTGCACCCCAGCTCAAATCGGGTTTACCAGCAATTGAAAAATCTGTTACTCCTGCAGATAATGCAGAATAGCTTTCACCATGTGCTTCTTGTCCTGCTAAAATTTCTAAACTTGAATTATCTCTTTGTTGTGTCCAAGAAAAAATATTTGAAATGTTCCATGCCATATTATCAGAACGAGACATTGAACTTCTTCCATTAACTCCTGCCCCATTACCATGATAAGGGTTATAATAATTAACACCTTTATTATTACTATAATCAATTGCACCAGTTGTGCGAAAAGAAAGTGATGGTAAAATATTAAAATTTATATAAGTATTAACCAAAGCACGCATACCTTGATATTCATAAAGATCTAATTCTGCTAATCCAACTGGATTAAAGTCAAAAATGGCTTTATTTTCCCAATTGTAGCTACCATCATTATTATATACTGGTGAAGCAGCATTTATTACTTCGGCTGATCTAACAGGATTAGATCCTTGCGAACCACCAGGAGGAGCATTAGTTTTTGAAAAAGAAAGGTGGTTACTTACACCTGCTGTTATAAATTTATTAACTTCATGTGTAACATTTACTTTTGCTGAATATCTTGTAAAATTTGAGTTTAACGTGGTTCCACTATCATCAAAATATCCTAACGATAAAAATACTTTAGTTTTTTCATTACCTCCAGATACATTTAAGTTATAATTCTGTATAATTCCGGTTTTGTAAATTTCATCTCTCCAATCAGTATCAGTAATAACTTTTGTGCCAGGTTTCAATTTTCCATTTCCATCCAAAGGATCTTCAATTCCAAAAGGATTAAATCCTACAATTCCAATAACTTTATCATGTGCTATTGCTTTAGCTTCTTCAGTTGTTTTCCCATCCAGTAAAGCTGAGTTATACAATCCAGACCAGCTGTGTTCGTAAAACTGGGTAGAGTTCATTAGACCATAACCATCGGACACACGGCTAGCAACACCAACTTGGCTACTAAAAGAAATTTTTGTTTGCCCTGCCTTACCTTGTTTGGTTGTGATAATTATTACACCATTTGCAGCACGTGAACCATAAAGCGAAGACGCTGCAGCATCTTTTAAAACTGTTAAGCTTTCAATATCGTTAGGGTTAATATCGGTTAATGAGCCAGACATAGGAACGCCATCAATTACATATAATGGCGAACTACCAGCACTAATCGATCCTATTCCTCTTATTCTAACGGTTGCGGTTGTACCTGGTTGTCCAGAGCTACTAGTTACATGTAACCCCGCTGTAGTACCTTGTAGTGATTTTTCGAAAGAAGTAACCGGACGGTCTTCTAAGACTTTACTTTCTACAACCTGTGCAGCACCTGTATAGGCTTCTTTTGTAGTTGTACCATAGGCTACAACTATAACATTTTCTAATACTTTACTATCATCTATCAACGTAACATCAATTTTATTACGTCCATTAACTTTTTCTTTTAGAGTTACCATTCCCATAAAAGAATACACTAAAGTAGCATCTTTTGAAGGTATTTCGATGGAGTAATTACCATCTAAATCTGTAACTATTCCAATATTAGCATCCTCTACCAAAACATTCACTCCTGGTAGGGTTTCTCCTGTATTATCAACCACAGTTCCTTCAACTACAAAACTCTGGGCTATAACAGAAGTTACGAGTAAAAAGTGCAGTACTATTACACCTATAATTTTTTTCATTGTCATATGTTAGTATTTCAGCACAGCAATAATGATATTACAGCTAAGCTTGTGTAAAGTCAAAAAATAAATAAATATTCATTAAAGAAAAGTCTAATAACACTCTGAAAAGAGTTAAGACTGCACCTCTTAAATGAGGTGCAGAATAAATTTTAAAAAGATTTTAAATAGCACATGGTGCTAATAATTGATCAACGGCAATTTCTTTTTCAACTTCTTGCCAGTTTTGTTTAAAAATTGCTGGTTTAGAATCAAAATCACCATTTTTGATTTTATTCAAAATATTCGCCATACTACACATACCAACTTCTAAATCTTTTGGCATGTCAAGAACGAGGCAATTAGGAACTCCATAACCTTTAAAATTATCTAATGCAGCATAAGCTGTAAAAGCCTCAGCATCAGTTGCGTTTATTTTCAAAGATTTACAAGCTGTCATTACATTAAAACCTTCAATTTTTGTTGGTCCATTTGCCCAAGTTTCACTGTCCAGAATCCCACTCACGTTTAAAGTAATATCCTTAGCCTCAATAAGAGCTTCAAACCCATTAAACCAAAGTGTATTTTCCCACACATAAATATCCATCTTCGTATATTTACTAGGGCCTCCATCAACTAGAGAATTAAACACATTGATATAAGCTAATTCATTATCTCCATTAGTATTGTTTACAGACCAAGCACCACCACCTGCGTTACCATTTCCTGAGAACTTAATTATCGTCCCAGTGAAAGTTGTAACGCTATTGAATGTTTCAAGACTTGTTAAATAACCATTGCTTTCTACAGTTACATCTCCACCAATTGATTCTAAAGCTTCAAAAGCAGGTAATTCTGTAAGTCCAGTTGGAGCACCGAAATCGTACCAAGAGGTAGCATTATTAGATATAGTTACATTTCCTTCTATAGATTTTATTACAGAAAAGTCAATAGATGTAAGGTTTCCATTATACACAAAAGTAAAATCACCTTTTATAGTCTCCGAAGCTAATGCAAGTTCAGTAAGCTTTGTATAACCTAAATAGAAGTCGCCTTCAATAGAACCAATACTAAGTGATCCACCACTTATATACTGTATTTCAACATTTCCAAGTACATTAGTAGATGAAAGATCTAAGTTAGTTAAACTACCTAAGCCAATATAATTAGGATCGTTAGGCAGGTACTCGTTAACATAAACTTCATTTACCTGATCTAAAGAACTGAATGATAATGTTTCCAACATTGGATTTTCCATACTTTCCAAACTGCCATTTATTAACAAAAGAGCTTCTGCCTCTAATGATACTAAAGCACTATTGTTAACAATATTTACATTATCACCAACTGATGCCAATAAAGGTAATTTCACAGTAGCACTTACTTCAGAGATACCTGCAAGGTAAAGGTTACCTCCAATATTTTGCAAAGCAGCCAACTCAATAGTAGTACCTCCTGCAATAGTTAAGTCACCTCCAACCATTTTCATGGCAGCAATAGCATCAATATGACTTTGACTTGTAGCAATTACTTTACCTGTAACAATAGTAGCTTCTTGAGCTAAAAATGCAGCAAAATCTTCGTCGGTTAATAAGTTTCCATAATACACAGCTGCACTATTACTCTCTACCTCTTCTTGCAATAATTCTAGGTTGGAAGATAAAGCTTGGTATCTTGCTAATAAATCAGCATCACCATCTCCAATTGCTCCTGTCAAGCTGCTTTCCATATCTATTAACGCTGCTTGAAGTTTTGCAATTTCAGCTAATAAAGCTGCTTGCTGTGTTTCTTCAAGCTCATTTACCTTTTCAGTAAGGCCGTTTATTTGCTTTTGCAGATCGTCTATATCGTTAGCTTCACAGCCTCCCATAAGTACTGCTAAAACAATAAAGAAAAATGGTATTAGTTTTTTTCTCATTTTAGTAAGATTTTAAAAGATTAAAATTAGTTTCCAGTTTTATCACTGGTCGAGCACAATCTTAACCAAACTCTATGTTTTTTAGTGAACCAATGAGAAATGAAGTGTACCAATGAAGGAAAATATAAGGTATTAATTGGCACTCCTTAATGTAACTAGTAGCTATTCAGCTACTTGCACGGCAACTGATAAAACACTTGTTATTTAGGATGAACAGATCAATATCTATGATTAAACAAGTGATATTATACACAAATTACTATTTACATAGTATTACACGAAAATAGTAGTAGATAAAAATTGAAGGAAATAAACAGTTTGAGGTCAGTAGATAGTTACATAGTCTTTTGAAGTTGAAATAATCGTAACAAAATTATATTCTAAAAATATGCTTAGTGCTTCTTTGTGACTTCTTTGTGGCTCTTTATGAAAAAGCTATAACACAGAGGTCACAAAGGAGACACAAATATACACAGAGTATTATTTATTAAACACTTCAGTTTAGAACTATAATTCTATCTATCAACTATTATTAGGTACTGGGTTTTATTAGTGTTTAGATATGAATGTATCTACTGACCTCTATAAACAGTTTTAAAATTTATTAGATTGAATATATTCTGTTGGAGTTTGACCAGTATATTTTTTGAAGATTCTATTAAAAGTGGTTTTTGAATTAAAACCTGCTTCTTCTGCTAAATGCAGTAATGTATGTTTTTTATGAAATCCAGTTTTAATCAAGGTAATTGCTGTTTGCATTCTGTATTCGTTAATCATATCGAAGAAAGACTTTTTCAATTCATTATTAAGAACTTCTGAAATTCTTTTATAAGACAACCCAGTACCTTCTACTAAATCCTGCATTTTAAGGTCATGTTTAAGATAAAACTTATTCTTTTCGATACAATTAATCAACAATTCTTTATCACTAATCTTTTTAACTTCAACTATTCTTTCATTATTATCAGTAAATTCTTTTTGTCCAAAGCTATATTTAATTATATCTTCTTCTTCCGAAAAAAATTCTGGTCGTTGAATAGTGAAAGCCCCTAACACTAATGTTAATATAGTAAGTCCTAAATAAAACAATCGGAACAAATCAATAGTAAGGTTAATATTCATAAGATGAATAAAAGCACCAGAGGTTCCTAA
>LGVF01214863.1_pt1 | contig 25540 bp, 22 predicted proteins | sample 469901 | NCBI WGS metagenome assembly LGVF01 (sample SAMN03893561, study PRJNA290197) | marine sediment metagenome | material: sediment; isolation source: combined push core samples #3730, #5133, and #5579 collected at Hydrate Ridge | place: Pacific Ocean: Hydrate Ridge
AAAGCAAATCGGAATTGTGTGATATTTGCTATGGATACTAAAACAGACGATTTAATTGCGTGTTATCGTGAAAAGTATATGGCTGCGAGAGTAATGAATAAGTTCTTGGGTATTAAAACAAAGAAAGGAGTTGTTAAATCAATTTTGTTAGAAAAGAAAAAGACACGCAGAAAAGATGAGAATATAATTGTGTTTGAAAAGTTTTGCAGTGAATTTTTATGGAAGATATCGGAAAAATTAGAAGATAAAAAAGGTCGGCAAGAAGATAATAATAAGTCTATACAAGAACATGGCAAAAGAAATAAATGAGGAAAAGGCAAAGCTTTATGATGTATTTGATGGTGCTGGTAATCTTTTAAATATTTACAAAGATAAAAAAACTGCTGATGAATTTGCTGCTAAGGTGTCAGCCAGAAAAGTTGTTCCTTCTCCAAACGACAGGACAAGAGAAGATGTTAAAGAAGCTATCAACAAAATGAAAGCTGTAAGATTAAAAGCGTTAGCAGAGTCAAGTCCGGGAATTTATAAAGCGTAAAAAAATGTGGTTTGAACAATCCAATCAAAATTGTCATTAAGAACCTTGTTTAGAGTTGGCAAGTAAAATACAACCAATAAAATATGACAGATGAAATAAATGAGGAGGATGTAGAAACTCCCGAGGAGGAAACTCCCGAAGATAAATCTACAGAAACAGAGGAGGAATCTGAAGAGGAAACTCCCGAAGCTCCTGCAGAGGAGGAAAAAGAAACTGAAAAGCCAGAAGATAAAGAGGAGGAAGCTGGAGATGAGAGCAAAGAAGATAAGCTCAAAAGAACTCCTCGACTAATGGAGGTGTATAAACACAAGATTGCTGAAAAGAAGTGGAGTAAAGAAAAAGATGATTTAGAGATGAGAGTAGCTGACTTAACGGTTAAAATTGAAACAAAGAACCAACCTGAAAGAGCAAAGCTCATTAGAGATTTTGCTGAAAAATCAGGAATGGAATCTGAGTTAGTGGAAGAATTTGTAAAAATAGCTGAAACAGGCCAAGCAAATCTTTCCAAAGAATTAGAATCGTTAAGAGCTGATATTAAAAAAGGAAGCGAAGAAAGAGCGTGGGTAGAAGAGGATAAGAAATTTGAACAGGATTATGAGAAGAATGTTATTTCACTCCTTGAAGTCGATAAAATTCCGAAAGAGAATTTGCCTCGACTCAAGAAACTTTTAAAATCACTTGCTTTTAGTGAAGAATACGCTAAAACTCCCCTACCCGTTATTTATCGGGGGGTTGAGGACTTCAAACAGTTCTTGGAAAAAGGGAGAAAGTCGGGAGAGCCGGCTCGTAGTGGTATTCGTGGAGAAGAAAAAAAAGTAAGTATCCTTGATATGACAGATGAAGAATACAATAAGCATATTGAAGAGGGGATTAAAAATGAACAAAAGTTTGATATTCGGCGAGACGGTCGCGCCATTAGTGATAAATAACTTAATTTTTTAGAAGAATATGGCAAATACAGTTAGCGCAACATTTGCAGAAAGGTGGGCTAAGCGACTTCAAGTCCTTAGGTTACCTACTGCTATTTACACAGTAATCGCCAGCTATGAGGAAAGAAGCAATCTAAAAAATGGTGATAAAGTGCATCGTCCTTATATGACTGCTTTGTATGCTAAAACATTAGCAGACACTGGAGCCATTGCAAGACACGATTTAACTGTCACCGATGAATCTTTAACAGTTGACCAGAAATTTGAAGTTTCTTTCTTTGTGGAGGACTTCAATAAAATTCAGGACAGTATTGGTTACACAAATAGATTTGCTACTCATGTTGGACAGGTCCTAATCAACCAAGTTGATGGTATGGTTTTGGGAGAATATGAGCAAGCTGATTCAGTAATTGGTAATTACGAAATGGCTGCTTCAGGTTCTTCAGGAGATGGAATCGGATTTACTTTAACCACATCTAATGTTCTTAAGGTTTTTACAAAAGCCAAAAAGAAATTAAATAGGTTAAACATTCCACAGAATGATCGATGGGCGATTGTTTCAGGAGAATTCGAAGACATCTTAATGCAGTATTTAGCTGGAAAGGAAAGTGCTTTAGGTGATTCTACAGGCAAGAATGGAAATATTGGAAAGTATATGGGTTTTAACCTTTATCTTTCTAATGCTTTGGCTTGGTCTGGTAGTTTTCTTTTCAATGCTGTTATGGGAGAAGATGACACTTTGGTTGTTAATGGAGTAACATTTACTTGGAATGGAACAATAGGTTCTGATGAAGGGGATATGCACATTTTAGGTAATGCGACTTTGGAAGCGGCTAATGCTGCAGCGGCGATTAACGCCCCTGGTACCGCAATTTCTGGTAGTTTTGTTCCTTTCACAACTGCTGCATACTTGAAAGCACTTGAGGGTATCACTGCTACTTCTTCAACCGGAACTTTAACTTTGGTTGCTGAAGGAAAAGGATATATCGCAGTTTCTGATACTGCTGATGACGCAAGTTCTCTTTGGGATACTACTAAACAATTGCAACATCAATTGTTTGGACAAGGTAAACCAATAGATCTTGTGATACAGAAATATCCAAAAGTAGATGTTCAAGTTAGAAGTGGATATATTGGTAGAGATTTCATTACTTGGGATCTTTTCGGTCTAAAAACTTTTGATGAGGGCGATGCGTGCTTGGTAGATGTAGCTGTAAGAAGTGACGCTTACTAGTCCTTGTGGTTCGTTTATTGGGAGAAGAAGTAAGACGCTTTCTCCCAATGGCGTCTTATGAGCGAACTATTAGAATAAAGGTAAAAGGTCGGTAAATAATTATTAACTTAAATATTAAAATATGGAAAATATAAAATTAGGAACTTTAACTTCAATAACAGCAGTTATTTGTTTAATTGCAGGAGTATTTTTAGGCACAATGTTTAATCAACCAACAATGGGTGGTTTAATCCATAATGTTCAAGAGTCATTTGATGCAGGAATTGCAGTAGATGGCACGGAAAGAATTTCTAACACAGGAGTAATGATCAGTGGTGGAATTGTAACTACAGTTACATCAGGAACTACAACTATCACTGCTGCGAATATTTGTGATTCTATTGTTCTCAAACACGATTCAGATGGCAGTAATTGTCCTGTTACTACACCTACAGCAGCATTATTGATTGCTGATTGTATACCAAATACTGGAGATTCAGTTGAATTTTATTATGAGAATACTGGTGGAGAACACGATACAATTACCGCTGGTTCAGGTATAGAATTATTAGAACCATCTGGTGGAGATGTGATTATTGAAGATACAGAATGGGCGCATTTCTTAGTTGTGAATGAAGACGGAACAAGCGTGACTATTGTAGTGTCTTCACTTCAAAACGCAGATTAGTAATTAACATTAAAACTATGAACAAAAATGTATTATCTTTAATAGTGGTATCATTGGTTGTTATAATGTTTGGGGTGTTTAAAAATAACACACCTTTTATGGGTTCTGCTCAATATAATGATTTGGGATATGATGGAGTGACGAATACAAGCACAAGTATTGCGACTAGCACTACTAAATTATTTTCAGCTAATGCAGCAAGAAAATATGCTTATATTGTTAATGATGACGCAACTAATGCGGTGTATTGCGTTTTAACTTCAGCAAGTTCTACTTGCGCGGCTGATATAGGAATTAAAATCTTAGCTAAAGAAAATTATGAAATTAGCGCGAATAATCTTTGGTTCGGAGAAGTATGGTGCATTGCCGATGCAGCTGCAGTAACTTTAAGCACAGTAGAAAAATAAAATGATTCAAATAAATCCTGATGAACAATTACCAATAATCCGTCAGTTGGCGGATCCGACAGATTCAAACACTTATTATGTGCGAGCTTTTATCTATAAGCATAAAGGAACAGGTGAGGAGCTTGTGGCTACTGTTGATTTGGCTGATAAAACAGGTCAGAGATTTACTTATTATTATCAGGCCCCCGGTGATAGCGACCCTTATCACTTAGTAGTAATCACTAAGGTCTATACTGATTCAGGTTATACTACTTTGAGCGCGCGCTATACTATTGAAACTATTGATTATTTGGTTAGTGAGAGGTGGGGCTTGATGTATGGTGGCGGAGGAGGAGAAGTTGGGGTTGATTATAATAAAATTCAGAAGATGATTAGGAAAGAATTAAAAGAAATGCCTCAACCTGAAAAACCTCAAAGGATAAGCTTTAATGAGGTTTTGTCTGCGATTAAAAAAACAGACAATAGAGTTAAAGGTATAGATATTCCTAAACCAAAAGAAGCAGATCTTAGTTCAATAGTTAGAGTGATTGAGAAAGTGGGAATGGATGTTAAGAATATACCTGAATTGCCAGAAATTCCTGAACCAGAAAAGGTAGATTTAGATCCTGTTATTGGAGGTTTGGGTCAAGTTCAAGAAAAGATTGATAAAATAGAAAAAATCAATGAAGAAACAATCAGAACTTTGTTGAGCATAGACGGATTAGCAGAAGAATTAAAAGGATTAAGAAAAGACTTTAATGCTGTTTTATTTATCAAAACAAATGAAGAGAGAGAGGAAGAAAATAATAATAATAAGAGGAAGTTTGTATAAAAAATGAGTTATACCTGCACGGCAAACTTAATAACTATAAATGGAGAGGGAAGTGTTGGTTCTCCTATTGATTGCGATGATATATGCACTAATTGTGGCACTCAAGTTACAAAGGCAGGCACTTTGCAATTTATTTCAACAGCTAATTGGACTTTTGTTAATTCTCATTTTAAGGATACGGATAAACAAATACATTTTAATAAGAGTAGCGGTTGTATTTATGTTGATACTGCTTCAAGCTTTCAATTAGGAGAAAAAGACGGCAACGGAAATGTCCATAGTGGATGTGCTATGAAGTTCAATTCTTGTCCAACAAGTTTTTGGAGTAGCGGTGGACAGGCAGGGGATATCAAACTTTACGATAGTTTTCTTGATATGCCTGGAGCATATTTCAGAACTTATAAGGGAGCAACACAAATAATTGAATTGATTGGTTGTATTATCCAACATTGGTCAGGTGGAAGATTTCAAGGAGAAAATGAATCTTGCAAATTGAAAAATCTATATATTCATGATGCAACAAGTTATAACTTCGGTCCGAAAGGAACAGGACAGATATTTAATAATATTCTTTCAACTCGTAGCACCTTTGGTATTTATTACAGTTCTCCAAGTGGTGGTTATGCTGATGGAACAATGTATAATATCACAGCAAGGAATAACACATATTTTGCTAAGATGGTTGTTGGAACACCTGGTGACTTGTATCTCGTGAACCCTGATTCAGACGCTTGGAATTTTGCTTGGTCAGGGACAGGGGCTACTATAGTTTATAGACAGTATGAATTTGATTTGAAAGTTACAGATGTAGAAGGAAATGCTATCGGGACTGCTTTTGTAAGAATTTGGGACAAAGATGATAATAGCCATTATGGATATTCTTTCTCAGATAGTGTATTGCTGGATACCGAAAGTTTTGAAACAGGTTTCGGTAAGTGGACTTCAAGTGGTGATTTAGCTTGGACAAGAAGAAATTCTCCTACACCGACTGCTAATTCTGGTCCGGATACTGCTTATGATGGAAACTATTTTATTTATACCGAAGCGTCAGGAGATGGAGTGGGCTATCCAAATAAAGTATCTTATTTAACTTATGACGGTTCAATAGCGAGTGAGGGTAAAGTAAATTTCTGGTATCATAAGTATGGAGTAGATTGCGGACCCTTAGAAGTTCACGCTTATTATGGAGGCGCTTGGCATACAATTTGGAGTAAAGCAGCAGGAAGTAATGGGAACACTTGGTTTAACGCAGATGCTTATTTTCCAGCAGGAACAACCAATATAAGATTTAAAAGCACAACAGGAACTTTTGCTTATGCCGATACGGCACTGGATTTAATAAAAGTTTATAGCGGGAAAATGACAGCCTTAGGGACAGAAACTAACGGAAGTGGTAAAATTTCAACAGCAGTATTGAATTATGGAACTTATACAAAAGATGATGGGAATACAGTGACTATGAAGACACCGCATATCATTGAGATTACGAAGAAAGGATACCGAACATATAAAAAGAAATTCACAGTAGATGAAAAAATAAGTTGGATAATTAGATTAAAAAGAATACAAATTAACATAGACCAAGAAAAAATCCTATGAGATATTTAGAAGCAGAAAATCCATACATCATAGCAAGATTTACCACTGGCGATACTGTTAAAATCACAGTGTATAAATTATCTGATAATACAAAAACTGTTGATGATGTAGCTATGACAGAGATAGGAAGTACAGGATATTTCAAATATCAGTTTAATCCTTCTCCTGCCGCTTTGACAGAGTATTTATATATTTCAAATAACACGATAGAAGAACACGCAGGTAAGATTATCTTAGGAGGTTATCCTGACGGCATAAAAGACCAAACAGACAAACTAAACTTTACAGGAGATGATGTCAAAGCAACTTTAGACAGCGAAGAAGTGGCAACCGACACGGCAAGCAGGAACGCAAGTAAGGCGACAGGGTTCAGCACGCACTCTGCTGCGGATGTAAAAACAGAAATGGAAGGCGCCGGAACCAAGCTCACGGATGTAAAAGACCAAACAGACAAGATGAATTTCTCTGGTGATAATATCCAAAGTAGAATAGCAGACAAAGGAGTATTGAATAATCCAACTAAAGAACAGATCGCCGATCAGGTTTGGGATGAAGATAAAGAAGAACATCTCAGCGATGGTTCAGTCGGATCTTATCTAACATTATTATTTAATAGAATTTCAGTCATAGACACAGGCGACAGTATAAATTATAAAAAGATTAAAGAATTATTAAATACAGCTATCGCGCAAGTTCCAAAACTTCCAGAAATGCCAAGCTTAAATCCTTTGACAGAAAAGATTAATGATGTTCAGAATAGCGTTAACAACATTAAAATTCCTGAACAAGCCGGAAAGATAGATTTGAGTGGAGTGATTGAGAACATTGATGAATTACATCATCGTATTAAAAATATACCTAAACCTATTAAACCTGAAAAAGTTGATTTGTCTTCACTAACTACCGGGATCGGAACAAATCAATCAAAAATAGAAAATCTTGAAAAGACAATGAATAGTGTTGACAAAATGTTTCAGGATATGAAAATAACATTGACCAATATAGATAAAAAAGCCAACAAAGGAGATAACAAACCTATCTTTAATTTTACAAAAAAACCTATTGTCTTTATTAAACCTAAAAAAAAACAATTAACTAAAAAAAGAAAATGGTTATGAAAAAACTTTTATTTATCTTAATCTTATTAACAGCTTTTTCTGGATATGTATTTCAAGCAGAAGGAGCTATGTTGCCACCTTTCTATTTTGACGGAACTAATATAATCACAAGAGATGCTACATGGCCATTGAGAGTTCCTGATTTATCTAATTGCGACACAATAGATACAGACGCTGATGGAGTAATGAGCTGTGGGACGGATGCTACAGGAGGAGCAGGCGGTTCTGGCGTATGGGCAACTACAACCAATGGAATATATCCTACAAGTGATGCTTATGATGTGATGATAGGGAATGTCGCTACTTCTTCAGCCGAGTTTTGGTTTGATGTGTCTTCAGGAGATTTAACTATCACTGGAAACTTGAGTTCTGCTGATAGTTTTTTAACCACAGTTGACATTTCAGACAACACTAATCTTGCCACATCTACTGGAGTTAGTTTGACAGATGACACTCTTGGATTAACTTTAGGAGCAATAGATCACGATTCACTATTAAACTTTGTGGCTGATGAACATTTGAATTGGACCAATGATTTAGGAGCAGTAAATATCCACGCTGGAAATTATACAGATACGAATACTAATGCTAACACTGTTTGCGCAGGAGGAACTACATATATGGATGGAGAGGGAAATTGTGATGATCTTTCAAATGTATATATAAACGAAGCAGGAGACAGCACCGGAGATTTAACTTCTGATTTGAATATAGATAGTAACACTTTAGTAGTGGATTATGACACTAATGAGGTAGGGATAGGTGTAGCCGACCCTTTAGCCAGATTACATATCAATTATCCTTCTGCTGGCAGTGTTATCTTTCAGGCTCAAGCAGAGGGCGGAGGAGATGACTTGGATATAAAATACGGGCATAACGGTTATGGCTGGTATTGGAAATATCTTGGCAGTGGTTCGGGGGATGGCAATGAACTGCAGTTATTTAGTGAGGGAGCAGGAGGAGCTGATGACCAAGTTTATGGTATTAGACAATCAGGAAATATTACTTTTATAAAAGATGTTGCTATTGAAGGAGTTTCTACCTTAGCAACCACCACTATTACAGCTTTAACAGTTTCAGGAGCTTTAAACTTACCAGCTGATAGCGTAACAGACGCAATGGTTTCTAATACTCTTACTTGCTCTGCTTGCACCGGGAATGCGGTCACAGCCACTGCTTTAGCCGCTAACGGAGCGAATGCTACCTCTGGCTGGGCAATCATTGGAGTAGACGCCTCAGGGGCTTACGAGGGAGGTTTTGATGTCTGGACAGAGGCAGAAAACACAGCCGCAGGATATACTTCTAATACTGGTGATGTCACGAATGTCTTCAATTGCTCAACAGGAGATTGTAACACAATGACAGTAGGAACTTCTGAGTGGTTGACTTATGGGACTGGATACATTGACGCTAATAGATTTGCTGGAGTGACTACAGTGGACGGCACAGAATTTGGTTATCTGAATGATGTCAGTTCTGCAATCCAAACGCAGTTAAACGCAAAAGCGCCTGCTGACTCCCCTACTTTTACCACAGCTTTTACAGCTACTGGTTTAATAGGAGATGAGGATTTACAGAGTGAGAGTTTTGGCGATTTTACTTGCGCTGGAGAAGACGCTTGCACTTTAAATACTGGTTCTGTTTCTGACAATGAAATAGATTATGCCAATGTAACTTTAACTGATTTTGATTATCAAACAGCTTGGAGAATGTTTTATTCAAATGCTGCTGGAGATGTGACTGAATTAGCTTTAGGAGCGACAACTACAGTTTTAACTTCTAATGGATTAACTACAGCACCCTCTTGGACTGCAGCAGGCGCCGGGGATATGACAAAAGCGGTTTATGACATAGGAGCTAATAATATAGTAGACAGTGCTGATGACCTTACCTGCACAAATTGTATAAATGCAACAGAAATTGAAGACATATATTTATTAGACGGAAGTTCTGACACAATGACAGGAACTCTAACTTGTGATGGATTAACTATGGGAGCTAATGAAAATATAACTTTGGGTTCTAATACTTTAGACCACGACGGAACTGACTTTGTATTCAATGACACAATAGCAGTTTCTAATGATAGTATATCCGCCGCAGAATTGAATGAGGGAGATACTTTTACTTTCACAGGAACAACTTTTAGTTTATCAGGTGTGACCAATATGACTATTCCAGCAGTGGCAAACGCTGCTTCAGAGATAGCGATAGACACAACTAACGATGACCAATTTATTTATTATGGAGATGAAGCAAATGTGATTACTGCTTATCACGAAAAATGTTTTACTGATATGTCGGCAACCACAACTCACGATAATATTGGTTTATGGGCGCCTCATAGAGCTATTACAGTGACTGATGTTTATTGTTGGGTAGATGCTGGAACTTCAATCGCAGTCACTCTTTCAGATGGAACTAATGCATTAGAGGAAGTAGTTTGCACAACAGCTGGAGCGGCAGATGACGGAAGTATTACGAATGGAGCTTTTACAGCTAATGAGAAAATGGAATATGACACAGGAGCTTTTGTCGGAGCTGCTACAAGATTTACTTATTGTATAACTTATAAGGTGGTTCAAGATTAATTATATGATTGCGACTGACTGTGGGTATGGTATAATGAAAGTATGTTTAAGAAAGGACACCTACAATATAATACAGGTAGAACACATTTTAAAAAAGGACAAACAGCTTGGAACAAGAAAAAATGGATTAAAAAAATATGTCAAAATTGTGGAAAAGAATTTGAAGTAAAACCTTGTTTTAAAAATACTGCTAAATTTTGTTCTAATAAATGTTCAGGATTTCAAGCAAGGAAAGGTAAAAAATCTTCAAAAGAACATAAAAGAAAACAAAGTGAAGCACAACAAGGAAAAAAAGGGCATAACTGGCAAGGTGGATTAACAAGTAAGAATAGAACAATTAGAAATTCTTTAGAGAATAAATTATGGCGATTAGACATATTTGAACGAGATAATTTTACTTGCCAAATGCCAGCGTGTGAGAAAAGAGGGGGACGAATTGAAGCTCATCATATCAAAACATTTTCAAAGTTTCCCGAATTAAGATTTGTTATAGATAATGGGATAACATTATGTAAAGAATGTCATAAAAAAACAAAGGGCAAAGAGGAAATGTTTGAAGATTTATTTAATAGTATAATTAAAATCACAGCGGATTGATGATAAATTTTATTAAAAAACAATTTAAGAAAATCATCTTCTTCATTTTAGGAGTGGGTATTTGTATGGCTGCACCTGCTTTGATAGATCCTCCATTAGATATTTCAGAAGTAAAGGTTATTGAGAANNTTTATAAAAGAAGCTCCGAATGAAAATGAGATTAGAATTGAAGTGGGAGGAGTTTCTGAATTTGAGCCAGCATTAAGATTATCTCGTTGGGACAATGAAGTTCATTTTAAAATCAAGCCCCGATTACAGGGAATACAGAAAAAGAACCGAAAGCTGAATTTAGAAGGAAACAAGATTAAATTAGATGTGGGAAAAAAGAAATATCATTTTTATGAGATAGAGAATGCTTATGAGTTTGAAGTTATTTTAAAAGAAAAACCAACCACAAATATAATTAGTTTGGATATTGAAACTCAGGGATTGGCATTTTACTATCAGCCAGCATTAGATATAGAAATGGCAGGACAAGATTGCTGGACTGCGACTTGCACAGCAACACATTGTTGCGATTGTCATAGACCTGTTGAAGTTGTTGAAAGTTACGCCGTCTATCACTCCACAAAACAAGGCGATTATTCTAAAATGGGATTAAAGGATTATAAAGCAGGTAAAGCATTTCATATTTATAGACCAAAGATAATTGACGCAGAGGGAACAGAAGTTTGGGGAAAATTAAACATAACCGACAATCTTTTAACAGTTGAAATCCCGCAAGAGTTTTTAGACAATGCTGTTTATCCTGTAAGGCACGCAGCTGGGTTGACTTTTGGGATTGACCCAGGGAGCCCAGGTGGAAGTAGTCAATATATAAACGCTAATACTATAACTGGTTCTAAGTTTACTCTTGGTTCAGCAGGAACAGCAAGTTCTGTTTCTTTTCACGGATATGGATGGGGCAGTAATCGTCAAGTAGCAATTTATACTGATGCAGCCAATCCTGTAAGAAACGGATATTCAGGAAGTTTTGTTGTTGGAAGTAGTCCATCTTCTTGGAATACAGGGACTATAACAACTGGTGGTTCTTTGACAGCAGATGATTGGTGGTTATTAGCGAATGGAGCTGGAACAGGATATTATAGTTATGATAGCGGAGGAACAGATAAGTGGCTAAACACTGTTGATACTTTTGGTGATTGGACGACCCCGCTTTCTTCTCCTTGGACAGGAGATTTTACACACTCCTTTTACTGCACCTATACAGCAGGGGGAGGGGAAGAGGAAGAGGAAGAAGATTATTTAATAATATTTGATTAAATCTATGAACAAAATAAAAATAATAGAAAAATTAGTAATAGCAATATTTGTTTTGATTGGATTATATTTTACAGGAACAGAAATTTTTAATGTTTTTAAGCAAGGATTTATAAATTATGGAATAGAGCAGGGAATAGAAATTGGGATAGAACAGGGAAAAGAGAAAGGCAGAACAGAAGCAACTAATCTGATCAACCAGAACATATTAAATAATGTGATAAATAAAGGAAAAATGACTGCTACTATTCCTTACACTGATAAGGACGGGAATGAGCATGAATTAAAAGTAATAATAATTAACGCGCAACGAATAAATGAACCAACAACAGAACCAACTGAATAGAGGATTTATTCCTGATGAAATAAAACCAGAGGATTTTATCTTTGGCGGACATCAGCTGTCTGAAGACATTTTACAATTAAGTGGACAATGGGATGAGTTTTTGCCAGTAAAAGAATTACAGAATAAAAATAGTTTAGAAACAATGAATTGTGTTTGTTATGGAACTCTTAATTGTTTGGAAACACTTTATAAAAGATTGTTCAATTCAGAAGATAATTTTTCAGACAGATATATTGGCGTATTATCAGAAACAACACACAGGGGAAATAGTCCTCAAAGGGTTATCCAATGTATTAGACATAATGGATTGATTGATGAGGAATTATTACCCTTTGATAGAGATATAAGAACTTGGGCTGAGTATTACGCGCCAATAACTGATAAGCTTATTGAAAAAGGTAAAGAATGGTTGAAAGAATATAAGGTAGGACACGAATGGCTTGGTAATAGCAATCCTGAAACATTAAAACACGCGCTAATGTTTTCGCCTTTAGGTGTTTCAGTTTGTTTCAGAGAAAGAAATGAAAAAGGACATTTCATTAAAAGCAATATGCCTGATAATCACTGGGTAATGTTATATGGAACAGATAAAGACGGAAATTATAAAATATTTGATCATTACAATGATGTTTTCAAGATAGTAAATAGAAACTATAAATTTGATTTTATTAAAAGATATTCATTAGAAAAACAAACGATTAAACAATCATTTTGGGAAAAGGTCAAAGCGTATTTAAAATTATTATTTAAAAATTATTATATATGAACGGAGAACAAATTATTGATAAATTCAAACTTCTTGTGGATGACGCCCCCTCTGATGACCTCTGTCTTGACTTATTAAACACAGTCAAGGATATTGTAGAATCAGATCGTCCTTGGCGAATGTTAATCAAAGAAGACACAAGCCAAACATTTGGAACAAGTGATACTTATTTGACAGCCAAAGATTTGCCATCTGATTTTCTTTATGAGATATTATTAAAACTTGGCACTGAATCAGCTGATGATTATATAGAATATGCTTCAATTGCTTTTGAAGAGAGAAGAAAATTCAGTGCAAGTCAAAGATATTGTATTGATTTCGCTAATAGTTATTTTTATATTTGTGGTTCAGTAGGACAAACTCAAACAGTATATCTTTATTATATTTACGAAACGCCTGAAATTACTTTGACCTCAAGTCCGGTATGGCCGACAAAGTTTCAGAGGTTGATCCCATATCTTATGAGTGAAATTTGGAAAGCAGGAGTGGATGCTGATGTCCTAAATCTTCAGCAAGCATTAGCGCTTTCAAAGCCTGGGCAAATATTATATCAAGCAATGAGAAATTGGGATAGTAGCTTAAAATTAAAGAGTATGAATCATTCAACGCCAATGGGGCTAAGAGGAGGAGTTAGAACTTCAGGAATTGTTCCTGATAGCGATTTATTATGAATATAATTTCAAAAACAATTAGAGATTTTTGGGGAACGATAGATACTTTAGAGGATCGTTCTCTTCCATATGGCGCTGCTTCAAGCGCTTTGAATTGGATTTGTTTAGATGATAAAATAGAATTAAGACGAGGAAGTAAAATCTTAGGGAATGAAATAACAGGAGTAGGCAAAATAACCTCATTGTTTAGGACTACAATGTCAAATGGAACTCAGGTTCTTTTCAGGACAAGATTAAAGAAATTAGAATATTATAAAACTTCAACAGAAACTTGGACAGAAATTGGAAGTGATGTTTTAGGAACAGATGCTGACGGAAAAGATATATCATTTGCTGAATATCATTCATTGGCAGGTGATCAGCTCTTTGTGAATAGTCCTTATGGTCCTTATCTGAAAATAATGTTAGCTAATCCAGCAAGTTATTCTACAATGTATGATTCAACTAAGAACTACAAGGGATATATTCTTATAAAACAAAATAGGACTTTCTTGTGGGGTAGAATCAAAGATAAAACTGGATTATACATTTCTTGGATAGACAACCAAAATTTTACAACAGTTTCAGCAGAAAATGTGGGAACAGGTGATAATTCAGAGAAAACTTTTAATGACACTCTTGCTTTCAAAGCTGGAGGAGCGAAAAGAACTTGTTTTGGAATAGAGGCCACAGACGGAACAGAAACCTTTGCTGATAATTATGATGGAACTTTGACTGGAGATGCTGGAGGAACAGGAACTATAAACTATACAAGTGGAGCTATTTCATTAACTTTTAATACTGCTCCTGCTGGATCGCAAGCAATTACTTGCGACTATCAATGGGAGGATTCAACTAATGAGGGAATTTGTGATTTTGATTATTCATCTCCAAGAGTAGCAGGAGAAGGAGATATTATCAGACAAGATGATGGTGGAATACTTCAAAATATAATGAGTTATGGAGATACAGAATATTGTCTTCATAAAAATAAAACTTGGGTTTTAGCTTTAACTTCTGATGACACCAATGCTACTAATTTAGTTTATAGAGAAAAGGTCGGTATTCCTAACTGGAAAGCGTGTGTAGCTACCGGAGATGGAATTTATTATGTAGATGTTAGCGATGACAAAGATTATCAAATCAAACTTTTAACGCTTTCTGCAACATCTGAAAAGGTTATCCCAAGATCAATCTCAAAACAAATTCTTTACAAAAAGAAAAGAGTGGGAACAGATTTATCTGATTACAGATTTGATAAAGCAATAGGATTTGAATGGGGAGATTATATTTTGTTTGCTTGTAGGACATCTGATTTTACTGAAAACAATCGGGTTATTCTTTATCATAAAATTCAGAAATCAATTGATGTTTTAGAATACTATGTTTCTGATTTTACTGAATATGATGGAACTTTAATCACTGCTGATTCAATGGGCAAAAATGTTTTCACACTTTTCTCAGGCTACGATGATGATGACAGTTCAATAGTAAATAGTAGAGAAGAGAATTTTACTGATCTTGATTGGAATGGATTACAGAAAGTTAAAAAAATAATCATTCAAGGAGCCATTGGACCAGACCAGACAATTAGAGTTTACGCTTCAATAGATAGTGGAGCTTATGTAACGATAGGAGATATTAAAGGAGATGGTGATTATGTTGATAAAAGTCAATCAATATCAGTCGGAGCTTTGACAGTAGGAAGCAAAGAAACTGGTGGAGGTGGAGAAGAGATAGAAGCATATAATTATGTAAGAGAAATTAATTTTGATCAAGATAAATTTAATAAAGTCAAGTTAAAATTTGAAGCTAAGAAATTAGGATATGCCAGCATAACATCTTATCAATTCTTTGACATTAGACACAAAAATAAAAAGATACCAAGTAAATATAGAAATTAAAAGGTCGTGATAATTAAATTAAAATAAAATTATGTTTGAAACAATTATAACAAAAGCAATATCAAGTTTAATAATAGTAGCAATTAGCGTTGCTGGACTATTCGGTTATTCTCCACAACCACAAATGGGAGCCACGATTCCAATAACAGTCGCATTATTCAGCACTTCATTATCTGCAAAGATTACATCAAGCGCCACTTCAATGACTTTAGTGTCAGGTACTGATAAATCTGGCGATGCTCTTAATGGATATATGTGCTTTATAATTGATGAAGGATCTTCAGATGAGGAATTTGTTTGCGGAACTGCCTCAAGCACAGCTGTTTCTTCTATGATTAGGGGTATTGACCCTATTGATGGAGATTTAGAAGTATCAGCTCTTAAAAATGCACATAGGCGTGGAGCTTCGGTTAAGGCGACAAATTATCCTCAATTGGCTATTATATCCCGAATCTTAAACGGAGATGAAACATTGCCTAATTTTTTAGAATATGCAACATCAGCCGCGCCAACATTAGACGCTCAACTTGCTAATAAGAAATATGCTGATGATTTGGCAATAGCTGGAGCGCCTGATATTACTTATTCAGTAAAGGGTATAGCAGAACTCGCAACTACCTCTGAGCTTATAGCTGGAACAGCCACAGGTGGCACAAGCGCGTATTTAGTAGTTCCTAACAATCTATTTAACCAAACAAGCACAGCAACTACTCTCGTGCCTGTCACAGGCTCTGACGGCAAATTAAGTCAGGGGTTCTTAGATTTGACAGAGGACTTTACTTTTAGTGGAGCAAATATTTTTAGTGCTACTACTACAACAAATGGAGCATTAACTGCAAGTGGAGCAAACACTTTAAGCGGAGCAACTACAATCAGTGGAGATTTAACAATGAGTGGAACAATTACCCAAAGCGGAACTACTACTTTTTCAGTTATTCCAACTTTGCCTGCCAGCGATCCGACTACTGCCAATCAGGCAGTAAGGAAGAGTTATGTTGATAGTCAAGAACAACTTTATGCTACTGGAGCAACTTCTAGGGTAATAAATGATACATCAAATCAAACAATAGCTCACGGATTAGGAAAAATACCTAAAATGATAAGAATAACAGCAGCAGGAGGAGGAGTTAATACAAGCGGAATATCAGTAGGAACTGCTGTATCCACAAGCACTGAACAGTGTGTGAGTATTGAATCATCAACTGGTTCTGGAACTCAAGCATACAGTGATTCAAGCAATATTTTAGATATTAGAAAAAGCGATGATTCCGTTATTAGAAAAGCTAATCTTATAACATTAGACGCTACTAATATAGTTTTAGATTGGACAACAAATGCTAATGAAGGAGGCACAACTTATATAATTTGGGAAGCTTATTATTAAACTAAAAACAAAACTATGCCAAATAAAAAATATATACAATCATATCCACAAAATCAAGCTCAAATGGCTGACTGGCAGGCAAAGTATAAGTTTGATAAAGGAGCAGGCAAATGGTATGATCCTATGGCCCAAACTGTAGAACCTCCTACTCCGCCTGTGCCCCCGCAAGAAGAACCTCCTGTAAAACCAACTCCAGAATTATCATTGAGAACTCCTCGCTATACAAATGAGCGGAAAAATTACTTTGAGGGATTAGACATTACTCCGCCAACTCCAGGAGAAGAAACAGATATTAGAGAAGAGATGAGAAGTAAAACACAATCTCAAATAGATGCTGTTAATACAATGTATGCTGGAATGATAAGCAGAGAAGAAGAAGCAGGGGTGGAGAGATCAGGCCAAACTCGCGCTATTGGCGCAAGAGCTGGCCTAATGGGATCACCAAGAGGAGAGGCTCTAAAAGAAAAAACCAAAGAATACACAACTCAACAGGTTAAATATTTGGAGGAAGAGAAGCAAGTAAAAATTCAGGGGATCCTTGTGAAAATAGATGAAAGAGCAGAGCGTGAAATTCAGCTTAAACGCGCTGAAGCTTTTGGTATGCAAGAAAAATATCAAGCATACTTGGAAGAAACTTTTGAAGAGAGTAAAAAAGATTGGACTTCTCTTGCTCAAAGCGGAGTTTCTCTTGATAGGATAAAAGAAAATGCTGAATATTATAATCAAGCATTAGAAGAATTAGATATGAATGAATTTGAATTTGATATGTGGTTTGAAAGCAATAGGCCAGAAGGAGAAAAAAAAGAATATTATGCTCCAATGAAAGCAGCAGATGGGAAAATAGTAATGTTTCCTAAAGATGGTTCTACTCCTGTGGAATATACCTATGATGTTCCCACAGAACCGAATGAAGAAATCAAGGTGGTGGATGGTGAGATTTGGATAGTGGATAAAGACACAGGAACAGCAAAAATGCCAACAGGATTTAGAGGAAAAGGTGGTGGAATAGGAGGCGGTGGCGCTTTATTCGATACAACTATTGGACAAATAGATATCTCTACTGTTGCTGGATTAAAGAAATTAAAAGAAGAAGGTTATCTTTATTCTGATTTATATGGTTCTTTAGATGAGGAAACTAAATTGACAGCAACTGCTATTAAAAATTTATTAAAAGAAGCAGGATTTGAAAGTCCGGTAGAAGTTGAAAAAACTGAAAAAAGTAAAACACAAGCTAAATCTGATTTAGTTACTACTATTCAAGAATATAAAGATTTGTGGAAATCAGAAGGAGATAAAAACCAATATGGAGGAAGAGAAGATTTTATCCAAAAAGTATTATCATCATTTCCAGAGCTTACTAATGGAGAAATATTAAAAATGATTGACAAAAATCTTCCTCATTCTTGGATGGAAGAAAATAAAAAAGGAGATTGGTGGAATCCATTCAATTAAATTATGTTAAAGTTTTTAGAGAAAATCAGAACTCCTAAACTCTTGGAACCCCTTGCTGGCGAGCTACTCTTCAAAAGAGAAAAGCCGAAAGCAATGGCTTTTCCTACTGGAGAGGGATTGACACAAAAGCAAAGACCATTAGCTCAAAGAAAATTAGAAGCTATTAGTGGTAAATTATTAAAAAGAGTAGAGACAGATTGGAACAAACTTTTGAAAGAAACAAAACATACAATGAGTGTCGCAGGGTATATGCCAGAAGCGCTAGATGACACTTTAGGAATTTCAAGAGCAATTGGAAAAAAAGGATTACCAAAAGCAACTTTGGATATGCTAAGTTCTGTAGGAGAAGCATATTCTACTGCTTCTTTTAGATTTGCTAAAAGTCTTATAGCGATAAAAGATCCTGGAGCAGCAGAAAGAATCATCCCAGAAGAAACTCCTCATCCAACTGAAATATTATTAAAAGCGATAGGGAAAGAAGAATGGATTAAAACTTCAAAACCTGTTCAGATTGGTCCAAGCGCGCAAGAGCAAACAAAGAGATGTATTGATTCAGGAGTAGATCCTAAGGTTTGCGCATTAATGTCAGGTAGTGGAGCTATTTTTGATGCTGCTATTACTGGTGGATTAGCTGAAGGGATTTTGAGAGATATCGCTGGAAAACCTGTGACTACAGGAATTAAAGCAAAATCAGCCAGAAAAACATTAGAAGTTAAAAGAGGAGCAACACAACAAGAAATTAAAGTTGCTTATCGTAAAAAAGCACATATTTATCATCCTGATAAGTATGGAGGTTCAGCATCAGAATTTGTTAAAATAAATAAAGCATATAAAGCTTTGACAGGAGTAGAACCTAAGACAATTTTAATTAAAGATATAGCAAGAGAGCTGATAAAGAAAAGACATCTTTTTGGAAAAACAGCAGCAGAAGCTGTTACTGAAATTACTCCAAAACCTTTACTTTTAAAAAAAGTAAAACCAGTTGATCCAAAGTTTATCCAATCATTCAAAAGAAATACTGCAATGCAAGTAGGACAATATTCAAAAGAAGGGCAAGCTATAATCAATAAATTAAATCTCAGCAAAGTTTCTAATGTGAATCAAGCTGTAAATTTAGTAGAAAAATCTTTGCCTAAAGAAATATTGGCAAACCCGGCTGTGAAGCAAAGCATTGAGAATTGGGCTAAAACAACAGAGATGATTATTGCTGGACAAGTTGCTAAACCTCCAATAATAAAACCATCAATACCTTTTGTGCCTAAGCCACCAATGCCTAAGATTGAGCCAGTTGAGCCAGCTAAACTTTCTATGGCTAAGGTTGAACCAATGGAACCAGTTGAAGTTTCTGTATCTAAAATTGAGCCAGTAGAATCATTAAAACTTGAAAAAATAATGGCATTAGATAAAAAGATTGTTGATTCATTCATAGCAAGACATGGCAAAAAAGCTTATGAAAGTGGAGAGATAGGTGAAACACTTGAGAGGATTGAGCAACAGGCAGAAGGGTATAATAAAGAATTTTTAAGTGAACATCCAGAAATTAAAGGACATAGTATAACTGTTTATCACGATCCAATTCGTGGCGAAGATATAGCCGTTGTAGATAATGAAACTAATAAAATTATAGAGATTTTTAGTAAAGAGATTATAAGTGAAATACAATTAATAAAAAAAGAAATTATTGATGCTATTGCAGAATTCAAAAAAACTCCTAAAGGAATGATAATTAAAGATCCGAATAAAACATTTAATGTTGGAAGTATTTCACCCGATATTATGTCTGAAATGAAAATTCCAGAAAGAGTAGAAATTACAAGGAAAGCATTAAAACATATTGTTGAAAGAAGAGGAGAACAAATTGATGAAATAATTTCTGCAATACCTGATATTTTAAATAATCCATCAAAAATATCAAAAATTAAATTATTCAAAAATAGATTTTTATTTTCTAAAATAAATGGAAAAGCATATGGCACAATTTTAGAAATAATAAAAAAATCTGATAAAAATCAGATTGTTAGCGCATATCGTATTAAATTAAAAGATTACAACAAATTAATAGATGTTTCTGGGAGGACGGTGCCTTTTGCAAGGGAGGTTCCTCCATCCGATGGTCTTGTATCTCTACAAGATAGGGCAGTAGCCGATCAAAGACCGAAGCCTTTATTTTCTGCTCTTCAAAAACCTATTAAACCTACTTTATCACAAATTAAAAAAGATGTCAAATATAAATCAAGCATATTCGGTGATTTGATTACAATAAAACAAGCTCGTAAAGAACTTGCTCGATTTTTTACTGAAAAGGAAGTTGAATTTATAATAAGAGATGGATTAATTAGAAACTCAGCTGGTAGAATTGCTTATGGTCAATCTACAGCAGGATTGATAAAAGTAGTAAAAGAAAATGGAATGGTCAGAGACAAACTTATTTATCACGAAGCGTTTCATCAATATCTACAACAATTTTTGACACACAACGAATTTAATAAATTACAGATTGAAATGTTTAAATTTTCTAAAGCGCTTAGTCAGAAACCAAAAACATTGAAAGAAGCTGAAGAAAGAATGGCTGATTTATTTGCTGATTATGTAGCTGGCAGAAAGACTTTTACTGGTAAATTATTACATTTTTTTGAAAGCATAATATTGAGAATAAGGAAATGGATAAGAATGGAGAATGAAGTAATGAAAACTTTTGAGGACATAATAGCTAAAAAAAGACCAAAAGAAGCTATCACTCCTAAAAGAGGTCCACCGAAATATAAGAAGAAACCAGAAAAAATCCCAGCAGAATTACGATTAATGTCAGAGCAAGCAAAAATTAAACATTTGAAAGATTTGGCTTCTGCTATTAAATTAGAGGGAGGATTAAAAACTCCAACAGGAATGATTGAAGAATTATCTGATATTCCTATGTATTTAAGAAATAAAAATGGATTTACTCCTGATGAGATGGTCAGGCAATTAGCTGAAAAAGGATTTTTCTACGAAGATGACAGCGCACTTCTGGAAGCAATCAAAGAAATACCCGGAGCTAAAACTGCAAAAGCAATAGAAACTAACAAAATACAGCAAAGAATAGTTGAATTAAAATCAGAGGTAGTTACTGAAACTAAAGAATTTGAAATTATTTCTGATGAATTGAAAGAACAAATTGTTCCTTTTTTCAGGCCACCACGCCTAAGAGCAAGTAAAGCTTTTAGTTTATTAGGAAATAAAGACACTACTATTCCCTTGTTTTCTGAAATTTTTGATAAATGGGTAAAGAATGGTGTTGAAATTATTGTTGAGCCATACGCTGGAGCATATACCCTTGGAACGCATTCTATTAATCAAGCAATTAAAAGTGGACTAAAAGAATTTCATAGTAATGTGTTTGATAAAGAAAAACATATTATTATCAAAGCTATTCAAAATGGAAAAATAGTAGAAACTCATTCATTAGTGAACAAAGCAATAAAAACTTTAAATGACAGTATTTTAAAAAATGCGAAAAGCAATCCTGTTGTTTCAAAAGTTTTAGAAGATTTTATTAGCAAAAACCCTACAAGCTATATCGGTAGTAATAAATGGGTTGTTTATATGAGGAATAGAAGAGTTGGGAAAGAAGTTTTGATTTATAAAGATATTTATGAACAATACAGAAAAGTATTTCAAGATTCAATGGATGAAATGGCAAAGGTTGAAATAGTTGATTTAGAAACAGCTATCATTAATTCTTTTTATAAAAAGATAGGAATTTTTGGTGGAAAAGGACAATCATTTGTTAGAATCAATGGTTTTGTTCCTTTCGAAGATAAAATCTTTGGAAAATTTGGGATGATCCAAGCATTCAAAGATATCAATACTTCATTCAAATTGGCTGTTGAGCATAACGCAAAAATTAAGATTTATAACGAAGATGGCATAGAATTTGTTAAAAAATTCAAAACTGTTCCAGAAAAAACTGCTTTCTATTTTGATCCGCCTTATGTCAAATCATCTAAGATTTACAAAGAAGTAGGCAAAGCTCAATTAGAAAGATTTAATTCTGGTTATAATTTTTACACACATCATAAAAATGCTTTTGATATGGTAAAAGATGGATCTAAGATAGCTCTGACTAATGATGTTGATCAAGAGTATATGTCTACAATCCTTGAGAATATAACTGATTCCAAGATTTTTGCTTACAAAGAAAACAACACACCAACATCTTTAATTGTTGATACGACCACTGGCGGAACTATTACTGATTTTATTATTGAAATAAATGAAGGTCGCGGAGTGAAAGCTTTCAAATGGGCAAATCAAGAATATCTTGCTAAAGTTATTCAAAGAGGGGGATATACTTCTAAAACTATTGAATTGCTTAAAAGACATAATGTTCCTGATGATGTTATTAATGAATTAAAAGTTGAAGGGAAATATCTTAAAAATTTAGTTAAAGTTAAAAAAGAAATTACTGGAGAAGTAAGTACTACTATTTCAAAAGAAGCATTAAATTATATTGCAAGAACAAGTAAAATAAAAACTATAAATAAAAAATGGGTTAAAAAAGTAAGCTTTGAAACAGTCAAAGGAGATGCTCTTGATGTAATCCAAGGATATGAAACAGGCGCAAGGTTCTTTTTCAGAATTGGAGAAGGGTTTAAAAACCTTGTCTTTGATCCTATCCGGGCAGGTGAAAGATTAGCTGTCAAAAGAGCTTATTCTTTAAAAAATATTGAATTAAAATCTGTCTTTAAATTAAATAAAAAAGAGGCAAAACAATTATGGGCGTATGCTGCTAAACAACAAGGCAAAGAAGTCAGCGCTCCTGAATTTAAAAAATTACCATATAAAGTTCGCAAAGCATATATAGATATTCGCAGAACAACTACAACACTTTATCCTATTGTGAACAGAATAACAGTAAAGCATGGTAGAGAAATTGGAAATGTTAAAAATTATGCTCCTCTGTATACTAAAAATGATATTAAAGTTTTTGATGAAGGTGGATTTAATTTCACGCGTAAAGATCCATTCTTCGGGTCTATTATTGGAAGAGAAGTTGATGTTCCAGCAGAACTTTATGAACAAGATTATCGCAAGGTAATGGAATCGTGGGTTGATGGAGTATCTCGATACATTGATGTTGGAGAAAGAACAGTTGGTGTAAAATATTTGATTGATAGTAGAGAATTTCAAGATATTGCTGGTAGAGATATTTCCAAAAAAATCTCTGACTGGTATCGATATATTGTTTCACCACCAAAAGTAATGGGCGCGGATAAAGGATTACGAGTTCTTAGAAATTTACAAGCAGTCAGTATTTTAGGATTTAAATATACTGTTCCTACAAAACAATTTTTGAACTTGTTTGATTTTTGGACAATGCTTCCAGCAAAACGAATGATGAAAGCTGCTTGGATGGTGCGCGGTAAATCTCCAGTAGCCAAATTAGCTGCTTATTCTGGTTCTGTTCAAGAAAGAAGTTTAGGTTTAGCTGTTCAAGATTTAAAAAATACAATTATAGTATGGGGAAGAAAGCCAGCTGAATACACTGATAAATTAACAGCTAAAATGGGAAGGGTTGCTTTGCTCGACCAAATGATTACCAGAAATAAAGCCAATGGAATTAAAATAACCCCTAATGAATTAAAGAAAATGGAGCGCCGGGCCGATGACATTGTTGATGCTGTTATGGGAGCAATGAGTCGAGCAGAAACCCCTAAATTCTTTAGATCAGAACTTGGTAAAAATATTAATATGTTCTACTCTCAACTTAATTCTAAAATGCAATATTATGTTACTGATATTTTTAAAAATGTAAAATACGCTAAAATGTCTGGCAGTAAAGCAAACTTATATGCAAAAGCGCTTCTTGCTGTTCTTATCGCTGGATATATAGAAAGCACTATTAATAAATTATATTTTGTAGACGATCCTGAAGACATTACCAGAAACTCTTTAAGACAAATTGCAGGAAACTTTCCTATTATTGGAGGATTAGCTTTTTCATTAGAAACAGGAATGCCTTATTCTCCTATGCCTGTATTAGCTAATATAACCAGATTGACTACAGCTATAGCAAGAGGTCAAACAGAAACTGCAATGTGGACATTTTCAGGTTTTCTTGGATTTCCTACTCAAATTAAAAATATATTAATTGGAGGTAGAGTCATAGAAAAAGGAGGAGTATATGACAAAAATGGTCGATTGCTTTTTAAAGTAAATGAATTTCCTGAAAAAATTAGAACATTACTGAAAGGAAAATGGGGATCAAAAAAAGCCCAAGAATATTTTGAGCCAAAAGACAAAGTAAAAGAAATCAAAACCCTCAAAGATAGATCAAAAACTAAAGGGAAATCTCGATTAAAATAATTAAGAATTTAATTGTAATGATGCTAAAATGTTGATTACTGCCATTATAGTAGACAGCACTCCAAGAATTATATTGCCATCCTCAAAACTGATTAACGCCATAGCAGAGAACAAACAACCTGCAAAGAATAATAGTATTGCTCCTAATGTATTTTTCATTATAAAGACATTACAACATATTAAATAATAAGTCAAGTAAAAGTATGAATAAACATCAAACATTCTGGGATAATTTTTGGGACGAATACAATAGCTCAAGATGTAAAACTGCGATGATGATTATTAGTATTATAATCACATTAGCATTTTCAATTGACCAAATTTGTGGAAGTGGAAATCAAGATCTATCAAAAGGATTTTTTATAATAATTGCTTATTGGTGGGGTCGAGGTTCTAAGAGTCGTGAAAACATTGATTTTGATAATAAATAGTTCTTTTATTAAATTAAAAAAGGAAAGGGGTGAATAAGAATGCCTAACCAAAAATACTTTATTGACCAAGATGGCGATGATCTTATAAAGATTACGAATCTAAAGACAAGAAAAGTATTTAGAGTGCCAAAAAGCACGGACTTAAATATTCTAAAGGATAGAACATTTGGGAGGGGAGCATAAATTTTAATAAAAAGTAATAGGGCTGGCTCTAAAAAGAATCACCTCTTTTTGCCAACAGTCCTATTGCTTAATTATTTTTAGTGTTATAATAAATATATGAAAAATATAAAAAGAGAGATGTTTAAAAAATTAGGAGAAGAGTTATTTCAGCAAAGTGTTAGAATGAAAAAGCTTGCTCATAATGTAAAATTAAAAACAATACCAAGGGCAGACCTTAAATTTCTTTCTGCTGAAAAAGGAATGTATAAAACACAATTTCCAGATGGGAGGTATTGGTATCCTACAAAAGAAGCAATGAAGAGTATTCTTATCCACGATTTTCTTAATAAGA
>LGVF01363549.1_pt1 | contig 25489 bp, 22 predicted proteins | sample 469901 | NCBI WGS metagenome assembly LGVF01 (sample SAMN03893561, study PRJNA290197) | marine sediment metagenome | material: sediment; isolation source: combined push core samples #3730, #5133, and #5579 collected at Hydrate Ridge | place: Pacific Ocean: Hydrate Ridge
TAAATATATTTTATTACATATTTCTGCTAAATAAAGAGCTTCTGTTAGTGCTGTATTTCATCAACCAACAATTACAACATCTCTATTTCTGAAAAAATTTCAATCACAAGTAGCACAATAACTTACTCATTTTCCAAGAAATTCAGCTTCTCATTTACTTCAAAGTTTTCTATAATTATTTCAAGTTGCTATTATTACATTTTTCGCTTTGAATTCTTTTTTTCATACAGTTTTTATATGAAAATGATCTTTATGTTTAGTTACTTCTTCAACCATTTCTTGAAGAATTTCACTTCAACTTGTTTCAGCATGAAGCTTAAAATTATCCATTATTTCTTTTCAACTAGCTGAAAGTGTTCCAGGATAATTCTCCACTTTATGAGAAGTTGCTAAAGCTCATCCAGGTTGACCACCAATAATCATATTTTTTAATTTATATCTACTCGCATACATTCCTGCAGGATAACCAGCACTTCAAGCTCAAATTATTATTAAATCGTACATAAAATTTATTATATTTTAAATTATTTTATAATTTTATCTAACTTATGTTTTTTGTAAAGAATAAATAGTTTTAAAAAAATAAAAAATTAAGTATAATAAAAAAAATAATCTTAAAAATAATTATGACAAGACATAGATCTAGTAGAGAATTGGAGCAATTACAACAAAATTTGGAATATAGTGAATGAGAGTTGAAGGTTTTTATAGCTGACATTCTTCCTGCTGATATTAAAATTAGACATGAAATGGAGGATAGAATGATTGAGCTTGAAAATTTGGTGAATACTTATGGTGGAGTTGTTATTGTTAAACATATTCAAAATAAATCAGTGCCTGATTATAATACATTTATTTGAGAAGGAAGACTTGATGAAATAATTGAAGAAATGAAAGGAGAGTGAGCTAATATTCTTATTTTATGAAATATTTTAAAATCACACCAAATATATAAAATTAATGAAAAATTAAGACCAATTTGAGCGAAAGCTTGGGATAGAGTTGATTTGATATTAAAAATCTTTGAAAAAAATGCTCAAAGTGCTGAGGCAAAATTACAAATAGAACTTGCTGCAATAAAACATATGTGACCTAGGATTTTTTGAATGGGGATGGAATTATCAAAACAAGGTGGATGAGTTTGAACAAGATGAAAATGAGAAACAAATACAGAAATAATGAAAAGACATTTAAGAAAAAAAGAACAAAATATAAGAAAAGAACTTGAACATTTTTCACGCGTTAGACAACAACATAGACAATGAAGAAAAAGAAAATGATTAAATACTATTTGAGTTGTTTGATATACTAATGCTTGAAAATCAACTCTAACTAATTCTTTAACAAAAAAATGAGTACTTGCAGAAGATAAATTATTTGCAACACTTTGAACTAGTGTTTGAAAAATGTGGCTTCCAACAGCAGATTGAAGATGAAAAGAAATACTTATAAACGATACTATTTGATTTATAAGAGAACTACCGCCTCAACTTATTGATGCATTTTCTTCAACGCTTGAAGATTCTATAGAGTCAGATATTTTATTACATGTAATAGATGCATCGGATCCAAAAATTGAAATTAAAATAAATGTAGTTGATGAAATACTTGAAAATATTTGAGCAAAACAAAAAAGAATTTATGTTTTTAATAAAATTGATTGATTAGAAGATACCTCACCCCGGCCCTCTCCTCAAGGAGAGGGAATAGAAGGAGAAGAAGAAAAAAAATATCCTAGTAAATTAGAATATTTAAAAGAAAAATTTGAATATTTGAATCCTGTTTTTATTTCGGCTTATAAGAAAATAGGTTTGGATGAATTGAAGAGTAGGATAGTTGAAGAGTTATAATTATTATAAAAAAAAGAAAACTATGATATCATTTAATATACTATATTTAATTTTACCATTTTTATTATATTCATTACAACTTGTAATTTTAACAAAATATTCTAGAATGAACTGAAGTCTGCAAATTGCTTTTTATAGACAACTCTGAATATTTTTAGTTTGAATTCCTTTATTATATTTTTTTCCTATAGATTTTAAAATATTAATGGAAAATATTATTCCTATTTTAATAACATCATTAATTTGAGCAATATATTTATATATAAATTTTAAAAGTCTTAATTATATTTCGGTTGCTATTTGAAAAGTATTTGCAACTTCTAGTAGAATAATAATAACAATATTGACTTGAGTATTATTATTATCTAATGATATAAATTTATACCAATGACTATGAATAATTTTATTGTTATTATGAATTTTTTTATTATTAAAAAAGGAAAAGTTTAAATATATATGAATAGTTTTATCTATTTTAGCATGAATTTTATTAGTAGCGAATTGGTATTTTTTTATACAATATTCAATTAATTTTAATCCAATAATTGCATGATATATTTTAGAAACAGTGAATTGAATATTTTTATTTATAATGCTTATTTTATTATCTTTTAAAAATAAAACTTTAATTAAACAATCATTTAAAATAAAAAAAGGAAATTTTTTAATAATTTTTTTAACTTCTCCACTTGTTTTAATAGCAACTATGGCTATTGCGAAAAGTTATGAAATATATAGTTTTATAATGGTTTGAGTAGTTTTAACCATGGCTATTCCTGTTACAATGATATTTTGATATTTTCTTTTAAAAGAAAAATTATCTTTTAAATCTATTATTTCAATTTTTATTATTACTATAAGTATTGTAATAATAAAAATATTTTGATAATATAAAAATAATGAAAGAATTATGCTTTTTTTTTAATCCCTAAAAATTTCAGTTTCAATACTATAAATAATATAATTTTTTTCATCAAAGTTTTTTTCTCAAAGTTTTTCTTGAATAACAGGAATAAAATCTTCTCAACTAAGGAGTAATGGATTTATATTTGGTAAAATACAAGCCATTTTTTCATAGTCTTTTTTAATAACGAGTATTCAATTTTTAACAGGGTCTAATTTTTTTATTTCAGAATCTTGTAGTACATTTCTAGTTGTGATTTCATCAACTCTTACTTTTATATCTTTTACTTCATCTAGTTTTAAAGGTTCAAATCTAGAATCTTTTGATATTGCTTCAATAGTATTTTCAATTATTTCTCAGATTATTGAGGATTTTATTTCTTTAATATTTCAAGCACTTCCTCTAACTTCTCAATTTTTATAAATTGTAACAAATATTGATCATTGTCTATTTAATAATGATTCATCTTCTATTTTTATTTCATTCACAGTAGGTGTTTTGAAATATTTTGTATAATATTCTACAACTTGTTTTGCTATTTTATTCATTTTTTTAATTTTTAATTAATTATTATTTCTCCCTTTTCCAAAGGGAGTACCCGAAACGAAGTGTAGGGGGAGGGGTTTAAATTTAAGTACATATTTTTTTAATCTTTTTTGAATAGAGAGTTATATACTATTTTTCTCTTCCTCTAATTTCAACAATTCTTTTTCCTCCATTTCTATTTGATAAAATATATCTCACAAAGGATCTTGATTTGAATATTTATTATAATAAAAATACATAAGTTCAAATAATTGTTTGAAAAAAGTTATTGTAAAATTGATTATAGGTAATAAAACAAGTAAAGAAATTAATTTTGCAAATCAACTAGTAAATGATGAGAAAATAATAATAGTTATAATTGTACTCAAAAATAATCCTACAAAACTTCAATATATTCAAATTAAAATATTTCTATAATTATTTAAAGCTTCTAGAATTATATGTGTTCAAAAAGTTAATATAATTACATGAAATAAATATACAATCATGATATTATCATAACTTTGCATTCATATATAAATATACATTGGAGTAATAAATAAATATGTTATGAATGTAAAAAATGTGATTTGTCACAATATAACAATATTTTTTTTATATTTTTCAGAATCTGTTAAATTTAAGATGTAGTATGTTAAAAACATTGTTATTGTAGTTCAAATTAATGTAATTATTGATAATATTAAAGGAAAAATAGGGCTTGCTTTTAATCATATTCTTGCTTCTGCAAAAGTACTTGAAATTGCAACAGAATCAGACAAGAAAAATGATATTATAAGTATAATAATACTTCATGCTATTCATGCTATTAAACTTCCTAAAGAATTAACCAAAATATTTTGAAAACTTATTTTATTTAATCAAAAACTCATAATTTATTTTTTATAATATAATGAAGAATAAATATATAATATAGCTCAAATTGTAATAAACATGTCAGCTAAATTAAAAATAGAAAAGTAATTTACTCATATAAAATCTATAACTTTTTCATTAAAGATTCTTTCAATTCAGTTTCAAATTGCTCAAGCTAAGATTAATCAAAAACTCAAATCAATAATTAATCTTTTCTTTTTTGTTTCTTCTTTTAAATAATAATAAAAAATTCAAAATATCAAAATTATAGTTAATATTTTTAATATTAATGTCGGAATTTGAATAGAAAATGCAATTCAAGTATTTTCAACATACTGAAGATAAAAAAAATCTCAAATAATATTTATTTTTTCTTTTAAATGAATTTTTGCTAAATATTTTGAATATAAATCTAGAATTATTCAGGTTATTATTGTTATGTAAAACATAGTTTTTTGTTTTAATTATAAACCCCTCCTAACCTCCCCTTATCAGGGGAGGAAAATAATTCAATACTTTCTATTTCCCCCTGACAAGGGGGATTAAGTGGGTTACCTCAACCTCCCAATTACCACCTCATTCCTCTTAACTTCTCACTTAATAATTTCAAAATTATCTTGATTTGCTTCAATATAATTTTGAGTCCATCATTTCCAGTTTCAGTTTTTTACTAATTCAATTAATACTTCAAGAGTTTTTCATTTTTGAGATTCGATAAATTGTTTTCTAATATTTTCACTTAAATTATTTATTTTTTGCATTCTTTCCTTTTTTATTTTGTCTTCTATTTGATTTGGATATTTTCAAGCAGGTACTGTTTCTCAAATTTTATGTCATGAAAAAGGAAAAGCATGTATTTTTTGGATTCAAATTTCTTTTATAAGATTATATGTTTCATTGAAATCATTTTCATCTTCTCAAGGAAATCAAACAATTATATCTGCTCAAATACTAATACTTACTTGGTCATCTCTTTTTAGATTTTTTGTTTTTTGTAAAATATTTTTTATGTATTCTCAATCATAATGTCTTTTCATTAATTTGAGTATTTTACTACTTCCTGATTGTACAGAATAATGAAAATGAGGATAAATTCTTGTATTTTTAAATATCTCCAAACATTTTTTATCAATAAATTCTGGTCAAAGTGAACTTATTCTGATTCTTCAAATTTTTGAATTATCAAGAATATATTGTAAAAGTTCAGCTAATTTTGAGTTAGTCTGTTCTCCTTTTGATAAAGGGGAGTTAGAGGGGGTTGTATTTTTAAGTCCCCATGCTCATAAATTTATTCAAGTTAATACTATTTCTTTTCATCAAACATTTTCAAAATCTAAAATTTCTTTTAAAATATCTTCTTTTGGTCTAGAAAAATGTCTTCATCTTTTAATAACTGTCAAACAAAAACTACAAAAACTATCACATCATCATTGAATTAAAACAAATTTTTTTGTATAAAGAGATTTTGGAATATTTATTTTAATTTTATTTTTTTCTTCAGGATCTTCTCATAAAAGCTCTATTTTATTTTTATATTCTTCAAGTTCAGGATAAAGTTCAAAAAAATTATTTTGTATTTTTCAATCTTTAAATGCTGAACATCATGATATATAAATTATTTCCTCATTTTTTATATTTTTTAAAATATTTTTAACAAATTTTATCCATTTTTGTTTTGCTTTATCTGTTACTGCGCAAGTAGCTATAAAATATCATTTTTTATTTTTTAGATAGGGGGAATTTATCCATTTATTTGTATAATATTTATTTACTTTACATCAAAAAACTTTTATTTGCATCAAAAATACTTTTAATTATTTAAATTTTTATTATTATATCTAAAATAGAGTTATTTAAAATTAAAAATATGAAGAAATTTAAAATTTGAATAGATGAAGCAGGAAGATGACCTTGGCTTTGACCTGTTGTAGCTTGTGCTTTGGCTTTTAATTCTGAAAAAATGCCAAGTAAAGATTTTTTGAAACAAATAAATGATTCCAAAAAAATATCAGAGAAAAAAAGAGAAAAATTATTTGATAAACTTATAGAGTTAAGTATTTGAGAAAAACCACAAGTATTTTTTTGAGTATGAATTGTTGATAATTTTGTTATTGATGAAATTAATATAAAACAAGCAAATAAGGAAGCAATGAGAAGAGCCTTAGTTGAACTTTTAAGAAAAATAAAACCTCACCCTAACCCTCTCCTTAAAGGAGAGGGAAAAGACCATATTCAATCAGTATTAATTGATTGAAATGATAATTATTGTTTTAATGAGCTTGAAAAAGATCCAATTTTTATTATAGGGTGAGATTGAAAAGTCCTTGAAATATGAGCAGCTTCAATTATTGCAAAAGTTTTTAGAGATAAACTAATTAATACTTATTCAACATTATATCCAGATTTTTGACTTGAAAAACATAAATGATATGGTACTAAAAAACATTCAGATTATTTAAGTGATAAATCAAAGATTACTTGAATTCATAGATTATCATATAAACCAGTTAAAAAAATATTAGAGAAAAAGGAAAAACTTTTACTTCATATTTGTTGTTGACCAGATGCAACTATACCTATTATGGATTTAAAATCAGAGTATGATATTACTTGTTTTTGGTATGATCCAAATATTCAACCAAAAAGAGAATATAATAAGAGACTTAAGCATTTTAAAAAAGTATGTAAAATTGAAAAAATACCATTTATTGAATGAGATTATGATGTTGATAATTTTTTTGAATGCATTAAATGATTAGAAAGTGAACCAGAAAAATGAAAAAGATGTACTAAATGTTATGATTTGAGATTAGAAGTTTCAGCAAAATTAGCAAAAGAAAAATGATTTAAATATTGGACAACTTCTCTTAATATTTCACCTCATAAAGATGTAGAAAAATTGTTTAAAATATGAGAAAAGTTTGATAAAAAATATGATCTTGAATTTCTCAAAATAGTTTTTAGAAAAAATTCTTGATTTGAGAGAAGTGTAGATTATTGTAAACAACATTGAATATATAGACAAAATTATTGCTGATGTGTTTATAGTGAAACTTTTCCAAAATAATACTTTATTTTTTCAAAAAATTGATTATATTATTGCAACTTAAAATTAATTTAAAAATATAAAAAATGTTAAATTGAGAAAAAGCAAGAGAGTATAAAAAAGAAGATTTATTAGAATCTTTAAGTACTTGAAAAAAATGAAATAAAATTTTAAATGAAATCGGAACTCCAGCAAATGAAAATATAATAAGTATTTTAAGGTGTATTTGAGACACACCAAGTGAAATAAAAAAACTATTAGAATTATAAAAAAATATGAAAAAAATATTCAAAGATAAAATAATTAATATAGATAAAAATTTATTTGATAATAAGTTTTTATTTGAGTACTTTGATAAAATTGAAAAAACAAAAGAAGTAAAAGTAATTTATATGGAAGACTTATTAAAAGAAAGAAAAAATAATGAACTTTTTGAAAAATTTTGAGATAAATATGCAATGTATTCAAACGTTTATTCACCAGAAGATGAGCTTGAAATATTTAAAAATTTATTTGATGATTCTATAAAAAATAATAAACATATTCATATAGTTTGAGTAACTTTAAAAGAAGAAATTGAGATTCTTGAAAAATATTATGAAGAATTATGATTTTTAAGAGATGATATTAATTGTTTCTTAGTTGATTTTAGTATTCCACTTGTAACAGTTTCTGTTAAAATAGAAAATCTTATTTGGAGATGAAGTGATTATAAAGCTCAAAAGAAAAATATATTTTTTATTCCACCAGTTAGAGAGTCAGGTCAAAATAAAGCAATGTTTAAATGAATAAATAGGTGAGTAATTGCTTGAATTTATATTAAAAAATTTGATGAAAAAATAGAAAAATTTTTAACTGAATGTTTAGTTTGAGAAAAAATATTATCTATTTTACTAGCTAAAATCCTTTTTTATAATCTAGAAGATATTTGATTTACTTGACAAAAAAAAGAACTAATAATTAATTATTAGTTCTTTTTAATAACTCTTTCCTGAATCCTTACTCTTTACTACATAATTTATAAATTAGTATGGTCCTCTTTCCCTTGTAAAGGGAGAGAATTCAAGAGAGAGTTACATGTTTTTAATATTCATTAACTATTTCAATTTTTATTATATCTGTATCAAAATTATTATTATCAAAATCTCCTTGTAGTTCAACAGTATATTCTCAAGTTTTATTATAAGAATGTGTAGGATTTGCTTGAGTTGAAGTTGATCAATCTCCAAATTTCCATAGATATGATATAATTTGTCATTCAGATTCTTTAGAAGAAAAATCAATTCATTGTCATACTATTGTTTTTTTCATACTAGTACTAATTTTTATATTTTGTGGTTTTGGTTTTAATATTAGTTTTTTACTTGTTTCATATTCCTTTCAACTTTCAGTTATAACTTTTAATTTGATTATATAATCTCCTGCTACTAAATATTTGTGTCCAGGAACTATTGAATCCCTTTCTTCTACTACTCAATCTCAATAATCCCAAACAAATTTTACAATATTTTCATCTTTTACTATACTTTTTGATGCATCAAGTGTAACAATTATTGGAGCATAATTATCACTTTTTTTGATATCAAAATTTATTATAGCTTCTTTTTTTATTCATTCAATATATATCACTTCTTGAACTTTTATAATATCATCCTTTATTGTTCTATGCATAAATATATATTCTACAGTTATAGTATGATTTCATTCTATATCTACTTCATAATAAGCTAATTTATTAGATTCATCTATGTCTCAATCAGAGTTAAAATCCCAATTTACACTATCTAGAGTATAAATATTATTACTGGCTTTTAAAAATCTTGCATCCAATTTAAGTGTAGTGGGAACTCAAATTTCATTTATAAAATATTCGTTTAATTTAGATTCGTATTCTATGTTTTCTATTAATTCATCATTATTATAAATATTAAGAGATTTTGAAAGGTCTAATTGTTTTGGAATATCTATTATTGTTGTTAATTCCTTTATTTCTCAAGAAGAATTTTTTAATATTACTTTAATATTATGTTCTCAATATTCTTTGAATTCATATATTAGTAATGAAGATTTAGTAGGATTTTCAATATTTCAAATTTTTGTAATTTCTTTATCTTCTATTATCCATTTATATTCCTCAATATATCAGTTTCAAGAATCTATATTTATATTTTCTACTTTTAATTCATATTCTAAATCATTTTCTATACTTCTTATATTAGTTATTTTTCAATCTAGATTTGTTTTTTCATCTCAATTAATTATAAAAATTTTATCTAGAGTCTTGTTTTCTTTGTCATTGTTTTGAATATACATTCATATAAGAGTTTCTTTAAAAATAGCTTTTCACATATAAAATGTATATCATTCAAAAACAGGTTTTTCTAAATTATCAATAAAATACCATTCTATTTTTCATAATTCTTTCAAATCATTAGCATCAAAATCTACTATTTTTCATCAATTTTCAGTTCTTTTCTCGTTTTGTTTAACTAAATAAGATATATTAATAGTAGGAATATTTTCTACAATTTTTTCTATTAAATCTCATTTAAGATCAATTTCTTGAACTATTAAAGATATTTCATAGATTCATTTTTCATCAAAATTCTTTATAAGAGAGGAATTAGGAGTTTCAAATAATTCACCATCTCAAAAATCCCATATAAATTTTTTTATTTGTAATCAGTTTTGTTCTTCTTTACTTGCAAAATAACTTAAATCAAATTTTATTTCAACTGGTCAAATTAAATTACTAGTATCTTGTAATAAAGATCATCATTTATCAAAAGAGTCACTTTTTAGTTTTAAATTATCATATATTTGTACTTCTCAATAAGCCATTTCTTGCCAATTAGGTAAAGATTTTACTTTTTGATCTATAAACATCCAAGTACTTGCAGTAGCAAAACAAATTATAAAAAATATTACAGAAAAAATTCAATATTTTATCTTTTTTTGTTTAAATTCTTTCTTTGTTAAGATGAATTTAAACAAAAACATTATTAAAAATATTGTCTCAAAAAACATTAATATTGAAAAAATAATTGTAATAACTTTTGTGATAAAAGTATTTATATCATTTAAATTAATTCAAAGTGAATAAAAGAATTGTACATCTGCAATAGTTTTTGCATTCAAAACTATATAAGTTGTAAAAGCTCCTCAAACAAGTAATCATATTAAAGCTAATGCTCATATAAATCACATAATTTGACTAAGTGATGTTTTTTTGACTTTTTTTATAGCTTTTTTTTGTATTAATTCTACTTTTAAAAATATTTTTTCTCAAAAATCGCTTGGAACTGTTTTTAGAATTAATTTATGATTACTTGATCTAATAGTCACTTCTCAAGTTCATTCTTGTTCTTTACTATTTTCTTCAATATTTAATTTAGCTATAGATTTAGCTTTTATTAAAATTTGTGAATAAATAGGAAATTTAATATATTTTACATCTTTTTCAACTTTATTTTTCCTTAAACTGATTCTAATATTTTCATCATTTGGTTCAAGTATTCAAAAATCATATTCGTTATCTACAAGTAAATATAAAACATCTTTTAGTGAAGTAATATTTATATCATAAATAACTTTTTTTTCTTCTTGGATTTTTTCTTGAATTTCTTCATTTTTTTCATTTTCTGGTCTAGCTCCTTCTCCTTGAGGAGAGGGTTGGGGTGAGGTTTTTTCATTTTCATCTTGTTCTTGAGTATTTTCAGAATCTTTATTGATTTCTTTATTTGTTGATTTTTGAATGTTTTCTTCTATTTTAACATCGTTTAAAATATCATCATTTTCTTCTTTTTTAGTTTCAATTATTTCTTTTTCTTTTGTTTCCTTGTTTAAAACACTATTATTTTCAATAGTTTTTTCTTCTTTTGGAGAATTTTCATCTAACTTCTTTTCTTGTTTATTATCTTTGTTATCCAAATCTAAATCTAATTTTGATGGATCAAACATAGTTTATTAATTAATAATAATATAATCTATTTTATTTTAACATATTTTCCATTATTTTCCAAGTATTTTTATAAGAAAAAACAAAAAGTATAGTTTTTATAAACTATACTTTTTGTGTATATTGTTTTTATTTAATTAAACCCTTATCTTTTTTCCACCTCAACCATTTTGAACTCTTTGTTGTCCTGTATTTGGATTAGCAAATAGGGGATTAGAATTTTGTTTTGGAGTTTGTGGATTGGATTTGTTTATTCTTGTTGCTTCTTGAAGATTAATTTCATTAAATTTCATATCAGCTTCTGTTAATTCTTTTTGTTCTACTTCTTGTATTTTATTAATAGAGAACATTGATTTAACAACCTTGAATTCAAGTTCATCTATTAAAGTTTTGAATTTAAGGTAAGCTTTTTCTTTATATACAACTAAAGGATCTCTTTGAGCATATCATTCAAAAGCTACTTCTTCTCTTAATCTTGTCATATTGTTTATATGTCTCATCCATAATTCATCAATAGAACTTAAAATAATTCTTCTTTCTAAATTATAAAAATCATCAATATTAGTTACTTCTTTTTTTATTTTTTCTATTTCTTCAATTGCAATATTTTCAATATATTTAGATAATTCTTCTGGATTATTTATTCAGTAAACATCATCAAGTTCAATAGTATCATTTATAGCTTCTATTCAAAGGAAATCATTAACTTTTTTAATTAAATTTTTAATTTTGAAATGATTTTCTCATTTTGAAGTTTCAGCTAATACAATTTTTGAAATTTGAGATGAAATCATATTTTTTATATCATTATCTATTTCTTCTGGATTACTTTCTGTATCAAGAATTTTATCTCTTTTTGTATATATTATAGTTCTATGTTTGTTTATAACATCATCATATTCAAGTATATGTTTTCTTACATCAAAATTATGTCATTCAACTTGTTTTTGAACTCCTGTTACTTTTCTTGTTAACATTCCACTTTGACTAAGTGGTTCATCATCTGGAAGAGAAGCAAACATTGGAGAATTAAATACTCCAAATAATTTATCTCAACCAAAAATTCTCATTATATCATCATTTGGTGAAATCAAAAATTGTGTAATTCATGGATCACCTTGTCTTCAAGATCTACCTCTTAATTGATTATCAATTCTTCTTGTTTCATGTTTTTCAGTTCAAAGTATTATAAGTCAACCTAATCCTACTACTCAATCTCATAATTTTATATCAGTTCATCTTCATGCCATATTTGTAGCAATAGTAATTGATCATTTTTGTCATGCTTGAGATACTATTTCAGCTTCATGTTCATGTTGTTTAGCATTAAGTACTTTATGTGTAATATTTTCTTGCTTTAATCTATCACTCAAATACTCAGATTTTTCAACAGAAACAGTTCAAACAAGTATTGGTTGCCCAGTTTTTGTTAAATCTTTTATTAGTTCAATTACATAATTAAATTTACCTTTTTCATTTTTGAATAATAAATCAGGTCTGTCTTCTCTTACTATTGGTTTATTTGTAGGTATTACAAAAGTTTCAAGTCAGTAAACTTTATAAAATTCTTCTTCTTCTGTTTTGGCTGTTCAAGTCATACCTGATAATTTCCAATACATTCTAAAGAAATTTTGGAAAGTGATTGATGCTAAAGTTTTTGATTCTTGTTGTATAGGCACGAGTTCTTTTGCTTCAATAGCTTGATGAAGTCATTCTGAATATCTTCTTCAAGCGAGTACTCTTCAAGTATGTTCATCAATTATTAGAACTTCTCAATTTGTTACCAAATAATCTTTATCTTTTATATATACTCAAGTAGCTTTTATGGCATTTTCAATATGGTGAATATCATTATAATGAGCAGAAACATATATATTATCAATATGTAATAATTTTTCTACATTTTTTATTCAGTCTTCTGTTAAAGTTGCTGTTTTTCATTTTTCATCAATTTTATAATCAATTCATTTTTTTAATTCTTTTGCTAGGCTTGAAAATTTTAAATATTTACTTGTTGGTTCATCGTCAGCTTGTGATATAATAAGAGGAGTTCTAGCTTCATCAATCAAAATTGAATCTACTTCATCAATAATAGCAAAAAATAATTTACTCATTGCTTTGTCTTCTTTTCTAATAACCATATTATCTCTAAGATAATCAAATCATAGTTCATTATTTGTAGCATAAATGATATCAGATTTATACGATTCTTTTTTAATTACTCTATCTTGACCGTTTGTAACAACTCAAGTTGTTAATCAAAGAGCATTATATAAAATTCACATTTCTTCAGCATCTCTTGAAGCTAGATAATCATTAACTGTAACAATATGAACAGTATTTCAAGTAAGAGCATTTAGATAAGCAGGAAGTGTAGCAACTAGAGTTTTTCATTCTCAGGTTTTCATTTCACCAATATTTCATTCGTGAATAGCAAGACCTCAAACTAATTGAACATCATAAGGAATCATATTCCAAGTAAGAGTTTTTCAATTTTCTAATTCAAAAGTTTGTTCATTTATAAGTATACATGCTTTTTTAACTAGAGCAAAAGCTTCCAATTTGATTTTTTCTAATGTTTCAGTTATTTTTTTAGAATCTTCTTTATTTTTAAAATCAAGTCATTCAAACATAGTTTGAAATTCTCTTGTTTTAGCTTTTACATTTTCTAGATCAAAATGTTCAAATTTTTTACCTTCTTCATTTATTTTTTCTACTAATTTAGCTATTTCTTTTACTTTTTTTTCACTTGGGTCACCAAATATTGATTTAATTATTTTTTCTATCATCTTTTTATTATTATTTTTAAAACTTTTTAGCTGTTTGATTATATTCAAAAACGAGTTTTTTCAAATTTAAAATATATAAAAATTAGACAAAAATACTATTTTTACTAAAATTGTTATTGTTATTTAAAATATTAAATTTTTATTTTTATGAAAAGTTTAAAACAGGAATTAGAAGACAGAGGTTTATTATACCAAAATTCAAGTGAAGATTTATTTGAAAAATTTGATAAGGGTGAGGGTAGTTTTTATTGTGGATTTGATCCAACTGCAGACTCACTTCATCTTTGAAATTTTATAGGGTTTATGGTTGGAGTGCATTTAATGAGAAGATGAAATAAATATATTGCTTTAACTTGAGGTGCTACATGAATGATTGGTGATCCAGGTGGAAAAGATGCAGAAAGAACTTTTTTAAGTATGGATGATTTAGATAACAATCAAAAAGCTATTTCAAATCAAATTTCAAATATTTTGAAAAATTTAGAAAGTTTTACTTGAGATAAGTTTGAATATGATTTTGTGAATAATAAAGATTTTTATACAAATATGTGATATTTGGACTTTTTAAGAGAAATTTGAAAATATATTACAGTTAATGTAATGATGAGTAAAGATACAGTTAAAAAGAGAATAGAAGATCCTTCAAAATCAATTTCATATACAGAATTTTCTTATCAATTATTACAGTGATATGATTTTTGTAAATTGTTTAAAGATGATTGAGTAACTCTTCAAATAGGTGGACAAGATCAATGGGGAAATTTGGTTACTTGAACAGAACTTATTAGAAAAAAATATGATAGTGAAACTTATGCTTTAACTTGGCCACTTATTACAGATTCAACTGGTAAAAAATTTGGTAAATCAGAAGGGAATGCAATGTTTTTAAATAAAGAAAAAACTAGCGCCTATTTTATATATCAATACTTTATGAATACTCCAGATGAAGATATTTCAAGATATTTAAAAATGCTTACATTAATTGAAACAGAAGAAATTGACGTGTTAGTTAAAAAACATATGGAAAAACCAGAAGAAAGAGCAGGGCAAAAATTACTAGCATATAAAGTTGTTGAAATAGTTCATTGAACTATTGAAGCAGATCTTGTTTTAAAAATTTCAGATTTTATGTTCTGATGAGCGGATAGGTTAGAAGTTTTAAAATGATTAACAGATGATGAAATTCAAACTTTTTACAAAGCAATGTGAGGTTTAAAATATTCAAATGAAAATTTATTTGAAACAATAGTTAATTCTTGACTTGCTAAATCAAATAGGGAAGCAAGAGAAGCTGTAGCTTCTTGAGCTCTACATATAAATGAACAAAAAATTACAGATTTTAATTATGATGTTTCAAATGATTTTATAAATGATAAAGTTTTTTTAATAAGAAAAGGTAAGAAGAATTTTAGGATAGTTGTAAAATAGTTTAAAAAGCAAAAACCAGTACCGCATTGCGGCACTGGTTTTTGCTTTTTATTTATTTAATTATCTTTCTAAATTTTCTTCAATTCTATTCATTATAGTTTTGTTTATATAATTTCAATTATTTATCATTTCAATTAAATTATCAATTGATAATACAATTACTTTAACTTCAGAAATAGCATTTACTGTAGCTGTTCTTTCTTCTTCATTTAATAATGCAATTTCTCAAAAAATATCACCTACTTGAAGTTCTGTAATTTTTTGTCCATTTATATTAATTGAAACTTCTCAAGATTTTATAATATATCATTCTCAATTAGAATCATTTCATTCAATAAGAATAGTATCTCAGTTTTTGTATTCTTTTGTTGGACAATTGTTAACTATATTATCAACAATTTCTTTTTCTATTCATTTAAATATTTCAAGTGAATATATATCTTTTGGCATTTTTAATATTTAATTATGATATTATATATTAAATATTAACATATATATCATAATTCTGCAATTATTTCATTTTTAAAATATTATATTTTTCTAATAGGTGCCATTTTTTTACACTCTATTTGTTCTCTTCAAGGTCAATATCATCCGATAAATTCTCTATCTATATCATTATCATTTCATTCATTAAAAATTGCTCACAAGTGTAATCAAATTAAATTATTTATTTGTAATTGTATATCTCATACTTGTTTAACAACATCTAGAGTTATTAAATCATCTGGTTTTACTGAAAATAAATCCAATTGTTCTGATTTTGAAGGGTAATTTTTTAATAAAGATTTTGGTGTTATAGTATCTCAATTATTAGTATTTCATACATTTACTTTTATTTTTTCTCAAGATAAAATATCTAATACTTCATAAGAATATCATGTTACAATTTTGAATATTCAATCAGGATAAAACTTTAAAGTATCTTTTAATCAATCAATTCTATTAAAAACTGGTACAATTTTTGATTCATCTCAAATTCATTTTGTATTTAAATATGCTCATCTTGCTGTTTCAGTAGCAGAAAATTGAAATAAATCTCTTCTTCTTCAAGTTGAAACTCAAATTTCTCAATATTCATCTATAAAATTTTCTACTTCAGGAGTACTTGAAAATTTTAAAAATTGAGGTCTATATCAAACACTACTTTGAGGCATTTTATGAACTAGAAAAATATTTCATACTTGCTCGGCACTTAAACCTGTAACTCTTGAAAATTCTTCAAAACTAGGATTTGAAGCTGTTCAAAAATAACTATTTCATGATCAAATCATAGCTGCTTGAGCTCATTCTCATACAAGTTTTTTTCAGTCATTTAATAAATTATCAATATATTCTTTTTCGTTATCTATTATTTCTACTTCTTTTTTATTTAACATTTCAATAATAGCTTGTCTTTCTTTTTTTGCATGTTCTATTAAATCATATTCAGTTATTAGAGGGAAATTATGGTAATATCATGCCCATAATGCTTTAATAGAATCATAATAAGCATCAGGTCTTTTTAATAAATCATTAAGAGTAAAATGAAATCTTTGAGTTTCTGATGAATAAGCTCTACTTATTCAACTTCAAGTTGATCAAATTGGAGCAAGTCAAGCATATTCTCTAGATTTTTCATCAAATCAATCCAAAATTACGTTATGCATTCAAATTACTATTGTTTCTCAGCTTATTTTTAATCATGATTTTTTGAAATTAATTCATTTTGATTTAAGCTTTTCTATTTCAGGAATCAATCAAACCCTTACTTGTTCTCAATTTTTTCTTTTTATTAATTTTTCAAATTTACTATCACAATGTAATCAAAACTTATTAATAATTATTTTATCCAAATTAATTTTATATAAATCTATACCGAGTACACATCAACTAGTAATTAAATTTATTTTTCATTCACTTACTACTCAAGAAGGTAATATATGTAAATCAAATTCTTCACCATTTGCTTTTACGGTATGTCAAGCATTATGTCATCATTGAAATCTAATTACTCCATCACTTTCTTGAGTTAGAATATCAACAATTTTTCATTTTCATTCATCTCACCATTGATTTCCAAGAACTAATGATGTTCATATATCCATATGCCTTTCATACATTTGAGTTCAATTTAGAGCATTTTGACTATTCATAAAAATATTGGTTAATAATAATACTTTATAAACTATAATATAAAAATACTAAAAAGCAAGTTTTATGATTTTATAGAAAAAAATAGTTAGATAAGGTTTTATCTAACTATTTTTTATTACATATTATATCAAGATTTTTCATATTTTTCTCTGAAATCCTTTATTAAGGACCAAAAAATATTTTCTGTATATTTTGGCATGATTTTTTCATTTGGCCGAATTATTTCTTTTTTGATTCTATTTCTCATTGTATTATCTCAAACAGGGCATGAACAAGTTGAATATGGTATTTCTTTTTGTTTTATTAATTTTAGAATGTCATATTCTCTTAAGTATGCCATTGGTCTAATAAATGTAATATCTCATTTACTCATCTTATTTACAGGTGGCATTATTTTAAGTTTTCTTCATTCTATCATATTCATCATTGTTGTAACAACAATATCATCCATATGATGACCAAGACAAATTTTTGTAGCATTATATTTTTTACATAATTTCATCATAGCTATTCTTCTAGCATAAGCACACCGTTGACAAGATTGTCAAACTCAATCATTTAGTTTTGAATCTTCAGGTAGGTTAATATTAACTTTTTCTAGTGTAATATTTAATTCTTCTTCAAAGTATTTTCTTTTTTCTTCAAAATTTATATCACAATTAATTAAAAATTTTTTAAAAATATATACAGCTCTTATTTTAAATTTATTTTTCATTGATTTTCTTAGTTCTGATAACATATATCAAAGTAACATTGAATCTTTTCATCATGATATTCAAACGAGTATTGTTTCTCAATCTTGAATCATATCAAAATCAAATATTGCATTTCTCATTTTTCTAAGCATTTTTTTTTCTAAAGCTCACATATCTTTATTATTATTTTATTAAAACTTCGCTTATTTTATAAATTTTATCATAGTTTCAAAATTTTATTATAATTTGCACAAAATTTTTATTGTTTTTTTCAAAAAATTGTGTATATTTAGTAATATTTTAAATTTATAATTATATACCAATGTCAACTAGAAGAAGAAATGGTCTTAATAATGGTATGTCAAAAACTCTAAGAGATTATTTAGTGCCTATAATTTGATTGTTTTTAGTAATACTATTAATATTTAGTTTTTTTAGTGGAGGATGAGATAATGATTTGAGTGATACTATTAAATATGAAAATCAAGTACCTTTAAATATTATGTTAGATACTGATATTACAGAAGCTTATGTTATATATCCATGAGAAAATAAAGTTCAAATGGAAGGAGATAAAGAAATATATAAATGAGAAAAAATTTGGGTAAAAGAGTGAAGTGTATCAATTAATTTTTTATCAGTTTGAGATTTTAAATTAAATAAATTGTGAGAACTTTTATATTCTGAAGATTGAGAATTATATTTAAATTCTTCTGATTTGTTTATTAATTCTAATACTGATTTAATAATTAATATGAAATATGCTAAAGTTTTAATATGAAAAAATTCAACAGTTTCACTTTCTCAAAATGAAATGTCTAGTAATGTTTCTTTATTATCTTGAAATGTAGAAGTTAGAAATTTATCTTGAGAATCTTCTGTTCTTGCTAAATGACAAATGATTTCTATATCAAGATTAGAAGCTAATAGTGATGATGTTGATTTATCTATGAATAAAACTGAAATAGATGATTTTTTCAAATCATCAGATTGGTTTATAAAAAATAATTGAGCCTTTTATTTATCAAGATCTGATATAGATGAAGAAGAAACTCAAACTGGTTCAATTTTAATAAATAAAACAAATAATAGTTTAATAAGTTTTGAAAATTTAACTGATGAATCATATGTATCTTCTAATATGTTAAATATTTCTTGAAAATATTCAGATGAAGATATTACCTCAATAAGTGTAAATTGAATTGAAGCTTCTCTTGATTCAAATACAAAAACATTTAATTTCAAAAATATATCTGTATCTGATTTTGAAAATGATTTAGTTTTTAAAATATATGATGATAGTAATGATTTACTTGAAAAATTTGTGTATGTTGTTTATTATAAATCTTCTACTTCAAATTCAAACTCTGTTTTTCAAGTAGTGAATTATAATGTTGATTGATCTCAATTTACTTTTACAGAACCTAGTTCATCATCTACATTTACAACTACATCTTCATTTGTAACTATAAGATGACTTGTAAATGTAAAATGAATAGATAAAGTTTCTGTTAATGAATTTGTGTTATCATCATTTAATTGATCAACTTGGAGATATCATGCTGATGTTAAATATAATAATCTGCAAGATTGAACTAATGTTTATACTGTAAAATATTATGATGCAAATTGAAAGATAGTTTATACAAATAATTATACAATTATCAAAAAACCAATACAAGTTGAAGTACCTGAAGTAAAAGATACTCAAACTTATTCTGATGAAGTGAGTGTTAATTAAATTAAACAAATAAAAAAAGTAGGGAATGAAAATATTCATTCTCTACTTTTTTAAAATTTTAACAACCAGAGCAACTTGAACAAGAACTTGGTGCACATCAGTCACTTCCTTTTCATCAACCTATTATACTTATAAACATAGCTTTTAATTCTTCATCTTCTGGTACTATTCATTCAAATATAGTATCTTTGAAATCAATAGATTCTTCTTCAACAATTAAAGCAGGTTCTTTTGTGATATTAAGTTCTTCTTTTAATTTTGTATCAATTGTAGTTTTAACTTTTATAAAATCGTTTAATCATAATTCTTCAAGAATACAAGTAACTTTATTTAAAAGCTCTTTAGTATTTTTTTCTTCTCAATATATTTTTACTAACATAATTTTTTTATTATTAATTAAAAAAAACATTTTGATTATATATCAAAATGTCTTTTTTTCCAGAAAAAATTTTATTTTTTCAATTGTTCAGCTTTTTTCATTCTAGCATAGAATTTATCAACTGCACCAGTTTTAAGAATTTTTTGTTCACCTGTATAGAAAGGATGACATTTTGCACATATTTCAACTTTTGTATCTCAAGCGATAGTTGAATCTACATTAAATTCTTGTCCACATGAACAAGTAATTTTAACTTGTCTTGATTCTGGATGTATTCAAGTTTTCATAATAATTGTTTTTAATTTATCGGCCAAGTACCAGATAAAAATATATAAAAATATTGGATTTATGGTGCCGAGAGAGAGAATCGAACTCTCACGCGATGAAGCATTGGTTTCTAAGACCAACGTGTCTACCAATTCCACCATCCCGGCAAGGATTTTTTATGGTGGGCAGAGAGGGAGTCGAACCCCCGAAAGCGAAGCTAGCGGATTTACAGTCCGCCCCATTTGGCCACTCTGGAATCTGCCCTTTGGTATTTATTTAAAAAATGGTCACAAATTATTATAATCTAACAATTCTAACCATTCTTTTTATCATTAAATGGAGCCACTTATCGGATTTGAACCGATGACCGTTCGCTTACAAGGCGAATGCTCTACCAGCTGAGCTAAAGTGGCATTTTTTCAAGTGCCTTGGTATTGTATAAAAAAAGTTTCTTAAGTCAAACTTTTTTTTACAAAAAAAAATCATATAATAAGTTTTAATAATTAATAAAATATTCTATGTTTGATAAATTAAAAGAATTTTTAGAAAAAAAATCTACTAAACCAAAAATAATAGTTATTTATTGACCTACTGCATCTTGAAAAACAGCTTTAAGTATTGAAATAGCTAAGAAAATAAAATCAGAAATTATATCAACTGATTCTAGACAAATTTTTAAGTATTTAGATATTTGAACATGAAAAATAACAGAAGAAGAAAAGGAGGGAATTTATCATCATATGATTGATATAATTGAACCTAACCAAAATTATTCAGTTTGAGAATTCAAAGATAAAGCAGAAAATATAATTTCAGGTATATATTCTAAGTGAAAAATACCAATTTTATGTTGAGGTACTTGATTATATATTGATAGTTTGATTTATGATTTTAATATTCCAAGAATTCCAGCTGATGAAAAAATAAGAAAAGAGTTAGAAAAAGAAGCAGAAGAATTTTGAAATGAATATGTTCATAATAAACTTAAAGAAATTGATCCAGAATACGCTGCTGAACTTCATCCAAATAATATTAGATATATAATAAGAGCAATTGAAGTAAAGTTGTTAACTTGAAAATCAAAAAGAGATTTTAGAGAAGAAAAAAATCTTAAATATGATACATTATTTTTAACACCTTATAATTGAGATAGAGAATATTTATATTCAAGGATAAATAAAAGGGTTGCAATGATGTTTGATGATTGACTTATTGAAGAGGTTAATTTTTTATTAAAAAAATGATACAAAAAAGAAGATTTTTGAATGTGAACTATTGGTTACAAAGAAATAATGTATTATCTTGATTGAAAATTAACATTAAATGAGTCAGTAGCTTTAGTTCAAAAACATAATAGAAACTATGCAAAAAAACAGTTGACTTGGTTTAGAAAATATGAAAATTAATATTGAAAAAATCTAAAAAAGTACTAAACTAATCTTAGTACTTTTTTAATATAAAAATATGAGTTCAAAATTATTTACTCGTAGTAGAATATTATTTTTGATAGTTGTTTTTATTGTTTTTTTGATGCCTCTTTTTTATAGATATTTAGCATTTTATTTAAAATAATTTCATGAAAAAAAATCTATACATATTTTTATTATTAACTATTGTAACAATACAATTGATTGTTTTAATAAATTTATATGTGCTTAGTTTTTCAAAAAATAATTATTATAGTAATGTAGAAAGTTTAGAAAAAATTTATGTTTGACTTGTTTTTTGAGCTTCAGTTATTTGAAAAGATAAACCATCAGATATTTTAAAAGATAGATTAGATATTATATTTGATGCTTATCAAAATAATAAAATTGAAAAAATTATAGTTTCATGAGATAATTCAGAATCTCACTATAATGAACCTATTGTTATGCAAAAATATTTAATTGAAAAATGAACAGCAGTTGATGATATTTATCTTGATTATGCTTGATTTGACACCTATGATTCAATTTATAGAGCAAAAGAAATATTTTGAGTTGAAAAAGTTGTTTTATTTACTCAAGATTTTCATTTAAAAAGAGCAATGTATATAGCAAAAAGATTATGAATTGAAACTTACTGAGTTGAAACAAATCTACATAAATATGTTTTAGATAATTATAATAATAGAAGAGAAATACTCGCTAGAGTAAAAGCATTTTTAGATATAGAATTATTCAAATCAAAACCAAAATTTTTGTGAGATAGTATTGAAATAATAAGTGATGAGAAAATAGATAAGGCAAAAGAAAAAATTTTGGATAAATAAAAATAAATAAAAAAAAATCTCTCAACTTGGTCCTCTTTCTCCTGATAAGGAGAGAGAATTCAAGAGAGAGGTTTTTATTTTAAAACTTTATGTTCCTCATTTACAATTTTTAAATTTTGTTTTTTAATTGATTCTAGACTTGTTTTTCTAAATCTATTTTTCAGAGTTTCTAGTCTGATTTCTTTAATTTTCATCATTGTTTCAGCAAATGTATCAAATTTTCTTGCAAGTCCTGAGTAGATTACTCATAGAGAATATTTACTACAAGAGTTAGCTTGTTTGATTCAATGATTTTTTATAATTTTTAAACTATTACAATTTTTACTTAAAGATTTACTTTCAATTATTACTAGATTTGTTAAATCTATTTCTTTTTTTCATTTTTCTCTTAAATTAATTGTTTTTATATCAAAATCTATTGTTAATCTTTCTTCTCAAATTTTACTTACAAAAGTTATTCTTTTGTATTTAGTTTTTATAGCTGGAGTTATTTCTGGTGCTTTTTGACCATCATAAACACTTTGCCAAACTCATTCAAAGAATCTTATTTTTCATTTTGTCATTATTCCATGTTCATCAGCAGGAAATTCATATCTATATTTTCTTGTAATTCAATTTTCTTTTTGTTTATATTCAAAAAAGGCTAAATTTGAATCTTTGTATAATCTAGTTCTAATTTTTGTTCTTGAAGCTTCCTTGTTTTGGTGTTGATTATAGAAAAAATAATCAGGAGTATCCATATAAACATTATCATATGAAAAAATTCTTTTTCAAGCTATTTCTAAAACTTTAAAATCTTTTAATAAATCATCTAATATATTACTAAATTCGTTTTTTGTTAATAAAAATTTTGTATCAATTCTTTTTAAAAAACTAGCACTTGCATTTAATTCTGTTAAAGTTAAAGGATCGAAATCAGTTAACTTATTTTTAAAATAATTATTCATTTTGTTTTTGTTTTTAATTAATTAAAAGTAGTTAGAAAAAAAAGATTTTTTCTTTATAAATTTATTTTATCATATTTTAAAAAAGTAGTCAAAATTTTGACTACTTTTTTTTAAATATAATTTTTATTAAGAGAATTTTGAAATTAATATAAATGTTATTGCAGCAATTCATCATGAAATAGGAAGAGTGATAAACCATGAAAGAGCAATATTTCTCATCATACCTAACTGAATATAAGCTTTTTCTTTTCATTTTAGTCTTTTTAGATGTTGTCTGAATAATCATACTCAAAATATTCATCAAAGCGCTATATGAGTAGAACTTACTGGAAGTCATAATTGAGATGCTACTATTACGGTTATTGCTGCTGCTAAAGCTACACAGAATGCTCTAGTTTGATTAAGCTTGGTAATTTCTCATCCTACAGTTTTTATTAATCTTGATCAAAATATACTTAATCATAATACTATTCAAACAGCTCATAAAATCATTATCCAGAAAGGGATTCATATACTTCCACTTTCAGCTAAACCATTTGTAACTGAATCATATATTGCAGCTAGAGGTCAAATAGCGTTTGCTACATCATTAGCTCAATGAGCAAAAGATAAAAGTGCAACAGCAAAAACAAGAGGTATATTAAATAAATTGTTTATAAAATTTTTTGAGTTTTTAAAATAAGATGATTTTTTTGAATAATGTATTCTAATTAATACAAAGACCATAATACCAATTATATATCATAAAAATACAGCTAATTCAGTATTAAGTAATATTTCAAGATTACTTCATTTTAATATTTGTTTTAATCATTTAAGTAATAGATAAGTAGAGAAAGTCCATGACATAATTCATATATATATTGGTACCCAAATTTGAGCAGCATCTCATCTTTTATCTTTTTTTAATATATTATGTCTAATTGAGTAAAATAATATTATAGCAATAATTCCTCACATTAATGGTGAAATAACCCAACTAGCTGCAATCATTAATATTTGATTCCAGTCTACAATTCAAATTCATTTAGCAATTATTCATGCTCATACAAGTCAACCAATTATTGAATGTGTTGCTGATACAGGAGCTTTTAAAATAGTTGCTATATTAATCCATAAAGCTGCTCAAAGTAGTGTTGAAAGCATAATTGTTATAAATACTTGAGAATCTTCTATCATAGAACCATCAATAATTCATCATTTTATTGTATTTACTACATCTCATCAAGCAATTAAAACTCAACTTGCTTCAAAAATTCAAGCAATAATTATTGCTCAAGTTAATGTTAAGGCTTTTGATCAAACAGCTGGTCCCATATTATTAGCTACATCATTTGCTCAAATATTCATAGCCATATATATTCATAAGATAGCTGCCATTAACAAATATATACTACTATTACCTCACTCAAAAAAATAAACAAATCATATTATTAATAGTAAGGTAATTCACATTATTTCATATTTAAAACTTGGTTTTTTTGTGAAAGGAAATTTCATTCAAATAAAAAATTATTTATTAAATTACTTATAAATTTTATCATTATTTTATTTTATTTGCAAAAAAAAATAACTCTTTTCTGAATCCTTACTCTTTACAAGAGCAAGGGGCAACATTATTTGTTCCTCTTTCCCTTGTAAAGGGAGAGAATTCAAGTGAGAGTTATATGAATTTTTCTTATTCTTTAATTTCT
>LGVF01674424.1_pt2 | contig 25411 bp, 21 predicted proteins | sample 469901 | NCBI WGS metagenome assembly LGVF01 (sample SAMN03893561, study PRJNA290197) | marine sediment metagenome | material: sediment; isolation source: combined push core samples #3730, #5133, and #5579 collected at Hydrate Ridge | place: Pacific Ocean: Hydrate Ridge
GCCTAATGCAATATTAAATTTATTATCTACAACACCCCTAACACTAAGCTCAAATAATTTTTGCTTTGTACCAAATTTTCTAAAAATTGTAACTTCTGCCACATCGGCTCTTAATGCTATTTCTTTGGTTGTTGCAAGGATATATCCTTTTTCTACAAAAACTTCTGTACTGGCTTTAATTATTTGCTCTGTTTTATCTTTCATTTATTACCTCAAATTATTTTGCTTTTGTTTTAAACTTTTTAATTATTCCAAATTGAATTGATAGAACTGCTGGCAGTATAACAATGCTGGCTAACAGTGCTAATGAAATGTTTATTAAAGTCATTATACCAAAATTATTTAAAATTGCAAAGTCAGAAACAACAAGTGCACTAAATCCACCAATCGTGGTTAATGCAGAAGCTATTATAGGTCTGCCCATTTTTTTAAGAGTTGTTATAATTGCTTCATCATTATTTTCTGCTTTTTCTTTTTCTTCATAATAGCGACCCATTACTAAAATAGTAAACTCTGTTCCTATTCCAATTATTAAAGCTCCTAATGTTGCAGTTAGCGGCGTATATACTAAGCCAAAAGTATACATAAATGCCCCTGACCAACCAACAATAAAACTAATTGGAATTAGTGGTGTTAAAGCTTTTAATGGGTTACGATATATTACTAATAACCCTAAAAACACAAGCAATAAGCCTATAAGAGTTATTGTATATCTTCCTGTTGTTAGAGCAGTGATCATAGAAACATCAATGACCGCTTGACCTGTAACAGTCACATTCATATCTGTGTCTTGTAATGATAAAAAGTCATTCAAATCATCAATAAATTCTTCTAAAACCTCAGGCTCTAAAGACTCTATACTTACTAAAAGTACTCCATTTGTGTGAGTATCATTTATAAACATTTTAAGTTGACTTTCTGGTACATTTACAATCAAGTTTGAAACAGTTATTTCTGTTAAGGGTAGTTCTGTTAATTGACTTAGAACTGTAGTTATAGATTTTATAGATAAAATTTCATCAGAAAATTCTGCCATTAAACCCGTTTGTGCACTTAGTATCCAATCAAGATTTTCTTGTATTAAAACATCTTCTCCACTAAAAACTATAGCTAGTTGTTCTGTGGAACCTATAATTGTTCTTAATTCCTGAATGTCTTGAAGTTCCTGGGAATCTTGTGGCATAAAAGTTTCTATATCTGTTTCTATTCCTACTTGTTGGTCTAAATATAGACCAACACTTGCAGTAAGCAGTGCAAGTATTATAATAACATATTTAAATTTTAATATTCCTTTTGCAAGTTTTCCCATAACCTTCTCAAAGGTTTTGTTTTGCTTTTTTACTTTCTTTTTTCTTGCTTTTTCTTTATAAAATATATCATCTCTTATAACTAAAATAGATAACAATATAAATAGAGCTACTGTAAAACTAATTATTAACCCTATTGTTAGCATTTTACCAAAATCTTGAATCATTGGAACAGGTGAAGTATATAAACTTAACAGCCCTAAGCCTGTGGCAATTACTGCCGTAATTATTGAAGGCGCTAGTTTTTTTATTGTATTTTTTAATGCTTTTTTTACATCTTTTTTATTATTCATTACTTTCACCTCCTAATATTTCTTCCGCATATCTACTTTGGAACTGAATAGAATAATCAATTCCTAGACCAATTAAAATTGGAAATGCTGCCATAGATACCATTGTTATTCCTATATTAAGCCAACCCATAATTCCTATAGTTGCAATAACAGCAATTAATATTAAGCTAAGTGGCAGTAAACGCCATCTTACTCTAAACACTATGAATAAGATAATAATCATTAATAGTGCTGATAGTGCCATCATCTGTTGCATGCTTGAAGTCATAGAAGTTTTTATTGATAAATCTAGCACTGGTTTCCCAGAAACTAGAGTAGTATCGGTTAATCCTTCCTCTTCTAGGAAGATATTAATAGTATCAATTATCTCTATTACAATAGTATCAGGGACTTCCCCCTTAAGTACAATAGCAATTCTCATATATTGGTCATCTATAACAAATTCTGAAAACATTGTTTTTAAGTTTCCAAATTCATCATATATGCTTGCGTCAAGCATTGCTTGCTGGGCAGGTATTACAGGAAATAAAACGGCTGGACTATTTACAACAAACACCTCTTCATAATTAAGTAGTTGTGTTTGTAAAGTTTTTAATCCCGTAAGATTTTCTACAGTAAATAAATCCTGTACACTTTCCCCTTTATATATAACTATAATTGGATCACTGCCAAATTCTTCTTGATAATTATAATTATCAAGATACTCCTGAGTACTTGGCTCAATTAAAGTATCATTACCTGTTGCCATTTCAATTTTCATAACACCTGCAAGCAATATTGCAAATATTAAAAGGCTAGCAAGCAAAATTATCATTGGTCTTTTTAAAATTAAGTTTGTTATTTTATTTAACATAACTCCTCCTTTTTTGTATGTTAGTACTGACTTACATTATATAGTGCTAAAATACCATTGTCAAGCATAAAATATAATTAATTATAAAAAATAGCTTATGTATTTGATTTGATACTTTATTGGCTCACTATACCAAATAAAATGATGAGAATTAATCTCATCTTTTTTTAATATATGGTTAGTTTATAACAATCACTTGTCTTATCTTTCGTCTAAAACACGTACCATGTCATTGTGGTTATGGTTTTCATATTCAAAAGTTACATGCGTTATTTTATATTTTTCATTAAGTGTTTTTTTTATGGTTATTATTCTTTCTTGACACTGCGAAATTTTATAATCTTCGTTAAAACAAATGCGAGCCTCTAAATAAATTTCGCTATCTGTCAGTTTCCAAATATGCATATGATGAACAGCTTTAATCAGTTCGTCATTTTCAATCTCTGAAGCTATTTCGTCAACATCTAAATTTTTTGGTGTGAACTGCATTAATATTCTAAGTGTTTCAAACAAAAGTCCTAGGCTTGAATATATTAAATAAACTGCAATTAAAATAGAAATTAAACTATCTATCCAATAAATTTTAAAGGCCATCGTTATTATTCCACCTATCATAACAGCTATAGAGGTAAGCATGTCGGAAAACAAGTGTAAGTATGCCGATTTTATGTTCATATTATTTTTTGCATCTTTTTTTATTATCAGTACAGATGCACCGTTCATTATAATGCTAAAACCTGCAAGTAAAATAACAATTAGTCCTGTCACTTCAACTGGGTTCCCAAACCTTGTAATGGCTTCTATTAATATTTTTACTGCAATAAAAATTATGGTAACAATATTAATCAGTGCGGCTAAAATTTCTGCCCTTTTAAACCCGAAGGTTTGTTTTTTTGAATATTTTCTTCTAGCTATTTTATCTGCTATCCAGCTTATTACAAGTGCCATAACATCGCTAAAGTTGTGCATAGCATCAGATATTAAAGCTAAGCTTCCGGATAGTAGTCCACCAATTATCTGTGCAACTGTAATAAATATGTTAAGTAAAATTGTAATAAATAATTTTTTTCCTTTTGCATCGTGGTGATGATTATGTCCACTATGGTTGTGCCCCATTTTTTTCTCCCTTTAATTTAATTGTGTTGTAAGTGCTTATGGGTTATGTTAATAATATTTAAAACATGATGATCGTCTAAGCGGTAAAAAACATTTTTACCATCTCTTCTTGCTTTAACTATTTTATTTTCTTTTAAGACTGCTAGTTGATGACTTATTGCGGAAATAGTCATATTTAGCCCGCCCGCTAGCTTTGCTACACTTATTTCACTTCCGCTAAGTGTTGTTACAATTTTAAGCCTAGTTGTATCACTTAATATTTTTAAAAACTTTGATAATTTTAATATGTCTTCTCCCGTATAACTATTTATATTATCTATCACACTAATATACTCCTTCAAATGTTTATATAAGCGCAATTATACTTGAGTGGTCGTTCAAGTGTCAAGTGTTTTTGGTTGGTTTTTTATAGATTTATTATAAGTGTAATTTTAGTATCTCCCCACGCAAAAAAAATGCTACCAGGTAAACAGCTGAGTTTATGTTGTTCTTATTATTTGTCTAGTAAATAATTGTTTTTTTAATAAAATGTGTTATAATTTAAAAGATTTTATAAGGAGTGAAAAATGACAAAGCAAATCACATTTATGGCACTGGTTTCATTTATACTTGTAAGCCTGATAACAGGTATAATAATGATTACATCAATGCCACACATAACAACATATATTTCTGACTATATTAAAGATGATAATTATGTTGCCATTATTAAACTATCTGGTGGAGGAAAAATGAAAATTGAACTTTTTGATGAAGTTGCCCCAATCAGTGTTGAAAATTTTAAAGAAATAGCAAATAGTGGTGCATATACGGGTTCAGTGTTCCATAGAGTAATTGAAAATTTTATGATTCAAGGCGGTATAGTAAACGCACAAACAACTCCTATTACGGGTGAATTTTCGTCAAATGGTATTGAAAACAANNGTATTGAAAACAACCTACTACATGTTCGAGGGGTTATATCAATGGCAAGAACTGGTATTCCTGATTCTGCAACAAGCCAATTTTTTATTATGCATAAAGATTACCCTTCCCTAAATGGAGAATATGCTGCTTTTGGCTACCTTTTAAATGGTTACGATGTACTAGACCGTATCGCGACAACAGCAACCAATAGTAGTGACCGACCTATTACAGATATTGTAATAAAATCAATTAAAGTTAGAAAGAAAAATATTTTTGAAAAGCTAATGTTTTAATTAATAATATTATATAGCAGTAATTATGTCAATATCTGCCCAAATACATTGTTTATTGTTTATTTTGTTGCCATTTAGCATATTGGTATACTATACTTATAATATATTGTTAGGAGACTATTATGGAAAAAGAAATAATTACTACTGATACAATTACAGAAGTGGAAAAAAATAATAATGTTGGAGGAAAAGTTGGAATAGTTTTTTCGACTCTTGCGTTTATTGTTGCAATCTTTAATGTGATTACAACTTACCAACTGTCTCAATCAGTAGATATAAGTGCTTTTGGTGCAATTTTATGGCTTATCTATTTAATTATTATTGGAATGATTATTGTTATTATTTCACTACTTTCAATACTTACAAGTGTGAAAAATACACACTTAACCATTAATAAAATAGTCTTGGTTATTTCACCGCTATCGATACTTATGTCCATTATATCAGTTTTTACTATTGTTTAATAAAAAAATAAATTCTATAAAAAAGAGTGAAATAAATCACTCTTTTTTTTATGGTTGTTGTTGTTCTTCTTTATTTGCATACTTATTCATTAACTTATACACTTCATTATCTTTATCTTCAACATCTTCTTTTGATTGTTGAGAAATTTCTCTTTCAATTACAATGTCTGTAGGTGTTTTACCTGTGATTCTTGATTTTATTGTAGGATCTCCACCTCTTTCTAATAATTCTTTTAAAAACTCAACTTTTTTAGCATATAATTTAGGTTTTACGTTTTTAAGAAATTTTACCATAATAGTCTCTCCGTCATGAAAAGAATTAAGGTCTGCTCCTAAATCTAACAGCTTTATTACACTTTTTTGAGAGGGAAGCGTGTTGATTGATCCGCCTGAGTCATAATGTCCCCATAATCCATAAGATATTGAACCTGAATAACTTGTTATTCTACCATTGATTTCTGCAAGAAGTTCTTTATCTATATCATGTAAAGATGCATTTTCCATAGGTTTAATATTGTCATAAACATTATTAATAAAATCGATATTAATATCACTAAATGTATCAGCATCTATTTCTTTATATATTTTATCAAAGTCAGATAATGGTCTTTCTCCATAACAACGAATAACTGCCCGATTTTCTAAAAACCTAAGTTTTTGTTCCTTTGTATCATATGGGTACTTATAACCCTCATCGTCATAAAGACCGTATAATTCATGACCATCAGGAAAGTCTACAAGATTAATAACTGTTTTATTTTCTCTGTTTCTCTCAAGAGGTCTTAAGCCCTTTTCAAAAAACATAGTTGCGATTTTAATTATTTCGGCTTTATTATTTCTGTATCCTGCTTTTAATAAAGTGTGTAATGGAGTATCTTCAAGTAGTCCTTCTTTATAGAGCACCTGTCCACTGATAAATCTATTTTTTGAATTAACAATATCTTTTATAATTTGAAAGTTTTGCTTTTTACAAGCGTGCCCTAACAAACGATAATTCTCTTGACCTGTGAACCTATGTATAACTTTAAACAATATATCACTTATTACATCTGTAAGTGGCTTAGCGTTATAAATAACTTTACTATCACTTTCCATAATATATTTATAGCCTTTACTATTTGGTGAAAGGCTTGCTAATTCTTCATATAACATCTCAGTATTTATAACATCATATATGTTTACAAGGTCACCTCTATCCACAGTCTGTTTTAGCTTTTTGACAAATGGTTTTGATAACATGCTTTCTAACTCTATCCATTCTTCTTTAGAATAGTTTTTTGACTTTTTCATAAATTACCTCTTCAATGATTTAATTAATAATATCATATACAGCTAATTGTGTCAATATCAGCCCATACACATTACCCATTATTCGCACGCTGAAAGAGTTCGCCTCATGCATGCTACAATACATCAAAAAAAGAGTGAATTTAATCACTCTTTTTTATTTTAATAAGTTATTATTTAAGGCATCATAAGGTCCATAATTGATTTAAAGAAAGCGATTGCATCAATTTCTTCTTGACTTAATGTTCTTCCAATTTGAGTTTCAATTTCTTGGGTTGAAGATACATACAGGAAGCCTTCAGGGTCTTCAGAACCTGCTGTTTCAATTTCATCTAATATACTGTCTACTAGAGGAATTTGAGCAATCTCTGCCTCAGTTAAGCTTCTTCCTAGTAACTCTTCTATCATTTCTATTGTTCCTGCTGTTTCAAAATAGGCAAATGCGTCTAACTCTGTTTGAGTTAAGCTTCTTTCTATTTCCGCTTCTATTGTTTCAATAGATAGGTCTTCTATATCAACTTCTTCTTCGCCTTCATATGCTTGCATATATTCTACCATTACATCTAAGTACGCATTAATGTGTACTTCGTTTGCTTCGGTAACTTCTGTGCGTAACATCATAGCAACAAATATGTATCTATAAAATTCATATCCTTCTATTTCTTCTGCTGAGAAGGTAACCCCCATTTGAATCTCGGCTGTTTCCATTGAAGGAATGAAACCTTGTGTATCTCCAAAGAACATTAGCATTGGCATAATAGCCGATAATTTATCTTTTTCTTCTTCGGTCATTGGAATACCTTTGCTTATTTCAATGTTTTCTACCATTCTATCAAACATCTCATTAGTCACCAATTCTTCTAAAATTTCTTCTATCACTCCATACGCTAAAATTTCTTCAGCTGTAAAAGTTACCTCTAATATGATTTGTGCATCTGCTATGCTTGGCATAACAGGGATACCTTCTGGTATTATAAATTCAAGATAAGGCATCATTAAAACAACTGCATCAACCTCTTCAGCTGTAGCCTCTCTACCTAAAGATTCTGCTAACATAATTCTCATTGGAAAACTTATAGCATAATTGATATCATCAATCTCTTGTTGAGTTAGGCTTCTGTCTAATACTGTTTCTATTTCTTCTATTGTTGCATCATTAAATTCTGGGTCTTCTTCAGTTTTTACTCTTTCATATTCTAACATAATTATTACATAATTTCTAATAACATTTTTGTCTTCTTGTGTAAGTTCTGTATCAATCATATCTTCATACATTTCTATTTGCATGTTCGCTACATACTCATCAAACATGTCCATTACTACTTCATATGAGATGCATTCATCCTCTGTAAAGGTTAGTAGTAAAATTGTTTGGGCTTGCATTGCTGTTGGCATTATTGTTCCTTCATGAACACTAAGCAGACGAATTACATGAGTCATTATCTCTAGAGCTTCTTGTTCTTCCTCTGTTAAGTCTCTGCCAAGGCCTTGGGCCATTTTTACCATTTCTATTTTAGATAGCATTTCATTAAACATTTTTTGATTAATATTAATAGCTTCAATCTGTTCTTGAGACAATGGTCCAAGTACATCAGCTACATCTTCTATGCTTGCGTCTCTAAATTCTGGTGCAAATGTAAGCTCTAAATCAATTACAGCCGTTTCATATGCTTCTTCAATAATATCTATTACAGGAATATTTGCTATTTCAAAAACAGTTAATTCTCTGTTTAAAAAATACTCATCCATAATTCTTACAATATCATTTGGTGAAAGTGCTGGGTTTGTCGGAGCGAATAATAATGTTGTCCACATGTTTATATAATTTTCTATTAGCATAATTTCATCTTCGTTTAATTCTACTACGAAAGCAGCTTGAATTTCTTCTGGTGATGTGCCCATACCCGGAATCATTACCACTTCATAATTTGCAACACGTAATGGTACAACCTCGTTTAATGAGTCTATTTGCTCTTGAGTTAATGGACCACCAATAAGTTCCATTAATAAAGTTGTTTCAAAATTAAACATATCCATTTCTAGGTCTGCTATTACTGTTACAGCAATAGCTTGGCTTGTGCTATTTGCGTTTGCGTCTGTTACTGAATATGTTACTATATATGTCCCAACAACACTTAAATCTTCTGCAGTAATATCTACTTGAACTTGATTTGTAATATCACCATCTAAATTATCAAATGCTGTTACGCCGTCCATATAATCTACTATATCATTAACAACTACTTCAAAATTGCTAATACCTCCAAGTATTGGTACTGTTGTGTCTACTACTGTTATCTCTGCATCTGCTGTTGCTGTGTTACCGTTTACATCTGTAACTGTATAAGTTACGTTATATGTACCAGTAACGCTTAAGTCCTCTGCAGTAGTATCTACTTGAATTTGACCAGTCACACTGCCATCATAATTATCTGTAGCAACTACATGAGAAATATAATCTGGTGTTGACTGTACTTCTACACTAAAGTCAATTATTCCAAAAAATTCTGGGTCAGTAGTATCTATTATGTTTACATTTACTGTTAATGATACAGTGTTATCACTGCTATCTGTAACTGTGTAAAATAATGGATAGTTTCCTACTACTGTTAAATTAATAATGCTACTGTCTACTACAATAGTACTTGTTAAGTCACCATCATAAGTATCAGTTGCTGTAACTCCTGTTAAATAGTTTGGTGTATTACCAACTTCAAATATTAGGTCTTGTGTTCCTAATATTTCTGGGTAAACAGTGTCTACTATATTTACACTTACTGTAATCGTTACCTCATTATTGTTTTCATCAGTAACTGTGTAAGTTACTTGATAATCACCTACCACTGTTAGGTTAACTGCACTACTATCTACTACAATAGCACTTGTAAGGTCGCCGTCATAAGCATCAGTTGCTGTAACTCCAGCCATGTAATCTGCTGTACCGCCAACTTCAACTATAAAGTCTTGTGTACCAGCTATCACTGGGTCGGTAGTATCTACTACATTTACACTTACTATAATCGTCGAAGTGTTTCCACTATTATCGGCAACTGTGTAAATAAGATCGTAAGCATTAACTGTAGTTAAATCTACAGCATTATCGTTAACTGCAATGGCACTGGTTAAGTTACCATCTTGATTATCGGTTGCCACCACCCCATTCAGCCAATCAGGTGCAACTGCACCCGCTTCAACCGTGAAGTCAGATGTTCCTGCAATTGCTGGTGCCGTCGTGTCATCCCATGGCATATCACAAGCAGTAAATCCAGTTATAGCAATAAACATAAATACTATTACTACAATTTTTTTCAAATGATTCATTTATTTTTTTCCTCCTATTTAATTTGGTTATCTTATCAGTTGGTTTAAGTTTATAGTAATTAATCTATCTAAGTCAAACCAATTTATATTTATTATTGAATATATACCTTAATTTAGATAGATTGATTAATAAAAAAACCAAATCAAAGTGATATGGTTTGTTTATAAATTTTATAGATGTTATACTTGAATAATTAATTTACTTAGGGGAAATGCTTTGAAAAAATTTATACTTATAATATTGTTGTCATTTTTAATGTTATTAAATTTTTCTGGTACAACTTTTGTTTATGCAGATGCTGGAGAAGAGCGAACTGTATACCTAAGCGCTACTGAATATGACTACCCTCCTTTTTCTGTAACTGATGAGGGTATTGCTGATGGGTTTTCGGTAGAATTATTAAAAGCGGTTGCTGAGGAGATAGGTCTTCAGGTAACTTTTAAAATTGATTATTGGGCAACCATTAAAGAAGAGCTTAGTCTTGGAGAACTTGATATACTTCCTCTTGTTGGATATACAGAAGAGCGTGATGAAGTTTATGATTTTACCGTGCCCTACATAGTAATGCGAGGGAATATTTTTGTTAGAAGTGGAGATACATCAATTTCTTCTGAGAATGATTTGTTTGGAAAAGAAGTGCTTGTTTTAGATGGGGATAACTCAGAGGAATGGGCTATATCTATTGGACTAGATAGTGAACTAACCGCCACCTCTACCTATTTAGAAGCTTTTGCACTACTCTCTAGTGGTCAATATGATGCTGTTTTAGCTCAAGGCTTAGTTGGTGAAAAAATAATTTTTGATAATGATATTAATAATATAACTCCTGTTTATATTTATGAGGATGATGGGGTTACAAGGCATAAATTGAACCTTGAAGATTACGAGCAAAAATTTTGTTTTGCTGTTGTTGAAAATGATTCAGAATTATTATCAATTTTAAATGAAGGTTTAACTATTGTTTCTTTAAACGGACAATATGATGAACTTTATGATAAGTGGTTTCCTTTTCTTATTGTACAACCACAACTATCTGCTGCACTTATTTTTAAATATGTAGGGCTGGCCTTAATTCCTATACTTTTCATTTTAGGAGTTATATATATAATTCTAGTTAAATCAACTGTTAAATCAAAAACTAGGCAAATTGAAAATAATAATAAACTTAATGACATAGTTATTAATGCTTTCCAACGAGATTTTGCGTCAAACACTAAAAAATTTAAATTTGCCTTAAAAGAACTTGTTAGCTTAAATAAAAGCACGCTTGGCTTTATGTTTTCAGTTACTAATAATAAAGATATAAAAATAAGATCTTACTATTCTAATTCTAACAAAATCAAAGAAAAATGTAGTCATATAATTCTTCATAAAATTATTGAGGAAAATGAACTAATTAAAAAAATATTGGCAAGAAAGAATGCTTTTATTTCAAATGAATATTTACTTGGTCCCGACACTTCAAGGCTTATTCTTTGTGGTGAAGAGGTACACAGGTTAATGGCTGTATTAATTGAGGGTGCAGAACAGTCTCATATTGTTGTGTTAATTAATAAAACGACAGATTATAACGCTCAATGTATACGTCAAACCTCTACCCTACTTACAGGTTTATCTGCACTTATGGAAAGGGCAGATTATTTAAGTAAAATAGAATATATGAGTTTTCATGATCAACTTACAAATCTTTATAATAGGCGATTCTTTGAAGAATCTCTTGATCGCTTAGATAATGCAGATAATTTACCCCTTTCAATTATTATAGGCGATGTTAATGGACTTAAGCTTATTAATGATGCTTTTGGACATCATGCAGGAGACGAACTTTTAAAAACCATAGCTACCATTATTACCAAGAATACAAGATCTGGTGATATAGCTGCAAGATGGGGCGGTGATGAATTTGTAATAATTTTACCAAAATCAAGTTCTGAAAATGCTGAGGCATTAATTAAAAGACTAGATGCCGAAACAAAAAAAGCTAGCTTTAAGTTTGGTATGGTTTCTGTTTCTTCTGGTACGAGTACAAAGACAAATGTTGAAGAAAAAATTTCTGATGTATTTAATTCTGCCGAAAAACTAATGTATCAAAATAAATTAGATGTTGTTGAGAGTGTTAGAGGCGAAACCATTAAAACAATTATGAACACTTTATTTGAAAAAAGTGTAGAGGTTAAAGAACATTCCGAAAGAGTTTCTTCACTAGCTTCTGATTTAGCAAAGCATGTTGGTTTATCTGAATCAAAAATTAACGATATTAAAACAATAGGTATGATACACGATATAGGTAAAATTGTTATAGATTTAAGTATTTTAAATAAACCCTCTTCTCTAACTAAAAATGAGAGGCTTATTATTGAACAACACCCTATATCGGGAAGTAGAATGCTGGCTTCTACTCACGAATATACTAGGCTTGCCTCAGGGGTTTTACACCATCATGAAAGGATTGATGGAAAGGGTTATCCTAATGGCTTAAAGGGCGATGAAATACCTATAGAGTCTAAAATAATAGCAATTGCAGATGCATTTGATGCGATGACTGCAATAAGAGCTTACAGAAAAACGCCTTTTAGTATAGAAGTTGCAGCTGCAGAACTTATTAAAAATAAAGGAACTCAGTTTGATGAGACCTTTGTAGATATATTTATAGAAAAAGTTTTACAACTTATAAAATAGAAGATTATACTTAAAAAAAGAGTGAATTAAATCACTCTTTTTTATTTTTTAAATTATTAAAATATTATCTTCTTTCATAACACTTTGCCAATAGTAATCATTAGGGCTACCCTTTGCCACAATTTGCATATTTAAACTAAGTCTTAAAAATACAAGCTGACTTGTTTTTAATTTATTATCTATAAATATTGTGTTTTTATCTGAATCAATCAAAAATTTATGCTCGATTTTAAGTTTATTCAATAAGGTTTTTAATTTTTCTTCTATTTTGCTTATTTGTTTTTTTTTGTAATCACTTTCACAAATAGCTCTTTGTTTTTTTGAACAATTATTAAAAACTAAACAAGCTTTCGATTTATAAAAACCATTATTGTTTGAGCTTTTGTTTACATAAGCAAGAGCGCACGGCGTTGTTTTAAATATTGAATAATCACCTTTAGAATTATGTACTTTTTCATAAGCATTTTTTGGCCAAACGCATTTTGCATCAAAAGCCTTTTCTTTATTTTCTATAAGTTCTTTCCAAAAACTTAAATTATCAATAAAACACTCGTTAACCACTAAACCCGTAGCTACTGAGCAAATAGCATATTTTTTAACGAAATTTAAAACTTTAAAAATTTCCTCATCAGTAGAGTTACTTGGCATAAAAGGTCGCCAATAATGGACTATTTTTTTATTATGCTTGTAAAGATTTATAAAGTTTTGCTCAATTTTCTCTTTTGATATTTTTTGTTCTATATCTTCCCCCAATCCAGAGTAACTAAGCATAAACAAAAAGCTCATACCTTCTTTTTCGCACTGCTCTACTTTTTTCAAAAACTTGTTTGGAATTAAAGACTTTGTTATAAAAATAATTTGATTCTTAATTTTATTTTTACGAAGCTCTTCTAATATTTCCTCAGCATATTTTATGCTATCAGCCGTTGCAAAAATTTCTGTATTTGTAAATAGTGCTAACGGAAAGTTTTCATCATATAAATCAAACTCAAGTAGTAGTCTAACTGCCTCTCTCGCAGCTACACGAATATACGGAATTCTTTTGGTGTCATTATAACTATTTAAAAAACAATACTTACAGCCTCTATTACACCCTTCAATTGGGTTTAATGCAATCCAACTTGCATGTATATCTACTATGGGTTGTAGGTTTTTGCTATTGTGCATTTTCATAAGGCTCTCCCTATTAATATACTATAATACTTGACCGCCTTTGTCAATACCAACATAAACGTATTATCGCCCGCCACCACTAAGCAAAACCTGTCTTATGTGGTGTTTCACTTTATCAAAAAAAGAGTGAATTAAATCACTCCTCTATATTTTAACAACATCGAAAACTATACTAAAAGATAATTGTTCTTGTCCGAGAAGCCCTGTTACATAAGTTAGGTCACTCTCCGTAAGGTCCGCTGTATCTAAACTTATATGAACCGAAACTGTTACTATAGCATTATGTATTATGCCTGGATTATCTACAGATATATCTACAATGTCACATGGGTTTTCTATTTCGCCTATTTTTATTTTGGAAATATCAACAAATAAACGATGACTGGTCTCTACTTCTTTATTTAGGGAAATGTTGTAATCCATAATTATTTCGTGTGTATCTCCGTATCCTACAATATTTGAAATTGGTATTAGTCTTCCGTAAGTCTGTGGTTGAATTGTTTGGCTTTCAATTTGAGCGCTTACTTGGCTAATATTCATTATATTTTTATACTCATCAAAAACATTAATTGTCCACCAGCTATAAGCAACTGAAGTAGTAACAATTATTGTTAACACTAATAATAATTTTGTTATTTTTTTCTTCACGGTTATTCCTCCTTTTTGTATTTTTAAATTTTTATACTATTAGCTTTTAATGAGTGTGTTGCGTTTTTAATTGAAAAAAAGATTATTGTTCCGGGCTTTTTTAAAAACTTTAAACAAACTGTAAAGTGTGCTTAAGGGTTTTGTTTTGCTCGTTGCAATAATCTTGTATGGCACGCGTAAAAACGTACTAATATTAGTGTGGCAACTGGCAATCTCATAGAGACCCTATAGTTTTCCGTCACTAGATTGCTCTAGTTTTGGCAGGTTTTATTGTTTGTAAGTAATGTAATAGTAAATATTTTGATTAAAATTAATGGTTTAATAAAAGTCTAATGCGTATACTATTTTATTTAGCTTAACTTCTTTGAATCATCAAAAAAGGCTACTGTATACGACTCTTTAAAAACTTTAAACAAAATTACAATGTGCTTAATAGTTTTTGTTGCCGATTACAATAACCATGTTTTTTGTGAACAAAAAACATATGTAATAAATGTGGCAACTGGCTATCTCACATGAGACCCTATAGCTTTCCGTCACTAGATCACTCTAGTTTTGGCTTTTTTACATTGTTTAAATATTTTATTACAATAAATTGCTAAAGTCAACATAATTATTAAAACTAAGTCCTAAATATATTATATTTTGTACAAACAATACATATAAACCTATAAAGCCAGTTGTATATATAGGTAAGTGGTCAAACTAAAAAAGAACCTTATCGCTTTTTTAAAATGCTATGTTTTTATTTACCTCTTTTAATTTTGTGTGCTAAACTTACACAAAAACAATAGGACGAACTTATGAGACAAATATTTAATTTTTTAATAATAGCTTTAATTATTTTCCCTTCCCTGCTTTTTGCTGGCTGTACACCTAAAGAACCTGAGGTTATACCAACTTATAGTATAACCATTGCCGAGACTGTAAATGGTACTGTTTTACTAGACCCACAAAAAGACTCTTACGAGAAGGATGAACTGGTAACAATAAGTTTTATTGGCAATAATAATGAAGAGGGCTCTTACATATGTAAAGAAGCTTACATAGAAACAACTGTAGAGGTAGATACCGATACGGGTACGGAGATAGTAACCGAAGTTGTTAACAGTTGGACTTTTGTTGAAGAGAGGACAATTAGTATTACTGCAAATACAACTGTTTATTCTACTTTTGGAGAGGTTATTGACGCCACAGCACATTATTACTTAAAGGTTGATGTGGATGATGAGACAACTAACTCCTTTAATTTTGATGGTTCGGTTTATGTATCAGTTAATAATGTTCAAAAGTTTTCATTAACTGGACCAGCTGGAAAAAATAGCACTTTAGACTTTGCGTCTGAGGACTTACAGTCTTTTAATAATTTTGTTAACTATTTTAAGCTAATAGATGGTGAGAATGCCATTGCCGTAACAGTAACGATTGATAGTATTTTATCTATAGATTATATTGAAACAGGTATAACCGCGCACGACATTTATGATGTGTCTGGAATAAATATAGAGTTTGACGGTGCTGGAGTTTACTCTGCCCTAGTTTATTTTGGGGTTGGTTTTGATATTTATTTATATGTTGAAATTTCTACCAGTTAAATAAATTATATTAATAAAAAAGAGGGATATTATCCCTCTTTTTTATTATTCTTTTTCTGTCTATATTTTTACATTACATCAGGATTTAATTCTTTTTCTGTTTTAACTGTAGACATATCTATTTTATCTTCGCCTGTCTCTTTTTGATCAGTAGAAGACATTCCTACAGACTCAGTTAATTCTTTTTCAGATAGGTTCATGTCTAATTCTGGTGAATCATTAATACATTCTGATTCATAAAGCTCATCAAGGTCTGAATAAACTTCTTGTAGTTTACTAAAGAATTTCTTTAGTATTTCATCATATTGTGGTGTGCCCATTTCTATTTTTGCACCCTCAGAATTATAAATAGTAAATACAGATGCCATTGCCTCTGTTTTATTTTGTCCTAAATAGTTAACATAGTATTTAATTTTTTCTGGTTCGTAGTCAAGATTAACATCATGCTCTTCTTTTATTTCTTCCGATGTCATCTCTACTGCTTTTTCAATAAGGTTAGGGTTTTTGTAAATAAAGTCCTCTGAACCAAATTGTTCATACACATGGTTTTGTTTTGCTTGTAGTTCCACAGCAAAAGCTGTTATAAAGGCTGTTGAATTGTTTTTCAATGCCTGAAAACCATCTTCATGCAAATCTGTAGAAGTATTTACATCTTCTTTTACTTGCTTGAAATTATTCGATATTTTTTTAAATACGTCTAGTTCCATTTTTACCTCATCCATGTATCTATATATAAATAGTAACACATTCTAATTATTATGGCTATTTAAATGCTATTGCATTGCTGTTATTGAATTAATAATTCTGAACATCATTTTAGTTACTGGGTAATTTGCTAGCAGATTTTTGTGGATTATGTGTTTCCCTCTTAATTTTGCATTAAAGTTAAATAAAATTCCTTCAACTATAAAGAATACTTGAATGAACCGGTGTTTTCCGTTGCTTATATATAAAACATATTGTTCTTGCCCGGACTCTTCGTCTATAACTATTTTTTTATAAAAGGGCATAATATCTTCAAGTTCTTTTGCTTTTGCTTTTTTTAGGGTTTTAAAGAAGTTCCCTACAGCTTTTTCGAGGTCTATCCCCTCTTTTATGCTTTGCATCCCTGCACTGATTACCGTTTCAGGTAGTATATATGTAAACAAAATATTTTGTTGAAGAGTTAATTCTTGATAACTTTCTTCTGATAAAATTTTACCTCTATCTGGAAGCTCAACATTAATATTAAATTTTTCTATTGCATGTAACATTTTTTTGCTCCCGACTTTTACCACTAATTTTTTATCTTTACCTGACCTTATTACATGTCTTTATAGTGCTATATTTTGTTTCTATTATATATCAATATGTTGCCACTGTCAATTACTACAGGAAAATTAACACCTCTATAATAATTTTTTAGGTTGTTGCTTTTTATTTTTCATAGGTGTATACTTATTTTTATAGGAGACATCTATGATAGACTTACACATACATTCTACTTTTAGTGATGGCAGTGATACACTTGCAGAAATTGTTAAAAAAGCAAATGTACTTAACCTTGAGGCCATATCTATTACTGATCACAACAAATGTAAGGCATTTTTAAAAGAAAATAACGGTGCCTTAAAAAACTTTAACGGCAAGACAGTTACTGGTTGCGAATTTTTTACTAACTATAGCGGCTTTCCAATTGAAATTTTGGCTTATGGTTTTGACGCGGAGATTGTTCACAAATTTATAAAAAAACATTACCCTTCTTTTTTACAAGACAGGTTAAAGCGTTTGATTTTAACCATGGGTGTTTTAGATAAAATTAAAATAAAATATGATAAAGAACTTTTAGTTGGACAAGTGAAGGACGGAGGTTCTATGTCTGGTTCTGTTTTAAAAAATATTACCAGTTATGACATCAATGGTTTTTTACTTGAAGACTTTAGTATTTCTAGGAGCTGTTTTTTAAGAAAATATTTAGCAAACCCTGACAATCCTTTCTTTGTTGACTACTCCTCTATTTATCCAAGTTTACATGAAATTATTAATGTAGTAAAAGATGCAGGCGGAATTTGTGTTCTGGCTCATCCTTATGAATATTGCTTTGATGTTAATAAATGTCTACCAGATATGATTAATACTTATAACCTGAGTGGTGTTGAGTGTTATTACCCGACCTTTAGTGATAGTCAGATTGACTATTTAGTTTCTTATTGTAGGGAAAATAATTTAATAATAACTGGTGGTAGTGATTACCACGGCGAACATAGAGTGAATAAATTAGGTCTTGGAATAGACAATAACCTACACATTAAAAGAGAATACCTGCAAAACTTTAAATTATAAAAGGAGCTTTATGCTCTTTTTTTTCCTTATGTTATTAATTATAAGGACTGTTTTAAAAGTTGTTTTTTACTAACCCTTATATGTGTTTAATCTTTGGTTAAATTATACATATATAAATTTCTTAATTGCATACTTTTTTATTTGACAATCATACCCCTCATATACTAAAATCGTCTAAGAAAGACAAAAATCTAATTACTTACAAAACTTAATATCTATGAAAAAGCCAAAACTAAAGCGATTTAGTGACGGAAAACTATAGGGTCTCATGAAGACAGCCAGTTACCATATTTATCTTATTAAATATGGTTTTTTGTTTTTAAAAACTAATTTCGGAGGAAAACAAAAATGATAAAAAAAGTTTTAATTGCATTACTAGTTGTAGTAATGGCAACAGGTACAGGCGTTGCTTACGCATGGTGGGATAGCCTAACGGTTAACAATTCAGAAAGCAACATAGTAACTATTGGTGCGGGTGTTGATTTAGCTGTTGCTAGTTATACAATCCAACCAGCTTCTGATGGTAACCTAGTTCCTGCAAGCGCAGAAGTGAAAGCTGGCGACACTACAGAGATTCTAGTAGATTACTCAGTAAGCCTAGACTACGCTGTTGTTACACCATTTGATTTAGCTGTTACTGTAAGTAATGTACTAATTGATGGCGTTGCAGATACTAATGTTTACGTTATTACTGCTGTTAGCGGTGTTACTACTGTAAACAACGTTGCTGGTACTGTTACAATTTCAATAACTCTTGATGATAGCCCAGCTGATGGAGCTGCTGCAAAAGCAACTCTTGAAAACGCTCAAATTTCATTTGATGTAGAATTTGTTGCAACTGCTGCTTAATATTATTTTAAGTTCATTTTGTTAAAAATATATGCTTGAGGTGCTTTATGGTGAATGAGAGTTCACTATAAAAGCTTTTTGCTTAACGAGATAACAATAAAGGACAAGTATGAAACAACTAAAGAGTTTTGATACGGATAATTATTCTTACAGTACTGATAATCATTCTGAAGTGAGATACTTTTATAGAAAGGAAGAAAGCAAGAAAAAAGGCCTAATTTGGCTTTTACTTCTTATTCTTTCCCTACTTCTTACTACTACATTATCTTATTCTTACTGGGATGGAAATATTAACCCTATCAATAACAATCAAATAAATGTAGGTGTAGGCACTAGCCTACAAATTACTGAGACTATCCGTCCAATAGACGGAAGTTATTTGGTGCCTGACAGTGTTTTTATGGGTCCTGATGATGTTACTGAAATTATTTTAGGCTATGATGTTACTTTAAACAAACAAGGCAGGCTAAGTATTACTGCAAGTGATATTTTAGTAGACGGTCAGCCAGATGCTTATAATTTAATTGTGATTGATATTTATTTAGAAGATCCAAATGAAATTGCATCAAACTCATTACTTACAACACTAACCGAGCAAAACGTACAAAATGATTTCATTGAAGACGTATATGTAAGAGTTAGTTTAAATATGCCGGCAGATGAAGCAGAGTATAATTATATTCGTCTTGCTAACATATCTTTTACATTAGAATTTGAAGCTTTAGAGCTTGAAGAATAAATAGAGGAATACAATGGTACAAAAACAATTTAAAACAACTTCTAAAATTAACATGACTAGTTGGCTAGTGTTTTTTGTGATTACCCTTGTAATTATAGCTGGATCAACACTTGCTTTAAACCATGTTCCATATTTTAAAGACAGAACAAACTTTGCAATAGTGACCGATAGTATGGAACCTGTTTTAAATGTTGGAGATGTTGTTGTAGTTGACACAGGTTACGACATAGCGTTACTTGCCGTTGATGACATTATTGCTTTTAGCGTAGATGTTAATGATGACGAAATAGAAGAGGTAGTGCTTCACTATATTGCAAGCATAACTGAAGATTCCGGAGAATACACCATTAGAACAAATAGTGAAAAAGATGTAAATTTAGACACTTGGATACTTTCTCAAGAAGATGTTATTGGTTTGTTTGACTTTAGAATTCCATTTCTTGGAAGTCTTTTACTATTTTTAAGTTCTGCTTTTGGAAAGGCCGTAATAATTTTTGATATTATTTTAGTCTTTTTACTTGTTAACTTTTTTGGCAATAAAAAAGTGGTTGAAGAAACACATTTTATTACCAAAGATGAGGAAAAATAAATATACGAAAAAATCTTATAGGGAGGTAAAGTTTATGAAAGTATTTAAATTTTTTAGCTTAATGCTTATTATTTCAGTAGTGCTTTTTTCTAACTCTGTTTCCTTAGGTTTTGCATATTTTAACAATCTTAATTCTAATAATGGTGTATCTGCATTGGTTTGCGGTACATGGGTTGTCCCTGTTAATTATTTTGGAGACTTTGAGAACTTTACTAACACGACTACTGGTCAAGTAACTGTTACTATTGGTAGCGAAGATTGGGATGCAACTAATTTAATACTTGCAGACAATGCTACTACAGACAATATTAATGATACTAAGTCGGGTAGAATTAGTGGTGGAACTGGTCAAAATACTATGACCTCGGTAAACTACTTTATAAACCTACAAACTATATCATTATATATTGGGCTTGCTCCAAGCAGTCCGACACAGGGTGCTAGAAAGTACGAAATTCAGGTTTCAGATAATGGTGTTGACTGGGCTGTTCTTCATAACGACGTTGGAACGCCTTCAGTATTTAGTTTTGTAACTATAGATATGGCAGCAGAAATAGCAGGTGGACTAGTTATTGGATCAACTACTGTTACAACAAGCACACCACTGCAAATAAGAATCTATACCAACTCAAAAGATACTACATTATATAATGTAGATGATATTACAATTATTACAGCATAAAAAAAAGAGAAGTTAGTTAACTACTCTTTTTTTTTATTTTTATTTATATACATTTTTTTATCGGCTTGTTCAATTAATTCTTCTTTATTTATCTTGTTTCCTTTTTCTAAATAGCTATATCCAAAACTATACTGTATTTGTATAGTGTTTTTTTTGTTATATATTTTTATTTCTTCATAAATATTAGAAATAAAACCTTTTATGTCCTCTTCATCCTTTACCCCAAGCACTAATACAAACTCATCACCCCCTACCCTTACGGCCAGGTCCTTGTGTTTTATTTCATTTAATAATATGGTGGCAAAATCTTTTATAAGCTTATCTCCCATATTGTGTCCCTTCGTATCATTGACAACCTTAAGCTTGTCAATGTCAAAGAATATGACAGCTAAGTCAGATGTAGCAATGCTAGGCATTTGATTAAAATAACTCTCTAACCCAAAGTTGTTTTGCATTGTGGTTAAATGATCAATTGTAATAGTGTTAGAAAGCAGCATTAAATACATCACTAACATTCCCACCACTAAAATAGGAATTATAATTGTGAATGGCATAGTTACAAACCCTTGTAAAATAGTAAATAACATAACTGCAAACATAGTAAGACTCATTAACAGGGCAATTTTTAAATTATTTTTTAAAAATTTATTTACTGTGTTTGCATATTTAAATATCAATCGTATGAATACTGTGGTTGGTGGTAAAAATACCAATCCTTGTAATAAATAATAAAAACTTCCCCTACTATATTCATTAAATTCATTAATATAAAAAATTAAACCAAAAGGAATAGTTAGTAAACATAATATAACACCAATCACTGTACTAGTAATAAAAATTATTTTAAGTGCTTTGTTGAATTTAGAGCTTGAATTTGCAGTGTATTCAATAAAAATAGCAAACTGAAGTCCTAACATAATTTCAAATGTAAATAGCAATATATTAAAAATATAGCTAAGATTATAAGCTAACACTCCATCTACACCATTTATAAAATAGCTAATAATATCAAAGGTTTGAGTTAGTATTGCAAGTATTAAAATTATTTTCCACACCTTATTCATTTTTAGATTTTTTTCTTTTAAGTGTGCACTAGAGTGAGAGAGCATAACAAATAAGATTATTAAAGAGAAAAAGTTTATTGAGTTAAACATTACTGCGTCATTCATTATAACCTCCATAAAAAAACATTTTTCTTTAATTTAATTAAAAAAAGCTTAGCATAGTGAATATTGTTGTGTAAATTAATTTACCTATGTATAACAAAAAAAACACCTACTAAAAGGTGTTTTTTTGTTATTTGTTAAGCAAACACGTTAGTTGCCCAAATTATTGACCCACTAAGTGCCCCTATAAAGAACATCCATGTGAAGGCTGATTTATATAAGAATGCTGTTAGAGAGTATGCCCTCTCAACAAACATACCGTCTTTAAATTTCCACACGTCTAATTGTTTTAAAACAGTTATTAATAAAGTTAAAACAAAGAATGCTATTTGTGCTATTAAAAATCCTGTCATCATTGAGGTGATTACCTCAGGCGCACCGTTATTTTTTTGATATAAGAATATCATCAGCAGTGCCCCACCTTGTATAATTGTTCCCATAATAAAGAAAAACCATCTTGTTCCGCCATCTAATTTTTTAAGTATTTCCATAACCATAAACATAATATTAGAACTAAAAGCTATAAAAATTAAAAATACTAGTGAGGTTATATCATTTATGCCAAACAACATAGCAACAAACATTAGTGTTATTGAAGTGGTAATAGAATAATCTATCCACCTAAATTTATTTAAGCCTGTTTGTAAGTCACTATTGTATGAAGAACTTATTTTATAGTTAACAAGGGCAAAATATATAACACCACTAATAAGTAGTACAATGCTAATAAGTAGTGCAATTGGGACTTCTTTTACCACTTCTAAGGTGTTTTCTAAAAAACCTTGCCATCCATTAGAGGAATTACCTGTATTCCAGTTCATATAGCTTGAATATAATAATGGTTTTATTATTTTAATATCGTTAATTACTAAAGCTGCAGCCAGCATAAAAATACCTTGTGCAAAATAACCTAGTCCTAGTAAAAGATTAAAACGTCTTATTTTTCCGAAACTATCTGGTCTAATATTATAATTCATAATTTTTCTCCCGTAACTCTAATAATATTTTACTTGCTTTGTTTAACAAAAGCAACTGATTTAATATATAAACAAATTTTACTACATAAAAAAACACCCAAAAGGGTGTCTTTTTTTATTTTTTATCATCGTTGTTTTTCTTAACAATTTTAGTTTTTACATTCGTTACAATTAATCCCTCTTTTTTAAGAGCATTTATTGTTTTTTCTTTAATTTCTTGAATGCGTTTTTCCTGAATTTGTTTTGCTTGTTTTGCTTCTTTTTCTTCTTCTTTTTTACGCTTGTTTAAACGAGAGTCTATCTTTTTGATAATGTCTTCTAAGCTATCTCCCGCCATAACCATATCTACTTCTTCTTTATATATAGTTTCTTTTTCTAAAAGTAGCCTAGTTAAAATTTCTAGTTTGTCCATATTTTCTTTAATAGCTTTTTTAGCTCTAGCATAGTTTGAGTCAAGAATAACTTTCATCTCATCATCAATTTTGCTAGCTGTTGCTTCTGAATAACTTTGAGTTTTAGAATAGTCTCTACCAATGAAAACTTCACTGCTTGAACCTAGGTTTACAAACCCTAGTTTACTCATACCAAGTTGGGTTACCATTTTGTTTGCAATTTTTGTTGCTTGTTGAATATCGTTTGATGCTCCTGTTGAAACATCTTTAAATATTAACTCTTCAGCAATACGACCACCCATAAATGATGCAATGGTATCGTTAAGTTTGTTTAGCGTTTGATAGTTGTCATCAGTGTCTGGTCTTGTCATGGTATAACCACCCGCCATACCACGAGGTATAATAGATACTTCATGAACTTCGTCACAATACTCTAACACCTTTTGCACAATAGCGTGCCCAGCTTCATGGTAAGCCGTAATTTTTCTGTCTCTTTCTGTTACTAGTCTACTCTTCTTTTGAGGTCCCATAAGAACCTTGTTAACGCCTTCATTGATGTCCACCATATTAATAGCTGTTCTATTAGCTCTTGCTGCTAATATTGCTGCTTCGTTTAATAGGTTTTCAAGGTCTGCACCAGTAAAGCCACTTGTAAGTCTTGCAAGTGCTCTGAAGTCAACATCTTTTCCTATTGGTTTATTCCTAGCGTGTACTTCCAGAATTTTTTCTCTTCCTGTAACGTCCGGAATGTTTACTACAATTTGTCTATCAAATCTACCTGGTCTAAGAAGTGCTGGGTCAAGTACGTCTGGTCTATTTGTTGCCGCAATAATAATTACGCCTTGGTTTTCTTCAAAGCCATCCATTTGAACTAAAAGTTGATTTAGTGTTTGCTCTCTTTCATCGTTTCCGCCACCTACTCCGGCACCACGCTGACGACCAACTGCATCTATTTCATCAATAAATACAATACATGGCATAGTCTTTTTAGCTTGGTTAAATAGATCACGAACTCTTGAAGCTCCCACACCTACAAACATTTCTACAAAGTCACTACCACTAATTGAGAAGAATGGAACACCACTCTCTCCTGCAATAGCTTTTGCTAGAAGTGTTTTACCAGTTCCTGGTGGGCCAACAAGTAGCACACCCTTTGGTATTCTTGCGCCAAGGTTTGTAAACTTAACTGGGTTTTTCAAAAACTCTACAATTTCTTGCAGTTCTTCTTTTTCTTCTTTAGCTCCTGCCACATCGCTAAAACGAACTTTTGGCATTTCTGCTAGTTTTGCTTTGCTCTTTGCAAAGCCCATAGATTTATTATTTGTTTGAGATATTGTTTTAATAATTACAAAAGCAATAACTGCAAACAGTAATATTGATATATAAGGCATTATCCTAGCAAGTAATCCTTCACTTGCAAAGTCATAAGTTGCAACTACCTGATCTTCAAGTGCTACACTGTCATTATATTCATCAATAAAAGTAACTAATGCATCTGAGTTAATATACGTAATAGTATAATCATATTCAGATGGAAAATCCTCTGCTGAATGCTCTGAGGTTATATCTCTTGCTTTAATTAGGTTACTCTCAACGTCAATGTGAGTTATTTCACCCGCTGTCACCTTGTTTTTAAATTCTGTATAACCAATTTCTTCAGCACTAGGCGTTAAAGAAAGCGAATATATTACAAGTAAAACTAATGTCATTGCAATTATATATTTAAATACATTTGAAAACTTGTTGTTTTTTTTCATTT
>LGVF01011907.1_pt1 | contig 25369 bp, 20 predicted proteins | sample 469901 | NCBI WGS metagenome assembly LGVF01 (sample SAMN03893561, study PRJNA290197) | marine sediment metagenome | material: sediment; isolation source: combined push core samples #3730, #5133, and #5579 collected at Hydrate Ridge | place: Pacific Ocean: Hydrate Ridge
AGGGGCACTCAACCGGCCAAGTTAATTGACGCCGACCGGACAGGATAATTGTCGTCGAACACCCTGGGCTATTCCGCCCTGCAGCTCGCCATGCTGTTTCTGCTCTACGAGTTCTGCGGCGTGATCACCAATCTGCTCGGCGGCTGGGTTGGCAGCCAATTCGGCTTGAAAATTACTCTATTTGCCGGCCTGGCCCTGCAGGTGATAGCCCTGATCGCTTTGGCCGGCCTACAGCCGGACTGGCCGCTTGCTCTGTCGGTAGCCTACGTCATGAGTGCCCAGGCCCTGTCGGGTATCGCCAAGGACCTGACCAAAATGAGCTCCAAGAGCGCCATCAAGGTCCTGCTGCCAAAAGACGAGGAAGGAACACTCTTCAAGTGGGTGGCCCTTTTGACCGGCTCCAAGAACGCCCTCAAGGGAATCGGATTCTTCCTCGGTGGGATGCTGTTGAGCTGGCTCGGCTTTCGCGCCGCCTTGCTGGCAATGGCAGGCGCTCTGGCCCTGGTACTGTTCGCTGCAGTCCTGGCCCTGCCACGGGGCATGGGCCGGGCAAGTTCCAAGGTAAAATTTCCCCGGATTTTAGCTAAAGACCGCAACATCAATATCCTTTCCGCAGCTCGGCTGTTTCTGTTCGGCTCACGGGATGTCTGGTTTGTGGTCGGCCTACCGGTGTTTCTTGCCGCCAGCCTCGGCTGGAGCCATACTCAAATCGGCGGTTTCCTCGCCCTGTGGGTGATCGGCTACGGCGGCGTGCAGGCCTTGGCACCCAAGCTACTCCGCCGGGGTCTGGCCGGAGGCACTCCTCAGGGGGGCACAGCGGCGGTCGGGGCTTTCACCTTGGCCGGCCTTGACCGCCCTTATCGCCTGGGGCGTACACGCATCCCTCTCCCCCTGGCTGACAGTGATAGCAGGCCTGGCCCTGTTCGGCCTGGTGTTCGCCATCAACTCGTCGGTCCACAGCTACCTGATCCTGGCCTACACCGAAAGAGATCAGGTCGCCCTCAACGTCAGCTTCTACTACATGGCCAACGCCGCCGGACGCTTGCTCGGCACCCTGCTTTCCGGCCTACTCTTTCAACTTGGGGGCCTGCCCGCTTGCCCGTGGGTGTCTATGTCCCTGGTTTTTGGCGCCGGACTCTTGTCCCTGGCGCTGCCTCGGGGGACACGAGCACTGCACGCCGGCTGAGCAAGAAGCTTAGATCTTATCTAATCACACAACCCTTCCCCTCCCAAAAAACGCAATAAGGACATCCTCTTGCAGGATGTCCTTATTGATCAAGCCGGTCATCTAGCCGGCGGTTATGTCTTTTTCAGCAAAACAGCTGTTTAGAGACAACCGCCATCAGCCGCTACATACCACCGGTCTTGGGCGAAAGGCCTACCTCATCCCCTTCATTAAGAAGGGTGGTCATCGGCACTTCTCTGTGGTTGACGAAAACGATCTTCACGTCGTCGGGCTTGACTCCCATGATCTGAGTGATCTCATTAATTGTTGCCCCGGCCGGCATTTCCCAGGGCTTTGTCCCTTTTTGAAACTTCTCCAATGTACCGAAACATCTGACGTTGACTCTCATACTTTGGATCCCCCTTTCTATTGATTGTGTATACGTCATAACTATATCACCATCGGGATATCCCAGCAAGTCACTGGAAGCTTTTTTCTACTATAATTCGAGGACTTACCAGGCTACGAACCGTCCTTCAACTGGATATCCTTTCTCATCAATCCTTGCATCTAGACAACCCTGCTACCTTTTAAGGGTTGTTGCGAGGTCAGCCCTTTTTTGCAAGCCTGTGTCATGAGCACTGGTGTCAGGATGGGCACCTCGTCCCTTTGAGTGAGTCGTGAAAGTATCCTGGGCTCTGAGCCCTGATCGGTAACAAGGTTCGATTCTCAAAGTCGGGTGAGGCTCCTCGCTTAGGAAATATTCCCAAGGGAGGTACATCATGGAAGCGTATGTTGGGATCGATATCGGCCGTAACTTTCATGCTTATTCGATCGTCTCACCCGAAGGGCAGTCTATTGCTTCGAGGCGTTTTCTGAGCGATGGCGAAAGCTTTCAAGACTTTCACGAAGTGTTGCAAGGGCTGGATGTCGTGCTCATCGGCATGGAGGCCACTGGCCATTATTGGCGTAATCTGTTTCATCTGCTGCGACGCCATGGGTATACTTGTTGTGTCCTTAACCCGGTGGTCACCCAATATTATCGTCGCATGAGTCTGATACGCCATAAAACAGATGCCCTGGATGCTGAATGCATCGCCCGTTACCTGGCGGCAAACCGGCCTGAAGGGCAAGAGCTTGACCCGCAAGCACAGGAACAGTTGCGGGTACTGGCACGATTGCAGGCAACGGTCGCGGAACAAATCACATCGACCATTAACCGTTTGCATCAACTAATGGATCAGTCTTTCCCTGAATTAACTCACCATGTGCCGCAACTGCGGAGCGCCAAGGCATTGTCCTTATTGAAACGCTACCCCACCGCCACCAGAATCACCCGTGCACGCCGGCTGGCGGATTTACGTTACGGGCAACGAGGGCATCATCTGGGTCAGGAACAGGCCGTTCGTTTAAAGGCCGCAACGGCAACAACAGCCGGTCATGCCCAAAGTGCGGCAGATGAACTCATGATCCGTCAAGTGGTCGAGCAAATCCTGCTGCTGCAAAAACAGGAGAAAGAACTGCTTACCACCATGGAAGAGTTAGCGCAGACGGTGGACAGTGGACTCAACCACTTGCTGACCATCCCCGGTATCAGCATAAAGTCGGCTGCAGCCATTATCGGTGAGGTCGGCAACATCGAGCAATTTCCTACGGCGAAACATTTGATCGGCTATGTCGGTTGCCATCCACGCTTCAACTCATCAGGCACCAAGGAAGGGCAGGCCTTTATGAGCAAAGCCGGAAACAAGCGGCTGCGGAGAATCCTCTGGCAATGCACCATCGTCGCCAATCGCCACAATCCTTTGGTCCGGGCTCACTACGAAGCAAAACTGGCCGAAGGCAAACGCAAGATGGTGGCCATCGGACACTGCATGGCCAAGCTGGTTCGGATTATCTGGGCGATACAGACGTACAACGAGCCTTTTGATGCAACAGGGGGCACCCGTTTAGCCGCTGTTCGATCATAAAGAAACGCAGGGGCTTGACAGGGAGTTATTAAGAAAGTATCTGCCACCGAACCTCCCCCCTTTCCCGATAACGGATCAACGTTTCTTGCGGACGAACCCGATATCCAGGCCAAAGGGCGCGCCAATAGTCCTAAGCGTTTTCAAGGTCGGATTCCCGCTTCCGGTTTCGACAGCTTGCAAGGTTTCAAAACCGATCTTCAGGACTTTTTCCGCGTATTCCCTGCGGTTCATTCCGAGGATCTTGCGCATGCTTCGCGTAGCTGCCGCCAAACCGATACGGCCTGTTTCAATGTCATTAAACAGTTCCTCGCGCAGCCGCTTTGTTTCTTGTTCATCAGGTCTTTTCACTAATCTTCTCCTCTTTACAGGCGGAGGTTGCGAGGCTTCGCTTCTTGGAGCATCCGAGCTGCGGTTTCAATTCTTCCGAAGAGCATTTTTATAAGAGGACCTTCGACCCCACAAAGGGCCAGGGTTTCAGGTAGGCGCTCGACAGCTGGAGCCTGGCCGGCCAGCCATTGACGAAGCTCTGTGCTGCATAGACCTATGCTCTGTGCCAGGTCTTCGGCAACGCGACCCCAATCCGGTAGGCCGATTTTCCTTTCACCTTCTGCCTCCCATCGAGAGGCCCTGGCGATCCCCTCGGGATCCAGGAACATCGGTGCAAGGTCAAAGAGGGGGGACAAGGCGACTTCTCCAGTGGGCTCCTTCAAGAAAGCCGTGTTTCTACTGTGATTGTCGGTATTCCGCAAAGCGACATTAAGAATGTCCCTTTTGATATATTCCTTCACTTCCCGTTGAGGGTCGGTAGCGAAACGATTGATCATCTCGCAAGTTTTGTTGTGCGAGCCACGGAAACCAAATTCGCTTACGTTGCAGACAGAAGCCATGCTTTCCATTCCCAATCGCTCAATGCCGTTTGGGGTCACTCTGCGATCAAATCGACGGATGAACAGAGCATTGTCCTGGTATTCCAAGGGGGCTGCGGTTCGTATTCCAAAGGCGCGAGCCACTTCATAATATGGCGCTTCATTGCGAAGCACCTGGTAGTCAGCCTCCGTTTTGCCTCGCGGGAACTTGACCAGCCAATGGCACTTAGCTTGGTCCTCCGGCAAAGCTCCTTCGGCATGCCATCGGTTGTTCCGATCTTCTACCAGCAGGAATTTAGGAGCCTGCCCTTGAACATCGGAAGCCCCGGCGACCAAGGCCCCATTGGCTTCGGCGTATTCGATAAAATCGACGTTCTTTTCAACAATGGCCTGCCTATCAAAGCCGGGATGTTTAATGAAGTTCTCTACCGCAGCGCCGGCAACACGAAGGTTTCCAGGAGGATTCCCTGTTGCGAGCCGCAGAAGGTGCCACCAGGATGATGCGTCATCACTAAGCCCCAAGGATTTAAGCCAAACATTGCGAGCATGACCGGTCGGCAGTAAATCGAGCAGAAAAGCTGGCCAATCCTTCTCGGTATGGAGTTCAAAGTTGACAGGATAGAGACACCCGACGCGATCAACTATACGGTCTTCACTCATGCGCGGCAGCACATAGTCAATAACATAAGAGAGGCGTCCATCGGCATGATAGCCTGCACTGTAGTTCTTCCCACGAAGGCCGAATTCAGCCGCTTTATGCCACCGGCCCTCACTGTAGATTTCTATAACTACCTCGTCCATTAATTAGCTCCCAATGTGTTTTATTGGATTGTAATCCTATAAAAACTGTAATGCAAACACAAAAAATAGGGTTAGGACCCTATACGTAAAGATCTTACTTAATTAGAGCTACACAGAAAGCGAGCCGAGCATGGACGAAAGGCGGTGGGTTCACCTGGATGCGTATCTCCAGGTTGACGGAGAAAAGTTCGATGCGGATCCGGCTGCAGAAACGCAGGCCGCCATTGCACGGGGCAACATTTACTGTTCCCCGGAGGCGAACGAGGTTCCAGAAGCTCCAGAGGTTCTACCTGGCTCCTCAAGAACTGGTGGATGACTATGCGGATATTGCCGAACGGCTGGACGTACAACTGAGGAATACATCTAAGCGGCTCAAAGAGATTCACGAACCGGAGCTGGCGCAGACGGTGGACAGTGGGCTCAATCACTTGCTGACCATCCCCGGCATCAGCGTGAAATCGGCTGCAGCCATCATCGGTGAGGTCGGCAACATCGAGCAGTTTCCTACGGCGAAACACTTGATCGGCTATGTCGGTTGCCATCCACGCTTCAACTCATCAGGCACCAAGGAAGAGCGGGCCTTTACGAGCAAAGCCGGAAACAAGCGGTTGCGGCGAATCCTCTGGCAATGCACCATCGTCGCAATCCGCCACAATCCTTTGGTCCGGGCTCACCATGAAGCAAAACTGACCGAGGGCAAGCGAAAGATGGTAGCAATCGGACACTGCATGGCCAAGCTGGTTCGCATTGTCTGGGCGATACAGACTTACAACGAACCTTTTGATGCAGCAGGGGGCACCCGTTTAGCCGCTGTTCAATCATAAAGAAACGCAGGGGCTTGACAGGGAGTTATTAAGAAAGTATCTGACACTTCACTGATGCCTGGCCTTGTGCCGGTGGCAGCCCCTTCTCTATAATGGAATAAGACATCAACGGAAAGGAGCTACGGCCATGACGACTAGAATGATCAGCCAAGAACGCCTGGCGGCATTGGAGCATCTGGAGGAAATATCCCGCGCCCTTGAAAGACGCATGTCCGGCCCCTATCACTATCCCGGTTACCACGACGATATCGATATGTTCTTCCGCAAATTCAAGGCAGCGGTGCATGTACTCGACCGTATTGAAGGACGGGAGATGCCTATTGGCCATCTGCATGCCTGGCAGGAGATGCCTCCCGCCTGAACTGCCCTCTAGGAGGCTGTCGGGCTTACCGTGAACCGACTGCAAAATCGCCTGATCGGCCCAGATTCTCGACAATCTGGACTCAAACAGCCAATTTTTCGTTTCGGCTCGTCAAGTCCGACAGGCTCCTAGCGAAAGAGCCCGTAAAGCCCCAAACACAAACAAGCCCCCCATTGGCAATGGGGGGCTTGTTTGTGTTCAGCGTTCAACCTTGCGGAACAATCGTCCCTCGGCCAAAAGAGTTATTCCTGCTCCGCCCGATCAAAAGCGGCCTGAGCCCCGCGATAGTCTCCCTGGCCACTACGCGCTTGGCCGATGATGCGCCAGTTTTCTCCCCGCAGAACACGGTTGGCCGCGGCAAAACCGTTCGATTTGGCAGCGAGGCTCTCCGCCTGCCGATAGAGCCCCGAGTCAAGACGCACCCGGGCCAGTTCCTGCCAAAGCAGAGCATTTCGCGGCTCAATGCGCAGAGCACGCTCGAGACTGGCTCCGGCCTGCCCTAACTCACCGGCGGCGCTCTGGCTATGGGCTTTGTCGAGCAGTGCCACTACCGCTGGATTGCCCGATGCCACGGGACGGGGAATGCTCGGCTGCACCACCGCACAACCAGCCAACATCAGAATCAACAACAGGGGAACAATAGAGCGCAAAGCTATCATCACTGAAAGATCCTTTCAAACCAGCTCTTGATTGAATTACCGACGGAACCCGGCCCGCAAGCGGCCGATTCGGTAGGCGCCGATCCGACGATAAAGGGCAGTTCAATCACATCGGGGCAGCCGGAGGCGCTGCGCAGACCCGACTGGGACTCAATCCAGACTCGTTCGATATTGTCCGGCACCGGCAGAACCAGCGGTTCAAGGTCCAGACCAGCCATCATCTCCGCCCACACGGTCATCGCACCACTGGCCCCGGTCAGACCAGCCGGCTGGTTGTCGTCGCGGCCGACCCAGACCACCCCCAACCGATCGCCACTGAAACCGGCGAACCAGCTGTCTCGGAAATCGTCGGTGGTGCCGGTCTTGCCAGCAATACCCAATTCCTTCGGCAAATAGCGATGCAAGCCTTTAGCCGTGCCCTCCTGCACCACTTCCTGCAGGGCTGCAGTCAACAGGTAATTGGAAGAGGCATCGACGACCTGCTCGACGTCCAGGGGATAACGCTGCAATGGCTGACCAGTAAAGGTCAACACCTCGCGAATAGCCCGGAGCGGTGTACGAAAACCGCCGCTGGCCAGGGTCTGATAGAGCTGCGCTACCTCCAGGGGAGAAAAGGTATCGGCACCAAGCAAGCTGGCAGCATAACCCGGCAGTTCCCGGTCGACGCCGAGCCGCCGTAGATTGTCCATCACCGACGGCACTCCGAGCTGCAGGCCAAGGCGGGCCGTCGAGACATTATAGGAATGCGTCAGAGCCGTATGGAGCGGCACCTGCCCGTGAAACTCTTTATCGTAGTTCTGTGGCTGCCAGTCCTCGGTTCCCGGTTGTTGCAGCAATAACGGACTATCGTCCAGCAGGGTAGCCAGGGTATAGCTCTGGGGCTGCTGCAAAGCGGTAAGAAAAACCGCCGGCTTGATCAATGAACCGATGGGGCGCTGGGCATCGAGAGCCCGGTTGAATCCCTCGAACCGGGGATCACGGCCTCCCACCACCGCCTGCACCTCGCCATTCTGCGCGTCGGTCACCAGCAGCGCCCCCTGCAGACTGTCCTCCGCGATACCACGGCCCTGCTCCAAACGCTGCAGCTGCTTGCTCAGAGCGTTCTCGGCGGCCCGCTGCACCCAGGGATCGAGGGTGGTAAAGATCTGCAAGCCTTCCGACCGCAGGTCTTCGTCACGGTAGTCCCGACGCAATTGACGATGAATCAGACTTAAAAAGGCTGGATAAGGCGAGGTGCCCCGCGGTGGCCTCTCGACCACTCCCAGGGACGTGATGCGACCCGCCAGCAGCTGCTGATCGGTGATGAAAGAGGCCTCGGCCATCTCCCCCAGCACCAGATTGCGCCGATTTAGAGCCCGCTGCGGATGGCGCCGCGGGCTGTAGTAGGCAGGCCCCTTAAGCATTCCCACCAGCAGGGCCGCCTCAGTCAGGTCGATCTGCATCAGCGGTTTATCGAAAAAGAAGGAACTGGCCAGGCCAAAGCCGTGTATGGCTCGGTTACCGTCCTGGCCAAGATAGACCTCGTTAAGATAGGTCTCGAGGATTTCCTCCTTGCTGTAATGCACTTCGAGCAGCAGGGCCATGGTCATTTCATTGAGCTTGCGACGCACGGTCCGCTCAGCGCTGAGGAAGAAATTCTTGACCAACTGCTGGGTCAGAGTGCTGCCCCCCTGCACGCTCTTACCGCTAACGGTCATGACCAGAGCGCGAGCGATACCACGGGGATCGATGCCCCGGTGAGCATAGAAGCGCACATCCTCCACCGCGATCAGAGCATCGACCAGAAGCTGTGGCACCTCGTCGAGGCGCACCAGCACCCGATCTTCATTGTTGCCGGGATAGATGCCACCGATCAGGGCCGGATCGAGGCGCAGCAGTTCAATGGAGGCATTGTCCGCCCGCCCCTGCAGAACCTGCACTCGGTCGCCGGCAAAGGTCACCCTCAGGGAATTCGCTTCCTGAGGGCCATCGCCATAGGTAAAGGGCCGTGTCACCAACTCTACCTGCTGATTCCGCCATCGATAGCTGCCCGGCTCCCGAGGCGTCGCAGCCTCCCGGTAGCCAAGCAGTTCCAGCTCGGCAACCAATTCCGCCGGTTTCAGCTTAAGGCCAGCATAGAGTTCCAGAGGACGGGCATAGACCCGGGCCGGCAGGGCGAAGCGTCGGCCCTCAAAGCGGCTGCGCACGGTAAAATCGAGATAGACGACATACAGGGCCGCCAGCAGCAGACCGACCAGAGCCGCCGTCAGCAAAAACTTTCGTTTGGTAAAACGCCGCTTGTTCTTGGTGGCCTTTTTACGCTGAGTCTGCTTGCCTGACCTCAGATATTTAAAAAGTTTCAAGAGAGCATTCCTTACCTTGGACTGCAGGATCTGCGGTGGGTTCCTAACTTGATTAATTAGTCATTGGCGAGTATATGCCGCATCGCCTCGAACGGCAACCGTTAGCATCCCTGTTTCCGGGTTTCTCGTAGTCTGCCACTCCGCGATGAACCAGACACTTGCCCTATCCCGCCCCCCATAGCTGCCCGCCATCCGAAGGATCGCAACAGCAGCACCCCTTGCAGATATCCTTTTCATGAGGCCGTTGATATTTGCAAAATGGTTGTTATACTTTCGGGGCTTTTGCTAAAGGCTCCAGCGAATCGGCTCACAAACTTCCCACCTACCGTATGCCTGTGAACCTGCGGCACGGCATAAAAGCCCACTACCGCCACCGTCCATTCTGGGCCGTGCGTTTTGTAAAGCAGCCTGCCCCCGGCGGCAAGCTGACTGGATTTGCGTGAATCCGGAGGGGACCTGCTCGGTCCTGATGACAGACATAGAGGAATTCGGGAGGAAACTGATGCATTTATTGATCGTAGACGACGAAAAGAACATCCGCCAACTCTACGCGGCCGACTTGCAGGATGCCGGCTATGAGGTAGAGACGGCCGAAGACACCACTACCGCGGTAGAATTGCTCAATCGTTACACTTTCGATCTGGTAGTGCTCGACATTCATATGGGCAACGAAAGCGGCCTCGATATTCTGCAGGACATTGTCCAGAAAAAAAAGGACCTGCCGGTGATCCTCTGTAGCGCCTACAGTTGCTATAAAGAGGATTTTTCTTCTTGGTTGGCGGACGGCTATGTGGTCAAAAGCTCGGACACCTCGACCTTAAAGGCTGAGATTGAACGGGTTCTGGCAAAGAGAAGCAGCAAAACAACCGGAGAAAATGCATGAAGGCAGTCATCATGGCCGGGGGCTTCGGCACCCGCATTCAACCACTCACCATCAACATGCCGAAACCGATGATTCCCCTGGTGAACCGGCCAATCATGTTGCATATTGTCGAGCTGCTGAAACAGCACGGTATTTCCGAATTGATCATGCTGCTCTACCATCAGCCGGAAGTGATCAAACACTACTTTGGCGATGGCAGCGAATTCGGTGTGCGCATCACCTATGTCACCCCTCTGGAAGATCTGGGAACTGCTGGAGCTGTCAAGGCTGCCGCTGCCTATCTCGACGAACGTTTTATGCTCATCAGCGGCGACCTGCTGACCGATTTTGACCTGTCATCCATCATCAGCTTTCATGAACAGAAACAGGCCAAGGCGACCATCACCCTGACCCCGGTCACCGATCCCCTGCAATTTGGCGTGGTGATCACCGACAAACAGGACCGCATCACCAAGTTTCTGGAGAAGCCGGGCTGGGGAGAAGTTTTTTCCGACACGATCAATACCGGCATCTACATTCTGGAGCCCGAGGTCCTCGATTTGATTCCCGAGGGGCAAAATCGCGACTGGTCAAAGGACATCTTTCCTCAGATGCTGGCTGACCAGGCACCTTTGTTCGGTTGCAACCAGACCGGATACTGGGCCGACATCGGCAATACCGATTCCTACCTGGAAGCCAGCCAGGACATCCTGCAAGGCAAAATAAACGTCCATATCGACGAAAGCCCGGCTCTCGGTCTTGAGCGGATCTACCTGGGCGAGGAAACCGTCCTTAGCAACGGCCAACCGGCCCTGCTGGAGGGCATGGTCGTCATCGGAAGCAACACCCAGATCAAAGGCCAAGCTCGGCTGAAAAACTGCATCATCGGCCGCAACTGTGTCATCGAAGACGGCGTCGAGCTCGAAAACACCGTGGTCTGGGACAACGTCTACCTCAAACGGGACTGCCGCATTCAAGGAGCAGGTCTCTGTCACCGCATTCGCATGGGACGCGGGGTGGTCATCGAGGAAGGGGCAATACTCGGCGACGACACCACCGTTGGAGACGAAGTCTTCATCAAAAAGGACGTCAAGATCTGGCCCAACAAAATTATCGAAGGGGGCTCCATCGTCACCACCAACCTGATATGGGGTGACAAGTGGCGAAAAACTCTCTTCGATGGTGCCCTGGTTCGGGGGCTGACCAATATTGAACTGACCCCGGAATTCTGCGCCAAACTCGGTGCCGCCTACGGCTCCACTCTGCCTCGAGGCTCCTATGTGCTGGCCGGTCGCGACGTGATCCGTTCATCGCGCATGCTCAAACGGTCCTTCGTCGGCGGCCTGCTTTCAGCCGGCATCAACGTGCGGGACACCAAGCGCATCCCCCTACCCGTATTGCGTTACAAGCTCACCACCTTCGGCGAAGTCGGCGGCGTACACTTTCGCCAAGGCAGAGAAGACCTGGCAGCGACGGAGATCGTCTTTCACGATGCCGACGGCATGGAGCTCTCCTCGGGCATGGCCAAGGGCATCGAACGGGTCTTTTTCAAAGAAAATTTCCGCCGCGTGCACTTCAGCGAGCCCGGAGCCATCAAGGAGATCCCGCAGATTTTCGACTACTATTGCGAGGGTTTTCTCCGCGCTCTCGACGGCGACCTGTTGCGGAGTAAGGCACCCAAGGTGGTCCTCGACCTCAATCACTCGCCAGCCGGCGAACTACTGCCCAGGCTGCTGACCCAGCTCGGCTGTCAGATCATCGAATTAAATTCCAACGTCGACGAGAGCGTTACCGGTAGTTCACCGGAGGATATCGAACAGGCCCTGGATCAGCTGTCCCGCATCGTTACCTGCCTCGGTGCCACCGTGGGCTGTTGGATCTGCCCCTCCGGCGAACAACTGCGGGTGGTGGACGAAACTGGAACCATTCTATCCGAGATCGACCTGCTCAACTGCGTTACGTCCCTTGTCTGCCGGGCGGAACACAACGGTGTTCTGGTTATGCCGGTGGCCGCACCGGAGACGGTAGAGCAACTGGCCAGCGATTGGGGTATGACGGTCAAGCGTACCAAAAACAACGCCCGATCCCTGGTCGAAGCGGGTAGCGAACGGCAAGTTCAGCTGGTGGCGGCCATGGACGGCCGACTGGCCTTTCCACCCTTCCAGCCCCATTTCGACGGACTGTTCAGCATCGCCAAAATCCTTGAACTGCTGGCCCGCACCGAGCAGACTCTGGGCGGGATTCGTCAAACATTGCCAATACGCAGCTACCGCCAAACTCAGGTGCCCTGTTCCTGGGAACTCAAAGGCGGCCTGATGCGCAAAATGAGCGAACATTCCGTCGACCTGGAAGCATCCTTCCTCGACGGAGTGAAAGTGCGCATCGACGACGACTGGGTGCTGGTGCTGCCCGACCAGCATCGTCCCATCATGCACATCATCGCCGAATCGGCCGTTGCCAATCGGGCCGACACCCTGCTGGAGACCTATTGCCAGCGGATTGAGGAGTGGAAACAGGAACTTCTACAAGTCTAAGCGACTGTGCCCGGAGGTGTCATGCAAGCCCTGCAAGTGGCCCTGATCTGGCATATGCACCAGCCCGACTATCGTGACCCGGCCAGCGGTCGAACTCTATTGCCTTGGACCTATCTACATGCTGTCAAGGACTACAGCGAAATGCTGCGCACCGCTCAGGAGGTGCCTGGCGCCCGGATGACCTTCAACCTGGTGCCAACCCTGTTGGAGCAGCTGGCAGACTACCAAACCGGGCGGGCAAAGGATTTATGGCTGGAAGCGGCACGCAAGGATCCGCTGGAAATGACAGCCGAAGAACGCACCTTCGTGGTGAACTCTTTTTTTTCCGTTCACCACGAACGGCATATTCGACCCCATGGCCGCTATCGCGAACTAGCCCGCCTGCGGGGTGACGACAGTGACTCAGCGGCTGCCAAACGTTTTCAGTTACAGGACCTGCGCGATTTACAGGTCTGGTTTCTACTGGCCTGGTCTGGACATTATCTGCGCCGTGAATCGGCTACCGTAAGGACTCTGCTGCACAAAGGCGTTGCTTTCAGCGAAGGGGATAAGCAGGCGCTGCTGGGCTGTTACGATCAGGTCGTGGCAGAAGTGCTGCAAGCTTTTCGTCAGGCCGAACAGGACGGCACTGTCGAACTCTCCATCAGCCCTTATGCCCACCCCATCCTGCCCCTACTGTGCGACAGCGAGATAGCCCGTAGCGCCCGCAAGGATGCCCTGTTACCGACGGAACCCTTTTCCTTTCCGGAGGACGCCCGGCAGCAGGTGCGCTACGGTCAACAGGTAGCCGCCCGCCACCTCGGCGAGAGACCGCGGGGGGTCTGGCCGGCAGAAGGGGCGGTTAGCGCCGCAGCTTTGACCATCCTGCAACAGGAAGGGGCTCTGTGGGCGGCCTCCGACGAGGCGATTCTGGCCAACAGCCTGACAGACGGCCTGAAGGACCGACGGCAGCTCTATCGACCTTATCAATATCAGGGCCTGCCCCTACTGTTTCGCGACCGGGAGCTATCCGACCGCATCGGTTTTGTCTATGCCCGCTGGGACCCTCGGCTGGCAGCCGAGGATCTGACACAACGACTGCGGACCATTGGCAAACAGACGCCGGGGGGTCTGGTGACCCTGATTCTGGACGGTGAAAATTGCTGGGAAAGCTACGCCGACAACGGCTACCCTTTTCTGCAGGCCCTTTACCATGGCCTGCAGAGCGATTCTGCGCTGCAAATGGTGACCGTCGGCGAAGCCCTGAGCGGGCGAAAGGCGACGTCGCTGTCTCGATTGGCCCCGGGGTCCTGGATCAACGGCGATTTCGACGTCTGGATCGGCCATCACGAGGAGAACACTGCCTGGCAATGGCTGCACCGGGCTCGTCGGGCAACCATCACCGAGGAAACCGTACAGAGCGATGGGCAGGATCTGCCTGAGGCACTGCTGCACCTTCTGCGGGCCGAGGGCAGCGACTGGTTCTGGTGGTTCGGCGACCACCATCCCACCGCCCAGGCGGAAACCTTTGATGGCCTGTTCCGCCATCAGCTACAAGCTCTATACCGAAGCGTCGGTCAGGCCGTGCCCGATTACCTGCACCACCCCATCAAGGAACCGCTGCGGCACAGTCGCGTTCACGAACCGCGGGCGTTTATCTGCCCACAGATCGACGGCCGGAACAGCGACTATTTTGACTGGCTGGCGGCAGGCAGCGTCGAACTGCAGTCCGGCGGTGCCATGCACGCCACCGGGCAGGAGTTGGCCGGGCTTTATTTCGGCTATGATGAGCAACACTTTTATCTGCGAATCGATTTCGGCACCTGGAAAGAAGAACTGGCCGCCGAGGATGCGGTCCTGGAAATTCATTTTTCCGGCAAGAACGATCTGCGCGTACACTTTGTCCCCGCCGACGGCCAGCTGACCATCAGGGACGACGGCCAGGAGTTGGCCAACACGGCCCAAGCAGCCTACCAATCGATTTTCGAGCTGGCTCTGAGGCTGGAAACCTTGGGCCTGGCAGCCATGGATGAAATCGGGTTATCCTGTGAGCTGCATCGGGCCGGCCATGAGACTGCCCATTGGCCCGACCAGGGGATGATCAAACTCTGCTACCGGGGTGCCGAACTGGAAGCGCAACACTGGTTCGTCTAACCAACAAGCTGCAAACTGAACTTTTCAGCAAACTACCAGAAGGAGACATGCCGTGTCCGAAATGCGCTGGGACCCGATGAAAAACATATGGGTTGCCGTGGCCGATAAACGAGGCCGGGGCCCCAGGGATTTTTTTCTAGAGCGTCAGAAACTCACCACCACCGCCTGTCCTTTCTGCTATGGCCATGAAAGCAAAACCCCCGGTGAAATCTTTGCTCTGCGCCCTGACGGCAGTCAGCCCAATCAACCGGGCTGGCGGGTGCGGGTGGTGCCGAACAAATATCCCATGCTCGGCATCGAAGGGGATCTGGCCCATCGCGGCGAAGGTTTATACGATGCCATGAACGGCATCGGCGCTCACGAGGTGATTATTGAAACCCCGGATCATGAGCGAAGCACCGCCGACCTTGCCGCCACCGAACTGACCGACGTGCTGCACGCCGTGCAGACCCGGCTGATCGATCTGCGTCGGGACCATCGTTTTCGCTATATCCTGCCCTTCAAGAGCCATGGTCTGGAAGCCGGCGCCACCATCCCCCATTCCTATGGACAGATTCTGGCCCTGCCGATCATTCCCCCGGAGGTGCGAACCTCCCTGGTCACCAGCCAAAGCTATTTTGCGCGCAAGGACCGCTGCCTGCTGTGCGACATTCTCGCCCAGGAGATCGCAGACGGTCGCCGCATCGTACGTAACGACGGTGAGTTTCTGGCCTTTGCTCCCTATGCGGCTCGGCGCCCCTTCGAGATCATGATCGCCCCGCAACGGCACGGCCACGACTTCGCCCAGCTCGACCACGGCGGACTGACCCGTCTGGCGGAAACCCTCGGCGATCTGCTGCGCCGCCAGCGTCAGGTATTGCGTGACCCAGCCTACAACTTTGTTCTGTACAGCGCCCCACCACCCCACCGGCGGGCAGGAAAACCCCACTATTGGAGTTCCCTGGCCTACGATTACCACTGGCATATCGAACTGGCGCCGCGCCTTGCCCGGCCCATCGGCCTTGAATGGGGTACGGGATTTTACTGCAATCCCACCGCACCTGAAGAAGCGGCCGCGTTTCTCCGTGATGCCCCCCTGAATCTTACTCCCTGAGCTATCGGAATTGCCATGCCTTCTGTTCCTGTTGACCGGACTCCCTACTTCCCCCTTTCGGTGCCTTTTTCCGCCCTGGCACGGCAACGCTACAAGCTGCCCCTTGAACCGCCCCAGCCCTCATCCGCCGAGGCCCTCTATTATCTGCGCCTAGCCGGCGTAAAACTGCCGCCGGCTGTCGGTGGCGGTGCGCAGCTCAACCTGCTGGCGCAACTGAATCGCGCCCTGCGCAAGCTCGGCGAGCGGTTTCTCACTGAACGGATCAGCGAAGGACTCTGCTTTGACCTGACCGGGCTGCAGCCTGGCCTGCAAACGCTGCTGGAACTGTTTCCGCCGCAGACCGTATTGCGCGGCGAACCTGCAGGGGAGTACCTAGCTGTCGGCACGGACGGCTACCGAAAAGCTCTGCTGGAGCTGTTTCTACTCGCCCTGCAAAATGACAACCCCGCCACAGCGGACCTGCGCTCACTGTTCGATGACAAGGACCTGCAACAGCGCTGCGGCTACCGCCAGCTGCTGACCTGGATCGACACCCTGCTGACCGATGAATCGGACTCAGGGGGGCTAGGAACCTCACTGACCGCCCTGTTGTGGGCGCCCATCAAGGCCTCACCCCATTCTCTGGCCGATCAGTTGAACTACGTGCGCCGCCACTGGGCGGAGTTTCTGCCGGCAGACCTGCTATTATCCATCGACAGCGCCTTTGACGTGCTGGCCAGCGAAGAACAGCCGCGCGGCTGGGGGCCACCGCAAGTGCCGGTGCCTCACTACCCGGCGGCAACCAAGATCGAACCGGAAGCCGAACGCTTTTCCCCCGATACGGACTGGATGCCCCGGACGGTGCTGATCGCTAAAACCATCTACGTCTGGCTCGACCAGCTGTCCCGCCAGTACGGCCGCCCCATACAACGACTGGCTCAGATCCCCGATGCCGAACTCGACCTGCTGGCAGAGCGCGGCTTTACCGCCCTGTGGCTGATCGGCCTCTGGGAACGCTCGCCGGCCTCAAAACAGATCAAGCGCATCATGGGCAACCCCGAAGCCGAAGCCTCGGCCTATTCCCTCTACGATTATACCGTAGCGGAAGATCTCGGCGGCCAGCAGGGCCTGGATGAACTCAATGACCGCTGCCGGCAGCGGGGTCTGCGCCTGGCCTGCGACGTGGTGCCCAACCATACCGGCATCGCCTCCCGCTGGATGGAGGAACACCCCGACTGGTTCGTGCAGCTCGACTATCCGCCCTTCCCCTGTTACCGCTTCGACGGCCCCGACCTGTCCAGCAACGACGAAGTCATTCTGCAAATCGAAAACGGCTACTTCGACCACAGCGATGCGGCGGTGGTGTTCAAGCACAGCGATCGGACCAGCGGCCGGGTCCGCTACATCTATCACGGCAACGACGGCACTCACACGCCCTGGAACGATACCGCGCAGCTCAACTTCATGCTGGCCGAGGTGCGCGAAGCGATGATTCAGACCATCCTGCAGGTGGCTCGCACCTTCAAGGTGATTCGCTTCGACGCCGCCATGACCCTGGCCAAAAAGCACTTCCAGCGCCTCTGGTTTCCCCGCCCCGGCGGCGGCGCCGGGATCCCTTCCAGAGCCGAGCATTGGATGGAAGCCGAAGAATTCGACCGGGTCTTTCCCGTGGAGTTCTGGCGCGAAGTGGTCGACCGGGTAGCCGCCGAGGTCCCCGACACCCTGCTGCTGGCCGAGGCCTTCTGGCTGATGGAGGGCTTTTTCGTTCGCACCCTGGGCATGCACCGAGTCTACAACAGCGCCTTCATGCATATGCTCAAGAACGAGGACAACGGCAAATACCAGCAACTGCTACGCAATACCCTGGAGTTCAATCCGGAAATCCTCAAACGCTTCGTCAATTTCATGAACAATCCCGATGAGGCCACCGCCGTGGAGCAGTTCGGCCGAGGAGATAAATACTTTGGCGTGGCGGTCATGCTCGTCACCCTGCCCGGCCTGCCCATGTTCGGCCACGGTCAAGTCGAGGGTTTTGCCGAAAAGTACGGCATGGAATACCGTCGCGCCTACTGGGACGAGACGGTCGATGAGGGCTTCGTCGCCCATCATGACACCCAGGTCTTTCCCCTGCTGCACCAGCGCTATCTGTTCAGCGAAGCCGAGCTCTTTGAACTCTATCCCTTCGAGGGCGAGCAGGGGAGCAATGACGACGTCTTCGCCTATTCCAACGGCAGTGGACAACAGCGGGCTCTGGTGGTCTATCACAACCGACAAGGGGAAGCCTCCGGCTGGATTCGCCATAGTGTACCCAAAACCCGGTCTGGCGCCGACGATGGTTGCCAGCCGTCGACCACCACCCTGGCCGCTGCACTCGGAGCAAACAGCGGCAACTGCTACTATCGCTTTCGCGACCAGCACAGCGGCCAGCACTATCTGCGCTCTGGCGCTGAACTGAACGAACAGGGACTGTTCTTCCAGCTGGGGAGCTACCAGTACCAGGTGTTTGTGGATTTTTGCGAACTGATCGATACGGATGGCAGCTGGGGCCGCTTGTGCCAGCAACTTGGCGGCCGGCCGGTAAGCGACCTCGATCGGGAACTCAAGCGGCTTCACTTTGAATCCCTGCTGAGTGCCTTTGACCAGCTCCTGCAACAGCCATTGCAGACCGAGCTGATTCCACAACGATTCACCGAGGAAGTCCCTACGGGGCCGGACAAGCTGGAAACAAAACCGCTGTTGGCGGCCTTCGAGGCGTTTATCCGCCAATTGCAACCGTTGGCTGCACCGCAGGGTGACAGCACTGAACTGGTGGCAGGGCTGACCTCAGAGCTGCAGGCATTACAGGATTTGTCGTCGCCACTGGCCAGCAAACCCGACCAGCCCAAGGTTCGCAGCGAGCTTCATCAAATCCTGACCGGACCGCTGAGCCGAGTCCTACCGATCTACCTGCTACTCCACCGGCTCGGCGACCTGCTCCCCGATGACGGCAGCCCGGCCCGCACCATAGTCTGGCTAGATGACTACCTGCTGCAAGATTCCCTGGCCCGGATGCTGAACAACGGCGATCAGCTTCTGTTGATCGCCCTGATTCGTTGGCAAGATCCGTTGCCCAAGGAGAACCACCTGGCCACCCTGCTCGATGACGAAACGGTACGCGCCTGCCTCCATGTGCACGATTACGAAGACCACCAGTGGCTCTGTGGCGAACGCCTCGCCGAACTGGCTCTTGGCCTGTTCGCCATTTCGGCCCTGGCCGCCGCTGCAGACCAAGAGAGCGGAACCGCTCTGGACCTTCGCCTTGAGCAGCTATGGCAGCAGGCGCAACAAATGATCGCCCTGGGAGAACAGGCCGGCTATCGCCTTGACCGGCTACAAACCTCGCGGTAAATTATTTTTTCAACTGTGTCTATTTTAAGAGGTCCTTTGATGAACATACTGCTGGTCGCTTCCGAAGTGGCCCCCTTTGCCAAAACCGGCGGATTGGCCGACGTAGCCGGCGCCTTGCCGCAAGCTTTGGCGCATCTCGGCCACGACGTGCGCATCTTCATGCCCTATTACCACTGTATCAGCGAAAAGCCCTTCGTCACTGAACGGCTGAAGTTGACCGTCGAGGTGGAAATAGCCGGCATCAAGCGCAGCGTCGGGATTTTCCAGGGCCAGCTGGGGGAAGTTCCGGTCTATTTTCTTGACTACCCCGAGTTCTTTCAGCGCCAGGGCCTATATGGCACAGCTGCCGGCGACTACCCCGACAACGCCCAGCGCTTCGGTCTCTTTTGCCGGGCCGTGCTTGAAGCCCTGCCACAGCTCAACTTTCGCCCCGACGTGCTGCACCTCAACGACTGGCAGACGGGCCTGATTCCGGTACTGCTGCGCAGTGAACGGGCGGCTGATCCCTTTTACGCCCGAACCGGCACCGTGATGACCATTCACAACCTCGGCTATCAGGGGCTGTTCCCAGCGGAAACCCTGGCCGAGCTCGGCCTCGACCCCAGCCTCTTTCACATGGAAGGCCTGGAATACTACGACCAGCTCTCCTTCCTTAAGGGGGGGCTGTTCTTCTCCGACCTGATCACCACCGTCTCGCCCAGCTACTGTCGAGAGATTCAAACCCCCAATTTTGGCCACGGCTTCGAAGGTATTCTGCGCAAGCGCCGCCGTGAGTTGGTCGGCATTCTCAACGGCATCGATTGCCAGCAGTGGAATCCGGCACAGGATGAGGCCTTACACACTCCCTACAGCGCGACCGAGCCAGCAGGCAAGGCGCAGGACAAGCTGGCCCTGCAGCACCAGCTCGGCCTGGCCCGGGATAGTCACCTGCCGATCCTGGCCATGGTCACCCGCCTCGCCACCCAGAAGGGCCTCGATATTCTGGAGGCGGCCTGGCCCCAGCTGATTCGGAGGCCTCTGCAGTTCGTACTGCTCGGCGACGGCGAGGAAAAACACATGGCCTTCTTCCGCCGCCTGCAGGACCGCCATCCGGAATCGGTCTCCATCAACCTGAGTTTCGATGACACCTTGGCCCGGCGCATCTACGCCGGCAGCGATCTGTTCCTAATGCCGAGCCATTACGAACCCTGCGGCCTCGGCCAGCTTATCGCCCTGCGCTACGGCGCCATCCCCCTGGTGCGGCGCACCGGCGGCTTAGCCGATACTGTGTTCGATGCCGACAAAAATCCGCAGGGCAACGGCTTTGTCTTCGCAGCTCCGACGGCCACAGCCCTGCTAAGGACCCTCGATCGGGCGCTGAAACGCTATCATGACCATGACGACTGGGCCCAACTGGTGCAGCGGGCCATGGATGGAGACTTTTCCTGGGAGCAGTCGGCCAGCCACTATGTAGAGGTCTATCAGCGAGCGCAGGAGACTAAAGGTGAGTGAATCCGTGCAACAGGAAGAGATAGAACAGCAAGACCCTTCGCTAGAGCTAAACGACGAACTGGAGCAACTGCGTCGAGATATTGCCCGGCAGATCCGCTCTAATCAACGTTTTCTGGAGAATTTTCTCGACGAAGACTTCCAGGAAGAAGAGACCGGCTGAGCTGCTTGCCCCTGATCAGCCGGTATTGCGAAGCCCGGCGGCAATGCCGTGAATGGTGGCGGCGAGCAGGTAGTTGAGTTCGCTGCTTTCCTCCCCGGCCCGCTTGCGCCGCAACAACTCGATCTGCATCAGGCTCAAGGGGTCGACATAAGGAGTGCGCAGACGCAGGGACCGGGCCAGGCTCGGTTCGTGATCCATCAGGCGACTCTGACCGGTAACCTCGAGCACCGCCGTCAGGGTCCGCTTGTATTCGGCAACCACCAGGTCAAAGAAGCGCTCCCGTAGCCCCGCATCGCCGACCAATTCAGCATAGCGTTGAGCGATGGGCAAATCGACCTTGGTCAGGGCCAGCTCCACGTTGCGAATCAGGTCGGCGAAGAAGGGGCAGTCCGCCATCATTTGGCGAAGCAGGCACCGAGCCTGCGGTCCCTGATCGGCAAAGGCCGTCAGAGCCTGACCGATACCGAACCAGCCGGGCAGCACATGCCGGCTCTGCATCCAGCCAAATCCCCAGGGAATAGCGCGCAGATCATCCAGACCGCCAGCCGTCTTACGCCGGGCCGGTCGGGAGCCGATCTTGGCCAGTTCGAATTCAAGTACCGGGGTAGCCTGTTCGAAATAGCTCACCAGATCGGGATTGTCGGCAATATGCCGACGATAGAACTTCAAGGCAGTGGCGGACATCTCCTCCAAGGCTGCCTCCCAGCGGGGCTGTGCAGCAGTGTCACCGTACTCGGGGCGCAACAAACTCTCAAGGCTGGCGGACACGGTCAGTTCGAAGGTGCGCCGCGCCAGCTCGGCATCGGCGTACTTCCAGTTGATGACCTCGCCCTGCTCGGTAATCTTCAACGCCCCCGAAAAGCCGTCCCCCGGCTGGCTGAGAATGGCGCGATGGGTCGGACCGCCGCCGCGGCCAACAGTGCCACCCCGGCCGTGGAACAGCCGCAGATCGATGTTGCACTGTCGTGCCGTCTGCTGCAGATCCCGTTGCGCCTTGTAAATCTCCCAGGTACTGGTCAACATGCCGCCGTCCTTGTTGGAATCGGAATAGCCGAGCATGACCTCCTGGCGGCGCCCCCAGGAATCGAGGAGCGGCCCGTAATCAGCGGAGCTCCACAGCTGGCGGCAGATGGCCGCCCCATTGCGCAGATCCGCGATGGACTCAAACAGCGGCACCGGCATCAACCCCGGATCGCCACTGCCTTCATCGGCCGCTACCCTCACCCCCGCCCGCATCGCCAGGCGCAGCCAGCGCCGCATATCTTCGACACAACTCGTACCGCTGATCACATAGCGGCTGATGGCCTGCGGCGCATAGAGCTTCTTCAGTTCCGCCACGCTTTGCAGGGTGTCCATGACCGTGACCGCCCCAGTCCCATCGACAACGCCTGGTTCCAGCTCCCTTTCAGCCCGCTCGTGCAGCTGTGCGTGCTGGCGGATATCGATAACATGCAGATGAAAACCGAAGGTTGAGACCTTGCGCAGCACCGGGTCGAGGTACTGGCGTGCAAGGCGATGGGCCTGATGATTCTCCAGGCTGTCTCGCACCAGCCGCAGATCCTTCGCGAACTCGTCAGCGCAGCGATAGGCAGCGGCCTGCGGGGGAGTCTGGCGGATACAGACAAGACGGTGAGCAACCGCGGCCAAAAACTGGCGATAAAGTTCGCATTCCGGGTAGGCGTCCATGGCTGCAGCAGCGGTAGGCAGGGTCTGCCGATAGCCTTGCAATGCCTGGCGAAAAGCGGCGCTAGTGGGCACCCGGCAACCGGAAGGAGTAAGCACTTCCTTAAGTTGCGCGACATCCCGCAGGTAACTGTCAAGAATCACGCTGCGAGCTTTTTTCAACGCGGTTTCCGTCGAGGCCGGACTCACCCCCGGGTTGCCATCCCGATCGCCGCCAATCCAGGAGCCGAAGCGGATTACCGTCGGCAGCTCGCCGGGCGCGATACGCTGGCCGAAGACCTCTTCAACAGCCTCGGCCAGATCGGGGTAGAAACCTTCCAGAGCCGAAATCAAAAATGGCCCATAGTGGTCGAGTCCCATGGCGATTTCGTTTTCGACCGTGGGGTTATGGCTACGAATCTCCTCCGTCTGCCACAGGGCGGTAATTTCGCAGAGAATCGCCTGCTGCTGCCGGGCGGCCTCAGTGTCGAACAGCAGCGCCCGGTTGAGCGACTCCAAGGCCCAGGCGATATGCTGCCGCTTGGTGCGAGTCACCCGCCGCGCCACCTCCGTCGGATGGGCGGTAAAGACCGGCATGACCTCAATTTGCCGCAGCCCGGCCATCACCTGCTCGGCGCTGAAGCCCTGCGCTTTCAAACGGGCCAGAGTCCCGCGCAGGGAACCCGGCTTGTCCGCCGCATCGGCCGCCAGCCGCACCGCCCGCAGACGCCTTTTGCGGTGCTGGGTTTCCGCCAGATTGACCAGCTCGAAAAAAGTCGAAAAAGCCTTAACGACCTGCCCCGTATCGGCCAGCGACAGGCCACGAATCAATTCGACCGCCGCCTGCAGCTGACTACTATCCTGGCAGATCCCAGCATCCCCTTCGGCATGGAACAGCCGCCGGCGATGGGCGATGGCACTATGCCGAAGTTCTTCCTCCAGGTCGTAAATAGCCTCGCCGGATTGCTCACGAATCACTGTTCCGAGCAGCTTACCCAACGAACGCACATCCCGCCGCAAAGGCCGCTCCCACAAGTCACCGGCAAAACTGGTCAACTCCGCCAGCCGGGCCAGGGGATTATCGACTTTCCAGTACAGTTCCTGCATGGCTACCTGCCTGTTGTTGAAGAAAGCAATGAACTGCTCAACTTGGGTTTCCCAGATTGTAGTCTACCCGCTCCTGTCGTTGGTTCAAGAGGACCAGCGTGTCCTGTTAATCCCTTGGCAAAGCAGGAACCCCTCTGGAACAACATATAGGAAAGGCCCAACCTGAGGAACCAGGTGGGCCTTTTTGGTGTTTCAGAAATTGTGATTTGTCGGAAATCAATCCAAACATTTTCCATTGCCTTAAAGCAATAAAGCAACTCCGTCCCTATAGCCCTCCTCCTAAAGATTTCTTTGACGGGGGCACCGAATTGGGCAGCAAATCAGATCTCACCGCGCTCCCGCATTTCAGCGGTCGTATTACGGTACTGATCCGGATCCCCTTCCGCCCGCCGTCCCTGCACCCGCCCCACCTCGACCCAAGGGCCGAACTTCGGGGCGTGGTCGCTGGCCGCCCACACCACCGCCTGCCCGTCGGGCAATACGCCGGTGACGATCAGCCGTCGGCCAAACCGGGGTTTGGGCAAATCCCGATAAATCTGGAGGGCGTCTTCCTTCAACGGCACCGTCGCCTCGTAAAACCGCTGCTGCCTATAGTTGAACCAGCGCACGAAAATTTCATGAGGAAACGGCGGATATGGTGGAGCGAGGACCATTAACTTTCCAACCCTTTCCCAACCTTGATCAAGACCAAGGATTCCTGGGGGAATGGAATAGAACTTACCCAGCCGGATTTGCTCGATATACACGGGCTCACCCAAAGGCGAGGTATAACCCAAGCCAAACGGCGGGCCTTGACTAAAACCAACGCCAGAACACCCCGCAACGGTGAATAGGCCCAGGAGGCATAACGCTAAAAAGAAACGATTCGTGATACGCATTCTGGATTTCTTTGAGTATGGGCCGTTATGAGAGGATTCCCCGCTCCGGCCGATTCGGAAAAACGTTGCGCACTTCGCCAGATGCCGGGTTCATACCGATGGTTTCCTGTAGGGCAAGCAGAGCCAACTTGCGGTGCGAAGTGTGAATAAAATCGTTGGTGTAAATGGTGTTATCTTGCGGCTCGGGAAAAAGCAAAAGACTGGAGCTGGTTTCTATATTATAGACTTCTGGAGTCATGGATTTGGCTTCATCAATATTGTAGAGGGGCTCGGACACTTCTGCTCCGCAGGCTGTGGCGGAAAAGATCACCACGCCCAAGCACAAGCCAGCCACAAAGGCCGTCCAAATGGGATATCGGTTAAAGGGCACGATGTTTCCCCCTCCAGTCGATGATGGGCTACTCACACTTTCCCCCCAGCCCCTGCTTCTTTTCCCTGGTCAATTTTTCAAGATCCTTTTCCATGATGTAGTCGTGGAAGGTGGGCTTGTCACTTTCGGGATGGGCTTCGTTGGTCAGTTCCCAACGGTAGAGCTTGTCCAGGCGTGACCCGACGAAACTGATAGGGTTGGTGGTCCAAGCGGACTTATTATTCACGGCACCGCCAAAGGCTTTATCAAACAGCAAAATCGGCGAGCCCAGGTAGTTGGGATACTTTTCGGAGACGGGCATGAGGTAGGTTTTCTTTGTATCGAGCGATACTTCGTTTTCAAAAACGACCCATTTCCCATCGCGAGAAAAGGAGAATCGATAGGCTCGTTTGAATAACAAATGTGGAATTTTCTCTCTTTCAGTGCCCCAGTTAATAACAAATGCGCCATTTCGACCACCAGAGAGAATTGCAAAAGGAAAATAAGGGTGATAGTGCACCAGTGTAAAACGTATTTTTTCTTTATTGGCTTTGATAACGTCTGCCAGTGGGTGGTTGCCAGGCTCAAATTGCATATTCAACACACGCAATTGCTTTTATTTTCGCGCATATAAAAAGAGTTTGTCATCAACTATGATGGTGCCGCAAAAAGTCTCGCGCTGCTCAAGCGGCACAACGGATATGACCGCAGTTTTTTGGCCATAACAGCGACAAACTGGTTTCAAA
>LGVF01677561.1_pt1 | contig 25328 bp, 20 predicted proteins | sample 469901 | NCBI WGS metagenome assembly LGVF01 (sample SAMN03893561, study PRJNA290197) | marine sediment metagenome | material: sediment; isolation source: combined push core samples #3730, #5133, and #5579 collected at Hydrate Ridge | place: Pacific Ocean: Hydrate Ridge
GCATCAATAATTAACGATTCTCCTTCATGAATACTTCCTCGAATAATCTCTTTTCCAATTAACGTTTCAATATGTTTTTGGATATATCGTTTGAGTGGTCTTGCGCCATAGGCTGGATCAAACCCCATTTCTATAATCATCTGTTTAGCATTTAAGGTTAAATCGACAGTAATAGATCGTTCATCTAAGCGTTTTTGAACATCTTTTAACATCAGCTCTATTATTTTAGAAATTGCTTCTTTATTGAGTGGCTTGTATAAAACAATCTCATCAATACGATTTAGAAATTCAGGCCTAAAATAATTTTTCAACAAATTCATCACATTTTTTTCGGTTTCATCGGTAATTTTTCCTGAAGTATGAATTCCCTCTAATAAATATTCGGAACCAATATTTGATGTCATGATAATAATTGTATTTTTAAAATCCACTGTTCGACCTTGTGAATCGGTAATTCGCCCATCATCCAATATTTGTAATAAAATATTAAAAATATCTTTATGAGCCTTTTCAATTTCATCCAGTAGAATCACACTATAGGGTTTTCGTCTCACTGCTTCTGTAAGCTGTCCCCCTTCTTCATATCCAACATAACCAGGAGGTGCACCAATTAAACGTGATACTGAAAATTTTTCCATATATTCACTCATATCAATACGGATCATATTTTCTTCTGAATCAAAAAGTGTTTCTGCTACTGCTTTTGCAAGTTCCGTTTTCCCAACACCGGTTGGGCCTAAAAACAAAAACGATCCAATTGGACTATCGGGGTTTTTGATACCTGCTCGCGAACGAATAATCGCATCAACAACTTTCGAAATAGGCTCTTCTTGTCCAATAACACGTTCTTTTAATATATCATTTAATGCTAATAATTTTTCTCGTTCACCAGAGACTAATTTACTTAGCGGAATTTTTGTCCAATCTGAAATAATCTCTGCGATTTCTTCTTCTGTCACTTTTTCACGTTTCAAGCTACTATCGTCTTTGTTTTCTTCTTTCAATTTTATTTCTTTAAGCTTTTGAATTTTCTCTGGAATAAGACCATATTCAAGTTCTGATGCTTTTTGATAATCACCATCTCTTACTGCCTTATCACGCTCATAATTAAGCTGGTTTAACTCTTCTTGGATTGTTTTTAATGTGTCGGCTGATTTCTTTTCGTTAGTCCATTGAATACTCATCACATTAAACTGTTCTTGTAATTCAATAAGTTCTTTTTGGAGGCGTTTTAAACGATCCTTACTTAAGGTATCTTTTTCCTTTTTTAGAGCCAATTCTTCAATTTCTAATTGCATTATTTTTCGACGCGCCTGATCCATTTCTTCTGGCATTGAATCCATTTCTGTTCGCAATTTTGCACAAGCTTCATCAATTAAATCAATCGCTTTATCTGGCAAAAAACGATCAGTAATATAGCGATTTGATAAGGTCGCTGCAGCAACTAAAGCATTATCTAAAATTTGTACCCCATGATACCGTTCATAGGTATCTTTTAATCCTCTTAGAATTGAAATGGTATCTTCAACTGTTGGTTCATCAACCATTACTGGCTGAAATCGGCGTTCTAAGGCAGGATCTTTTTCAATATATTGGCGGTATTCATCTAAGGTTGTTGCCCCAATACAATGAAGCTCACCACGTGCAAGCATTGGTTTCAACATATTTCCTGCATCCATTGCGCCTTCTGTTTTTCCTGCCCCAACAATATTATGTAATTCATCAATAAATAGAATAATTTCCCCATTACTATCCGTAACCTCTTTTAATACCGCTTTTAAACGTTCTTCAAATTCACCACGATATTTTGCACCTGCAACCAAAGCACCAAGATCCAATGATATTAATCGTTTATCTTTCAATCCTTCTGGAACATCGCCATTTACAATTCGTATTGCTAATCCTTCAACGATCGCTGTTTTACCAACTCCAGCTTCTCCAATAAGAACGGGATTATTTTTTGTTTTACGACTTAATATCCGAATAACATGACGTATTTCACCATCTCGTCCAATAACAGGATCAAGTTTATTATCTTTTGCGTCTTGAACTAAATCATTTCCATATTGATTTAATGCTTCATAAGTTACTTCAGGATGATCATTTACGACACGTTGTCCACCTCGAACTTCTTTTAAAACATTCAAAATTTCTTTTTTTGTCAGGCCATTTTTTTCTAGAATTTCGAGTGCTTTTGATTTTTTTCCTAAACTATACATTCCTAAAAGAATACATTCAACCGAAATATATTGATCATCCATTTTTTTTGCTTCTTTATAGGACTCATTTAGAACTTTTTCAGTATCACCATTAATGTATATTTTGCCTTGTTCACGTCCTGGTCCTGAAATACTTGGTTTTTTAGAAATTTCATTTTTTAATTCCTCTGAAATTTGATGGCCACTCTTACCCAAACGATCACATATTTTCCCAACAATACCATTTTCTTGAATAATCAAACCCATTAATAAATGTTCCGGTTCAATTTCCATCTGATTATATTCACCAGCAATTAATTCTGCTGTTTTTAATGCCTCAACTGATTTTTGTGTTAATAAATTCATATCCATATTATTTACCTCATCTCTCTATTTTTTTTGTTTGTTATAATAATCACCATAAATCCCTTCTAATAGGATAATCAACTCACGATTATCTACTCCTTCAATATTTGAGAAATAAACATTCATCGCTTGATCAATCATTTTTAAATATCGGGTTAAATTATCAGCAACAATTTTAGTATCTTTTGATAATTCACCTTCTTCTTTAAATTCACGAATAAACTTGTGATTCGTAATCGTCTTAACCTGATCCACTAAAATCCGATTTTGATTGTGTTCAATTTCTGTTATCAATTCAAAGAAAATATCGAAATGATCAATTAAATCTTCGGATTTTGTACGTGAACTAATTTTTAAAACTGCATATTTTCCTTTGCTATTGTTGATAAATTCATAACTATAGCGAACCTTTGGACGGTATTTATATTTTAAACTTTTGCCAAATTGAATACTTGTATTTTTATTGATTTGACTCACTGACAATGTGTCACTAAAATTCTCATCCAATTGCTCAAGTATTTCTTGAATTTTTTGTTCTGGTGTGACTAATCCAATTTTCTCTGCTAAAAGATCATTAATCAACTGAGAACGATTGGTATTTTTCACATAAGCCANNTAACATAAGACTGTATACACTCTTCTTCATATTATGACTCCTTATAAATTAAATAATACTACTTTTTATATTTTTTGTCAATTACTTTACGCATATTATTATACAATTTAAACCATTTTCAAGTTTTTTATCTTCTTTATATACTAATTACCCAATAATCAATAAAAAAAAACACCATTTAATATGATGTTTTTTTTTAACTTTTTATTTTCATTTTAATATATTTATGATTATAGTGTCAAAACTCAAATCACGCCATTTAGCATACAATATATTGATTTTAAAATGAGATTTCAGTCAAAATGTTGTATGTAAATCCTATCAAAATTACTTTTGACACCCTAACCATTTATTCTTTATCATATCGCTATTTCTTCAATAAATCAATTTCTCTACATATTTTATATTCCAATAAAAAAACAACCATTTAACGGTAATTTCAATAATCACACGAGACTACTCATGGATCATATGAACTTACCAATTAAATGATTGTTATTATTTAATTATTTATTTTATAAAAATAATGGTGCAAATACCAATGCAACAATGGTCATAAGTTTAATTAAGATATTAATTGAAGGTCCTGATGTATCTTTAAATGGATCTCCAACCGTATCTCCAACAACAGCGGCTTTATGAGCATCACTGCCTTTTCCGCCATGTGCGCCACTTTCAATATACTTTTTAGCATTATCCCATGCGCCACCAGCGTTTGCCATGAAAATAGCCATTAATACCCCAGTAACCAAAGCACCTGCTAATAATCCACCTAAGGCTTCTGCTCCAAGAATTAATCCCATAAGAAGTGGAGCTGCAACCGCTAATAAACCAGGAACAATCATTTTCCGAAGTGCTGCAGTTGTTGAAATATCAACACATTTTGCATAATCAGGTTTTTGCGTTCCCTTCATAATTCCTGGGAATTCTTTAAACTGACGTCGTACTTCTTCAATCATTTCATTGGCTGCTGACCCAACAGCTTCCATTGTAAGGGCAGAGAATAAGAATGGTAACATTCCACCAACAAACATACCAATAATTACCTTTGGATCCAAAATATCAATGCTTGCTAATCCAACTGTTTCTGCATAAGCAGCAAATAATGCCAAAGCAGTTAACGCTGCTGAACCAATCGCAAACCCTTTTCCAATAGCTGCAGTTGTATTACCTACTGCATCCAATTTATCTGTAATATTTCGAACAGATTCTGGTAATTCTGCCATTTCAGCAATCCCACCAGCATTATCCGCAATTGGTCCATAGGCATCAACTGCAATCGTCATTCCTGCTGTTGATAACATTCCTACTGCTGCTAAAGCAATTCCAAAAAGTCCATAAGCTGCAAATGCTACATAAATTGCAACCGATAATCCTAAAATTGGGAATACTGTTGATTTCATACCAACTGATAAACCACTAATAATCGTTGTTGCAGCACCAGTTTCTGATTGCTTCGCAATATGTTGTACTGGTTTAAAACGTTCTGATGTATAATATTCTGTTAATTTACCAATAATAATACCCACAACTAAACCAGCAATGATCGCAATAAATGCTTGCGTTCCACCAGTAAAATAATTCGAAAGGAAAAAAGAAGCAATAACCACAAGAATACCACTAACATATGTTCCACCGTCTAATGATTTTTGTGGATCTGTTCCTTCTTTACCACGAACAAAGAATGTTCCAATAATTGAAGCCACAATACCTGTACCTGCTAATAACATTGGAAACACAATTCCATTAATATTACCTAAGGCAAGAACGCCTAATGTCATCGCTGAAATTAATGAGCCAACATATGATTCAAATAAATCGGCACCCATACCTGCAACATCCCCTACGTTATCCCCTACGTTATCAGCAATAACTGCTGGATTTCGTGGATCATCTTCAGGAATACCTGCTTCAACCTTACCAACAAGGTCAGCACCAACATCTGCGGCTTTCGTATAAATACCACCACCAACACGACCAAAAAGGGCAATTGAGGAAGCACCTAAACCAAAACCAGTAATAATCGTAACATCACCAAAAATTAAGTAAAGAACGCTTAATCCTAAAAGGCCTAATCCTACAACACACATTCCCATTACAGCACCACCTGAAAAAGCAACCTGTAATGCTTTGTTTAAGCCATTTTCTTTAGCCGCATTGGCAGTTCTAACATTGGCTTTTGTTGCCACTTGCATCCCAAAGAATCCTGCTAAAATTGAAAAAGCAGCACCTAATAAGAAACTTAAAGCTGTTTGCCAACCTAAACCTGGTGTAATAATTAAAATAACAAATAACGCAGCAATGAAAACAGCTAACATTTTATATTCACGTGTTAAAAAAGCAATTGAGCCTTCGTGAATATAACCTGCTATTTCTTTCATTCTGTCTGTTCCAGCATCAACTGCATCAACACGCTTCGCAAAAATAAGCGCTACAATCAATGCTACAACCCCAATAGCTGGGGCTATAAACAATAATTCCATTTTCTAAATTCCCCCTGTAAAGTTTTTACATCTGTTTTCAGATGTTTAATTAAGAATCAATCCTACGATTATGGTGTCAAAACTCAAATAACGCCATTTAGCATACAATATATTGATTTTAAAACGAGATTTCAGTCAAGATGTTGTATGTAAATCCTATTAAAATTACTTTTGACACCCTAATCATCCTGTTGATTCTTAAATTAAATAATCGAATATACGAATGCAGACAACATAAATAAAACGGCTGAGATTTTCGTCGCTTTTTCTAAAACGCCTTCAAATCCTTTTGCTTTTTTCTTTCCAAATAATGATTCAGCCCCACCTGCAATGGCGCCAGACATTCCTGCTGCTTTTCCTGGCGATAAAAGAATCGCTGAGATCAGAACAAGGCTTGAAATAATTAAAATAATCAATAATGCAGTTTTCATTGGTATCACCTCCGTAAATATTCGTGCACATTATACTATCATAGACAAAATATATTTTCAATCATAAAAAAAGTCTAAGCTCAAACTTTCCCTATGTAAACGTAAGCATCTTTCATGTTTTCTATTTAAGATGCGTTTTAATCAATGTTTTTCCTGTCATTTCAACTGGCTTTTCAATTTTCATTAAATCTAANNTAAATCTAAGATTGTTGGTGCAACATCTGCTAAAGCACCATCATCTCGCAATTTTAGATTACCATTTCCAACAACCATTAATTCTACCTGATTACTAGTATGGGCTGTAAACGGTTGCTTTGATTGATAATCAATCATTTTTTCTGCATTACCATGATCAGCTGTGATTAATACAACACCACCTTGATCCAAAATTGCAGTAACCACTTCTTTCGTACACGTATCAACAACTTCAACTGCCTTCTCTGCTGCTTCTAAAACACCCGTATGTCCAACCATATCTGCATTTGCAAAATTTAAAATCATCACTTGATATTTTTTTGACTTAACCGCTTCAACTGCTTTTTTAGCAACCTCATACGCACTCATTTCAGGTTGTAAATCATAGGTTGCCACACGTGGTGACGGCACTAAAATACGATCTTCTAGTGGGTATTGTTTTTCTAAACCACCATTAAAAAAATAAGTAACATGGGCATATTTTTCTGTTTCTGCAATTCTTAGTTGTGGAATTTTTAAATAACTTAGATATTCTCCCAGCGTATTCTCAATTAAAACAGGTTTATACGCAATCTCTACCTGATCAAAACTTTTATCGTATTGAGTCATTGAGACAAAATTAACTTTAAAATATCCACCTTTACGGCTGAACTCAGAAAAACTGGGATCAATAAATGTTCGTGTAATCTCTCGCGCACGATCAGGTCTAAAGTTTGCAAAAATAATAGTGTCGTTTTCTTTTATTTTTTTATCGTCTTGACTATCAATGATTGATGGACTAATAAATTCATCCGTTATTCCTTGATCATATGCTTTCGTCACAACCTCTTCTGCACTTAAAACATGCTCTCCATCACCGAATACCATTGCGTTATAAGCTTTTTCAATCCGATCCCATCGGTTATCACGATCCATTGCATAATATCGACCAATTACTGTTGCAATTTCCCCAACCCCAATTTTTTTGATTTTTTCTTCTAGTTTATTAATATAGCCCGCACCACTGTCTGGTGCTGTATCGCGACCATCCATGAAACAATGAATATATACTTTCTTTATTTCGTATTCTTTTGCAAGTTTTATCAAAGCATAGATATGGTCTTGATGACTATGAACGCCTCCATCCGATAAAAGTCCCATAATATGAAGTGCGCCATTGTTTTCTTTTGCTGACTTTATACCTTTTATCAATGTCGCATTATTGAAAAAATCCCCATCTTTTATTGCCTTAGTAATGCGTGTTAATTCTTGATACACAACCCGACCCGCTCCCAGATTTAAATGTCCAACTTCTGAATTACCCATTTGTCCTTCTGGTAATCCAACGCCTAAACCACTCGCTGTAATCAAAGTATGAGGGTTTGCTTCATAAAGCTTATTCAGATAGTCGCAGTTTGCATTTTTAACTGCATTTCCCTCATTACATTTTGTATAACCATAACCGTCTAAAATGATTAATGCTGTTAATTTATTATTCATTTATTTTACCCCTTTACATCAATATTTTTATTGACCGCTTATCCGTGATAAATTAAAACCCAGTTTGTTGACAAATCCCCGTCCCAACTAATTGTTAATCTGATGTGTGCTAGCAGTTCGGACAAGCTATCGCCTGTTCGCCCTGAGGCACACAACATGATGTAATAATTGTTGGGACCTATCTCTTTGTCTACCGTCTCAAATAACATTTATTTAAATAAATGACAATTATTTATACAATAAATAATTCTGTTTGTCGACAAAGCGTCCCAACTAATTATTAATCTCTTGTGTGCTGGCAGTTCGGACAGGCTATCGCCTGTTCGCCCTGAGGCACACAACATGATGTAATAATTGTTGGGACCTATCTCTTTTCTACAGTATTAATTATCTATGCAATAAATAATTGTCATCTTCCTAACTTACCTTTAATTAAAATGTTAAATAAAGACTTAGTATTTTACAATTTCTGCAAACGATGCTTTAAGTGCTGCGCCACCAACAAGTGCACCATCAATATTTTCCATTGCCATAATTTCTTTGACATTTCCCGGTTTAACACTGCCACCATATTGTATCCGCACTTTTGTTCCTGCTTCTTCTCCATACATTTTTGCTACAGTCTTTCGAACCCATCCACATGCTTCATCCGCTTCTTCTTTCGTTGCTGTTTTTCCCGTTCCAATTGCCCAAATTGGTTCATATGCAATAATAACTTTTGAAATATCATCAATATTTTTTACGCTTTCTTCAATTTGTCCGACAACCTTTGATTCTGCTTGACCATTGTCACGTTCTGCTAATGTTTCACCACAACAAACAATCGGTGTTAAACCAAGCGATAATGCCTTAATTGCTTTCTTGTTAACCCCTTCATTTGTTTCATTGTAATAGCCTCTTCGTTCAGAGTGTCCTAAAATAACATAGGCAACACCAATCGCCTGTAACATTTCTCCTGAAACTTCACCCGTATATGCACCATCTTTCTCATAATGCATATTTTGTGCTCCAATCGAAACATTCGAACCTTTTGACATTTCAACAGCCTTTTGAAGTCCAAGATAGGTTGGACAAAATACCACGTCAACATCAGCTCCAGCAACTAATGGCAACAATGTTGCCATTAACTGTTTTGTTTCATTAATATCCATATTCATTTTCCAGTTTCCAGCAATAATTGGTTTTCGCATTCTTTCTTCCTCCAATTTATCTTGTAAAATTTCAATTCCAGGTAGTGCTTTTCCTTCTAAAAATTCTAAAGATGCGCCACCACCTGTTGAAATATGACTCATACCATTTTCAAAACCCAAGATTTTTACTGCAGCAGCAGAATCACCACCACCAATAATTGTAATCGCATCTGATTCTGCCATTGCTTTTGCCACTGCAATCGTTCCTTTTGCAAATGCAGGCATTTCAAATACACCCATTGGTCCATTCCAAATCACTGTTTTTGCTTTTAATATTTCCTCGGTAAAGATCACATTTGTTTCTGGTCCAATATCAAGACCAAGTGACATTTTTGGAATTTCATTAATCGCTACAATTTTATAGGATGCATCAGCCGAAAATTCTTCAGCAGCAACCACATCGACTGGCAATAATAATTTAACCCCTTTATTTTTAGCTTTTTCGATTAATTCTTTTGCTAATTCTAGCTTATCTTCTTCTAAAAGTGATTTTCCAATTTCATAACCTTGCACTTTTAAAAAGGTATATGCCATACCGCCACCAATAATTAAGGTATCTACTTTTTCCAATAAATTATTAATCACTCCAATTTTATCAGAAACTTTGGCTCCTCCAAGAATGGCAACAAAAGGTCGCTTTGGATTCTCTAAAGCTTTTCCCATAAAATCTAATTCTTTTTGAATTAACAACCCTGATACTCCAGGAAGGATTTCAGCAACACCAACAGTTGAAGCATGAGCACGATGAGCAGTTCCAAAGGCATCATTAACAAAAACATCCGCTAATTTTGCTAATTCTTTAGAAAAATTAGGATCATTTTTCTTTTCTTCTGGTCTAAAACGTGTGTTTTGTAACAATAATATCTCACCTGGTTTTAATGCCTGTGCAGCTGCAACCGTGATTGGACCTGTTACTTTGCTATCATCATTAAAAATTACTTGTTTCTTTAAAACTTCAGATAGTTTTTTGGCAACAGGTAGTAATGAATATTTTGGATCAGGTTCATTATTAGGTCGACCCATATGAGACATTACTATTAAAGCACCACCGTTTTCCAAAATATAATTAATCGTAGGTAATGCAGCCATAATACGCGTATCGTCAGTAATGGCACCATTTTCATCTAATGGCACATTAAAATCAGCACGCATTAAAACTTTTTTCCCTTTTATTTCAATATCGGATACTGTTTTTTTACTCATAATATTTCCCTTCAACTTTAGATTAAAAATAATTCAGTTCCCCATATTATGAGGAACTGAAAAGTTTTATGCTACTATATAATCATTTTTTTTAGTTATTTTTGGCTTGCAACAAACGCTGCTAATCGTACTAATTGTGACGTATATGACATTTCATTATCATACCATGCTACAATTTTAACTTGTTGTTTTCCACCTTCAACATCCATAACCTTTGTTAATGTTGCATCAAATAATGAACCATAGTGCATCCCAATAATATCGGTAGATACAATTTGTTCTTCATTATAACCTAATGTTTCATTAGCTGCTGCTTTCATCGCTGCATTAATCTCTTCTTTCGTAACATCTTTTTCAAGCACACAGGTTAAATCCACTAACGAACCTGTAATAACAGGTACTCTTAATGCAAAACCGTCAAGTTTACCATTTAACTCTGGTAATACTTTTCCTACAGCCGCAGCCGCACCAGTAGAAGTTGGTACAACATTTTGGGCAGCAGCACGACCTCTTCTTGGATCACGATGTGGACCATCAAGTGTACCTTGATCATTCGTGTAAGCATGGATCGTCGTCATTAATCCACTGACTAATCCAAAACTATCATTTAATACTTTAGCAACAGGTGCTAAGCAATTCGTCGTACAAGAAGCACCGCTAATAACATCTTCGGATCCATCAAGGATTCCTTCATTGACGTTATATACAATTGTTTTAACATCACCTTTTGCAGGAGCAGAAATCAATACTTTCTTTGCCCCAGCTTTAATATGTTTGCTAGCGCCTTCTTTATTTGTGAAAAATCCTGTTGACTCAATCACAACATCAACCCCAATTTCACCCCACGGTAAATCTTCTGGATCTCTTTGAGCAAAGATCTTCACTGCTTTTCCATCAACTACAATTGAATCATCTTTAATTTCAATTGCATCTTCTTTGAATTTTCCTTGTGCGCTATCATACTTTAATAAATATGCTAACGTTTTTGCATCGGTTAAATCGTTTATCGCTACAATATCAAAAACAGGATTATCTGCCATTAACCTAAATGCTAATCGACCAATTCTACCAAAACCATTAATTGCTACTTTTACAGACATATTATCTGCCTCCTTAAAATATATAATTTACTTAATCTATAACTCTATCATTCTGCATTTTCATCTGCATCTGATATTGTTTTTAATTTTCTTAAAATTTCCCTAGCTGCGCTTTCATCTGTAATCAATACAATATTATCACGTACACGACTTACTGAAATAATCGCATCAGCTTTTCCAGTTCCTCCACCAATTGCAATAACATGAGGAATTTTTTTAAAGTTATCAACACCAATACCAATTGTACTTGAAGGCGAAATCACTTTCCCATTAATATCAAAATAATGTCCAAATGCTTCCCCTACTGCACCCTCTTTTAGTATACGACGTTTTTCCACTTCTCCTAAACTACGCCAATCCGCTAATACATCCGCTCGGCCCAACCCAAAAATAAAAATATCTATCTCATCCATCTTATTGAATACCCTTTTTATTTCGGGATAATCTTTTAATGCTTCTAATAATCGTTGATCAATATTATCTGGCAAATGCAATAATTCGTAATTTGAATGGAGCTTTAATCCCATTTCCGCAACAACATTATTCGCTTGAGTTGAATGACTTTTTCCGATCCCTCCCCGTGCAGGAATAACGTAAACATCAGGATAAAAAGCTTCACGCATTTCATCGGCAACAGCTGCTGTACAACTTCCGCCTGTTAAAGCCAATGTATCCTTATATTTCATCACTGATAAAACATATTTTGCCCCTGAACGCCCCATGAATCGCTGAACTTCATAATTCATATCCATATCCCCAGGTGATATAATAACATGTTTAAAGTGCAATTTTTCCATTAATTCTTTTTCTAATTGCTCTAATCCATTATAGGTATATAACAAACTTTTTAATTTTATTAAAGAATCTTTTCCTAAATCTGTTAATACCACACCTTGACGTTCAACAATAACTAGCTTTTTCTTCTGAAAAAAATCGATTTCATTTCGAACCTGTCGCTCACTCATATCTAATACAAAAGCAAGATTTCTTCGTCCAATGGGTTGTTCACTGCTAATCGTCGCTAAAATATTATACCGCATTTCAATCAGATGATTAACTTCTGGTGCAACAAGTTGTTGAAGATCAATCACTTCTTTGCTTATTTTTAACAAGTTCATAACATAAATAACCTCTCTTTCAAATATCAAATTTCATATTTGTCCCAGCGGGACAATTTCATTATACTTTATTAAATTTGAAAACACAAGAAAAAAGAGAAAAGAATTAAGATTAAACAATTAATGTTACACTACATTATTACTGTCTGTTTATGTAACAATAAAAAAGATGAAACATTAACGTTTCATCTTTTTAACACTGTTTGTATCTATTTTTTTAATATTCTTTACGTTTTGAGGATGGTTGAATTTCTAATGCTTCTCGATATTTTGCAATGGTTCGCCGTGCAACATCTAAATTTTTATCTTTTAATAATTCAGAAATCTTTTGATCACTCAACGGTTTTTTCTTATTTTCCGAATCAATGATCTCCTTAATTAATCCTTTTATTGCATCTGAAGAACGATCATCTTCTCCTTGAGAATAACCACGTTTAAAAAAGAATTTTAGCGGAAATGTACCCTTTGGGGTTTGAATAAACTTACCGCGAATTGCCCGACTCACCGTTGATTCATGCACTTCAATTTCATCTGCAATAACTTTCAACGTTAATGGATGTAGGTTCTCGGTCCCTTTAAAGAAAAAATCGTGTTGCTTCTCTGCAATTGCTTCAATCACTCGCCGGATCGTATCCCGTCGTTGTTCAATACTACGAATGAGAAAAGCTGCACCATCTAATTTTTTTTCTAAATATTTTCGCGTATCATCGTTTTTGTCCGTTTTCTTTAGCATTCCTTTATAAAATGAGTTAACTTTCAAACGCGGCGCCGAAATATCATTGATTTTTACCACTAATTCATCATTTATAATTTCAATACTCGCATCCGGAATAACATAGGAAACATCTTCAAAATTTGTATATTTTCTTCCTGGCTTAGGTTCAAGGGTTTTTATTAATTCTTTAAATTCAAGAACATCTTCTAATGAAATACTTAAATCCCGTGCAATACGTTTATATTTGTGATCTGCAAAATTATTCAAATGATTTGTAATCATTTGAATATAAATTTCATCATCATAACCAATCGATCGTAATTGAATTAACAAGCATTCTTTAATATCTCGGGCACCAATACCCACAGGATCAAACTCTTGAATAATTTCAGTCATTTTATTTATTTTTTCATGATCAACATTTAAAAGTTCTTTAAGATACTCCATATCAACAATTAAATAGCCATTATCATCAATACAATCAATTAAATATTCACCAATAAATATTTCATCTTTATCTAATTTTGCAACTTCCATATTCAATTGAAAATGAAGATACTCATTTAATGTTTTTTCTTTATATGAAAACTTCTCAAATCCAAATTCTTCGTCTGGATTATAATTACTTAATGCATGTCCTCGGTAATCTGAGTTTTCAACACTTCTAAAATAGTCATCCCACTTCGTATCATTTTGTTTATCCTCTTCTTTTTTATTACCGTCTGTTTTTTCTAAAGACAATGCCTTTATTGAAGATTCATTAAATTCCAATACTGGATTTTCCATAATTTCCGTTTCAATCAAATTATTTAATTCCATTGCTGTTAATTGCAATATTTCAATCGCTTGTCGCATTTCTTGGGTCATAATAAGTTTTTGTGTTTGTGACATATTTAAATCAAACTTAATTTCCATTGATATAACCCCTTTATTTCATATTCAAATAAAAAAAGACTAAATTCACTCAGTCTCAAAGTAATCAAAAGCCCTATATCTAAACAGTATTCTTATAAGCTATTGGATAAGATAACACCACACATAAAAACGTGTGGTAATATAGGGACTTTATAGCAACCTATTATACTAATCTTTGTTTCATTTCATCATATTTTACGCATAGTCTTCAATTAATTTTATAACATTTACCGCAGCAATCGCACCATCTGATGTTGCCGTAACAACTTGTCTTAATGATTTTTTTCGAACATCACCAGCCGCAAAAATACCTGGTATATTTGTTCTCATTTCTTCATCAGTTATTAAATAATCTCTAGCATCACATTGCAGACTTCCAATAAACTCGTTTGTATTTGGTTTTTGACCCACAAAAACAAAAACGCCATCCATGGGAATATCAGTTTTCTCTTGTGAGTTAACATCTTTAATCACAATACTCTCAACCATACCATTTCCCTTTATTTCTTCAATAACACTACTCAAAACAAACTCAACTTTTTTATTTTCAACTGCGCGATTTTGTAATACTTTCGCACCTCTTAATTCATTACGTCGATGAATAATGGTAACCTTTTTTACAAATTTAGTTAAATACAATGCTTCTTCAAGAGCAGTATCACCACCACCAATCACAGCTACCTCTAATCCTTTAAAAAAATTTGCATCACAGGTCGCACAATAGGATACACCCATCCCACGTAATTCTTTTTCCCCTTTGCATCCAATCATCCGTGGTTCTGCGCCAGTGGCAACAATCAACGTTTTTGTTTGATAATTTTTTTTATCTGTAACAACTAAAAATCCGTCCTCTATTTTTTCATTACTCATATATGTTTCAGTTGCAAACTCTACCCCAAATTCCAAACATTGATCCCGCATTCTTTGCGTTAACCCTGGACCTGTTGTATCTTTTGGAGCACCTGGATAATTTTCAATTTCCCAACTTGTAGCAATTTGCCCACCTATCCCAGCTTTTTCAATGATTAATACTTTTAATGCACCTCGGGCAGCATATATTCCTGCACTCAATCCTGCTGGTCCACTCCCAATAATTATTGTATCATACATTATTTTACACCTCTTTATTATTAATTACCCTATCTATAACCAGTTTAAATCAAATATCTATTTCTGTCAAAAGGAATCCTCACAAACCAATTTCTTTTGAGCATTCATTATTTTTATTGATGATAAATACTCTTCAATTTGTATTTCTGAATCTTTGAGGATCTCTTTTTTATATTCCGAATAACGATTATCTTTTATAATTTCCAAGGATTTCGTTTCCATTTTCAAATTTTTCACCACATCTATTTGATCATCAACTAATTCTGTCATTTTATTAATTATAAGTACAATCTCTTTTATTTGATCTTTTAATAATTGAATATAAGTTGTTTGTCGATAGCAAAATTCAGGTGAAACACATTCTTGAAGCTTTTTTTCATAATTTTCAATATAAATACACCGCTTCTTTTCTAACTCTACTCGTTTTTTTTCTTCGTTTTCTAGTTCTTTATTTAACTTTCCTAAAATCATTTTTTCATTCTCAAGGCGTTGATCTTTATAGGTCAATAATTTTTCTAAATCAAATTTGAACTTTTTCATACTACTGCACTTTTCATTAATTCAATACTCTCTTGAAAAATACATTTTTCATCAATACCTTGTTGTAAAAAATGGTTAATTGCTTCTATTTTTAGCATCGCTTGATCTAACGCTGGATTAGTTCCGTTTTTATATGCACCAATATTTACCAAATCAAAATTAGTATCATACACCGACAACATGTTTCGCATACGTGATACAATTTCAAGTTGCTCAGAGTCAACAATATTTGTCATTAAACGGCTCACACTTTCTAATATATCAATTGCAGGATAATGATTTCGTGCTGCAATTTTTCGTGATAATACAATATGACCATCGATAATTCCTCTTACCGTATCTGCAACGGGTTCGTTCATATCATCGCCTTCAACCAAAACAGTATATATTCCTGTAATCGAACCCATTTCAAAGTTTCCAGTTCGTTCTAAAAGTTTTGGCATCATCGAATAAATTGAAGGCGTATACCCTCTTGCAACAGGTGGTTCTCCCGTTGCTAATCCAATTTCACGCTGAGCCATTGCAAATCGTGTGAGCGAATCCATCATTAACAAAACATCATTTCCTTGATCTTTAAAAAATTCAGCTATTGTTGTAGCTGTTAGGGCACATTTCATACGTTGCATTGGTGGTTGATCAGATGTTGCTACTACCACAACGGAACGTTTTAAACCTTCTTCCCCTAAATCATTTTCTAAAAATTGGCGAACTTCTCGTCCACGTTCCCCTACTAATGCAATCACATTCACCTGTGTCTTAACATTACGTGCAATCATTCCTAATAATGTACTTTTACCAACACCACTGCCTGCAAAAATACCCATTCTTTGACCTTTTCCAATCGTTAATAATCCATCAATTGCCTTTACTCCAAACTCAAGAATTTCCTCAATAGGAGGCCTTGAAAAAGGATTTGCACCCACACTTTGAACATCATATTTATAGCCTTCTTCAATTGGACCTTTTCCATCAATCGGTTCACCCATTGCATTGATAACACGACCGATCATATTTTCGGTCACATTTATTTTAAGTGCTTCACCTGTTGACTCAACGATATTTCCAAAACTTATCCCATCGGGTTCTTCATAAGGCATGAGTAATACCCTATGGCTTCGAAAACCAACAACTTCTGCTAAGCTATAAGACTGCGCATTTTGATTATATATTCGACATAAATCTCCAATTCGAGACTCAGGGCCTGTTGATTCAATCATCATACCAACAACTTTTTCAATTTTTCCAAAATATCGGTATGTTTCTGTTCTTTGAATAATTTTACAAATTTTATGCGTATTCATCGATATTCTCCCTTTTATTCCAACCCTTGCTCAATCGCTTTTTCTAATTCAGCAAATTGAACCGGAAAACTCATATCAATAACGCTATCTTTTGTTTCAATTAATATTTTATTATCATCTTTAACCGGTACTACTTTAGCATTTTTCGTTATTTTCTTTATTTTTTCACTGACATCTTTTCCCATATGATAATCAACAATCGTATGATATTCGGACAAATAAATTTTTACTTCCTCTTTATTATCAAGAATAATTTCTTCTAACATCTTTGGAATCAGATTTTCATCACAATGAATTTGTTGGTTAATTAGTTTTTTTGAAATTTCAAAAGCAATAACCATCAAATCTTTTTCTTGATTTTTATAATTTTCTTGTTGCTCTGTTTTAATCTTTTCGATTAAATTATCAATTGCTAGAAAGCCAGCATACGATTGCTCAACTACCTGATTAAAGCCATTATCTTTTCCTTCTTTTAAACCAATTTTATACCCTTTCTCATATCCTTCATTGTATCCTTTTTCATTATATCCTTTTTCTTTGAATTTTAATTTAATCTCTTCACTATTTTTTAAGACTTTCTTCATGATATCATTGGCTGATTTTAATGCTTCAGAATCATTTTTTTTTGCAATTTCAACCTTTTCTATATCCTTTTTTTTTTGAAGATCGCTTCTATTTTGCTGTATATTCTCCACAGCATCTGATTTAACTTCAAATTTAGGTAATGCGACACAATCCATGATCCATTTAGCTTTAACAATACTAGACAATGATTTCATCCTTTCCACCTTTTGAGGTTACAATTTCTCCTTCTTCTTCTAATCTTCGAATCACAGCAACAATTTTTTGCTGTGATTCCTCTACATCACGTACTCTAACATTGTGCATATATTCCATTTCACTCTTGACCGTTTCTCCCATACGTTGGGACATATTTTCGAAAATGATACCAGAAACTTCATCATTTGAACCCTTAAGCGCAATTGCCATTTCTTTTGTTTCAATTTCCTGTAAAAATCGCTGAATTGACATCGGATCTAAAATAACAATATCTTCAAATACAAACATTCGTTTTCGTATTTCTTCTGATAATTTAGAATCATTTTTATTCAATTCATCAAAAATATATTTCTCAGTTCCGCGATCAATATTATTCATAATTTCCGCAATATAATTAATTCCTCCGACTTCAAGAAGTTCAAAAGAAACAACTGATTCAAATTTACGTTCTAAAATTGTTTCAACCTGTTTTATTATTTCCGGCGAGGTCCGATCCATCTTTGCAATGCGTTCAACAACTTCAACACGCATGCTTTTGGGTAATTCTGAAATAATAGCCGATGCTTGATCAGCTCGCGCGTAGGACAATATCAATGCAATTGTTTGTGGGTGTTCATTTACAATCATATTCATTAAATTTTTATAATCTGCCTTACGAATAAATTCGAAAGCTTTTGTTCTTAAAGTTTTTGTCACTCTCTCTAACAATGCATTTCCCTGTTGAGCACCAAATGCTTTTTCTAATACATTTTTTGCATAAGTTACGCCACCTTCAATATAAACTTTTTGGGCAACACATAATCCATAAAACTCATCAATAACTTGATCTGAAACCTCTGGAGGAACACTTTCCTGTCGAGTTATTTCATAGGTCAATATTTCAACTTCTTCTTCCTGTAAATGTTTATAAATACTGGAAGCAACATCGGCACCTAAAGAAATGGCCACTTGGGCTGCCTTTTGTCTTGGGGTTAAACCACCACTCATATCAATAACATCCTTCTTAACTTATTCATTATCATTTTTCAACCAAGATTTTAATAATTGTGCAGCAATTTCTGGGTTTGTTTGTGCAAATTCTTTAATCTTATCCTTTTTATCATCTTTTACTGGTTCAATTGCTTTTATTGATTGTTGCTTAACAGATACTTCTCCAAACAATTCATCCATTGGTTCATCTGAATCGAAACTTGCGCCTTCTTGGCTCGTGAGAGCTTTTAGTTTTTTGCGCCGTTTGCTTTTTGACATAACAATTATTAGCAACACAATCAACAGCAATAATGCCCCACCAATAATGCCACCATAAATCAATAGTTGATTCATATCAATTTCATTTTCTACTGTTTCTTTTTCTTCTTGGGTATAAAAATCAAAATTCCGTACAGTAATACTCTCAGGAACAACCCCTGCTGAAAACGCAACCAATTGTATTAAATTTTCACGTTCCGTTGCATTTAAATTAATATCATCCAATGCAATCCCGATGGATACTGATTCAACAACAGGATCTAACCGTTCTGTTTGGGTTGTATCTGAACTCACAGAATATGTATAATTTTCACCCATGTCTACACCCGGTCGAATGGTTGTTCCATCGGCTGCCACATAGGTTGTCACTTCAGAATTACTGGTTGTTCCCGCAACCCCTCCATCTTCTGTATAGGCACCCGTTGTATTAATATTTGTAGACTCTTGATTGATCACACCCGTGTTGTCACCATCTGAAGATGGCGTATAAACGACTAATTCTTTCTTTAAAGCATCAGTATTAACAATCGCAGATACCGCAATCTTATATTTTGATGACTCATAGGGTCCATTTAAAACATTCACAACTTTACGCTTAATATCTTCTTCAATTTGCCGCGTTACGGTTAATTTTGATGTATTAGCACTCATTGCCGATATATTACTTGTTAAATCATTTCCTTCACTATCCGAGAGGGCAATATCATCTTTTGATAATCCAGATACTGATTTTGACACAAGATTTTGTATCCCGTAAACTTGATTTTGTGTTAAATTATTGCCTGGTGTCATATGAATAATAACCGACGCTGTTGTACTCTTTTCATCTTGTAAATAAAAAGCACTCTCCGACGGAGCTGAAATTGTTGCAACTGCACTTGAAACACCATCTAATGTTTCAATACTCGCACCGATGCGTTCTTGCAATTGCATGCTTTCATATTGTTTTCTTTGATAATCGGTTGTTAACATACTATTGTTTTCTTTGATTAAAGAATAACTGAGCCCATCTTTCGGATACCCTGCTGTTGCTAACTCCATCCGTATCTTTGACTCATCAGCACTAGGCACCAATATTGTTCCCGAATTATCAATCTTAATATCATAATCCATACTTTTTAATTGTGCTAAAATTTCATTACTATCATTCACTGATAAATCTTCAAAAATAGGAACATAGTCCTTAACATTAATAAGAATAGTCATTGCAAGTGCTACTACTAACACCAAAATGCCCATTCCAATAACAAGCTGCTTAACTTTTTTTGAAGTACCGCTCCATGTCTTTTTTATGTTTTCATATACTTTTTTAAATTGATCCATGATACTCCATCTATCTACGTAATTTACATCCTTACCCTGCTCTCTCCACAAACATTACAATTATTAATACGCTTATAGGTTTGTATTAATAATTGTCGAATACGATTCCATCACCTTATTTCTAATTTGAACCATCGTTTGTAACGCAATTTCTGCCTTGGCAGAATTAATCATCATTGTATGGGTATCATCCATATTTCCGATCGATAAATTGTAAGCGTCGACTTTTGTTTGAGCCTCAGTTTCTTCTACATTACTAATTAACCCTTGTAACATCTCTTGAAAACCACTTCCCTTACTTTCATCAATAGATACTGCATTATTTTCTGTTATTTTTGACGTTGAACCTATCTTATTTTGTCCAACAATTGAACTCATCGGTATAATTGCCATATTTTCCTCCTGAATTATCTTCCTATTTCCAAAGCTTTCATTACAATTGATTTTGTTGCATTAAACGCAGTTACGTTTGCCTCGTATGCGCGACTCGCCGCAAGAGCATCAATCATCTCCTGAGCCGTATTAACATTAGGATACATAACATAGCCTTCATTATTCGCATCGGGATGCCCTGGATCATACACCGGAACTAACGGCGATGGATCATCTAATACTTCACTTACTTGAACACCTTGCTGAGTATCTTTTACCGCTGAATTAAGAGTATCTTGAAATGTCCTTGTTTTAATACTTTCCAAAACAACCATTTTACGCCGATATGGCGTGCCATTTTCAGTGCGTGTCACCTGCGCATTTGCAATATTTTCAGAAATTACATCCAACCTATATTTCTGTGCAGTCATACCTGAACCTGAAATGTTAAACGAACTTAAAAAACTCATTTTTATCGTTTCCCTTCACTTATTGCATATTTCAAACGTGAATAATTATCTGTGATTCCCCTCACTAAATAGTAATACTCCATCACTGTTTTTGACATTTCAACATTTTCTGATTCAATATCTACATTATTCCCATCTGCTCGACTCTCGGATGTCGTATCTTTTGTAATACTTATTTTAGAATCTTGAATTTTATTTAAACTCTCTAGCTGAGAATTGTTATTATTTTGAAAAATATTACTCACTTCGTTCTTTAACGTTTTCTCAAATGAAACGTTAATTTTTTTATATCTAGGTGTTTCTTGATTTGCAATATTATTACTAATTGCTTTTTGTCTTGCCCATGTCCCATCTAACGCTTTTTCATATAAATTAGTTGTTATTGAATTTCCAATCATCTTTTCTCCTTTTGGTTATTATTTACACTATGTCACTTAATTCGTAAAAGCAATATCCAACTACAACTCTTATATTTTATCATGAGCCCTATTAATTTTCCAGTGTAATTGCACTTTCGACGATTTCAGCTTATTTTCTATAATTATCGATCGNNTCTCATCTGTTTTTCCAATAATAAAATAAGTTTATTCTAATATATAAATTATATTTTATAAATCAAAAAAAAGCAACTGAAAATCAGTTGCTTTTTTTGATGCATATTATTTTTATTTTTTATAATCAAGATACATCCCATTTTCAGTCGACGTTTTAAAACCATAGGCTAATACTTTTTGAGATTCTTGATTTATTTTTAACTCGTCCATTACTTTTTTATTTTCCTGCTGTATCATTTTTTTACAATCAGCATCAATATCGAAAATTAATTGCATTAAGTGGTCTATTTTTTCTTTTTGCTTCTGACTACATTCCACTTGTTCAAGGGATTTTTGAAAATCATCTTCTATTATTTGCAACTCTTCTATCAAACAATCACGATCATTTAATATATCATTTAATGATTCCCACGCAGCTAAACCGCTTAATAGTTCTTCACTTTTTGAGATATATTTTTTTAAAAGACTAATTTTCAATGTCCCATACTGTTTTAAATCTTTCGACATTTTATAATCCTTTCATTTGAGAAGGATTCGTTAATTTATCCGCCTCTTTAAACGAATCTTTAAGCTCATTTATTAATAGCCATAATTCGTTCATTAACTCAACATCTCGTGAAACATTAGCTTCACCTAATTTTTCATAAATGAAACTATACATTGCCCTTAATTCTTCAGCAATGGGATACTTCATATCCAATGAACGATCTAATGTACCAATAACCTTTTGAGCTTTAGCAATACAATTAAAAGCCTTTACGGTCTGTTCACGTTCAAGTAAAAAGATTGCCATTTTTAACTGTTTTGAAGCTTCTTCAAATAGCTTGATCACAACTTCACCTTTTGTTAATAATCCTAAGGCTTGTTTTTTTGATTCTTGATAAGCATTTGCATATTCCATTTCCCCTGTTCCTTTCTAATTTAATTTGAACTAAACTGAGTAAACATTGAACTTTGAGTATTTAATCGTTGAATTGCTGTTTCCATTGCTGTAAATTTTTTCCATAGCATCGCTTCTTGATTCTCAAGCCGAGCTTTTAATGTCACAATATAATCATCATCTTGGGTAATGCTTTTAGTAATCCTATTTTCAATATCCGATAAGGTTAATTCATACCCTGCTTTTTCGATTAAACTCCCCCGTGTTCCTTGGGGTCCTGATGTTTTTGTAGCACCTGTAACCACGTCATTGAGGACATTTGAAAGTCCCGTATCTGATCGTGTAAACAGTTCTTTAATATCTGCCATATTCGTGTTTAAGGCTTTCTTTAACACATCATCATCAATTTCCAATATATCATTTTTTGCATACCCTGCTGAAGTAATCCCAATACTCGCTAGGCTAATCCCACCTTTTTTTACTGAACTGTACATTGCTGTTTGTAATTTTGATGCGATATCACGTAAAATGGAATCAGATTTTAAGATACCACTTTTCGCTTTTTTCTCCCAGTCCTCGATTTCCGTCTCCGTCATTTCTTTTTTTTGCTCAGCTGTTAAAGGGTCATAATCTGAATTTTTGCTTTCTTTCGTTAAGCTATTAATCTTATCAATCACTTTATTATAATCTTCTATAAATGTTTTAATCGATTCAAAGAGTGATTCGCCATTTTCTTTTAGGGTAATAATAATGGGATCATCACCTGCTTGAGTCGTTTCATTGAGATTAATTTTTGCCCCATTAATTATAATGTCATTTGAACTTCTGACTATTTCTTGACCATCCACTGTTAATATTGCATTTTTTCCATAATTCATCTCAACACCACTAGCTGCTGTTAAACCTAAACTCGAAAATAAATTTCCTTGTTCTTCAGAAATTACGATGTTTTCTCCAACGCCACTTGTTTTTGAAACCATCGAAAATTTATCTGAAATCGCAGAATAACTTAACGTCACACCCGCTTCACTACTATTGATTTTTTCAATAACACTTTCCAATGAATCTGAAGTGTTAAATTCAAACGCTTCACCATTAATCGTAAATTTCAAAGTATCGTCTGTGGTTACTAACGGATTTTTAAAAGATAAATCTGCTAAACTACTATTTGTTGTCAATTTATTTGATTGTTCATTTGTTAATCCTAAATAATCTAATGTTTGGGTATCCTCATTTAGTGCTGTTAGTGTTATAGTTGAACCAGTCGCTGAAAAATTTAATACATCATCCGTAATAGACACATTTACAACCCGATCTTCTGGATTTTTCACCCCATAAGCTTCATCTACCACTTCTTGAAACGCAACTTGTAAACCCGCGCTACTTAAATTTTCATTTGCTTTTGCTATAAATTCATCATCAAATGAAATCAATTTCGTCGTACCATCGAGTGTCATAACCATTGATTTTCCTGAAATATTTGATAACAGTGTTGAAACATCAGCCTCTGTCATAATTCCCGTTATTGCACTTGTCATTACCCCTGTAAGAGGACTTGATGCTGTTTGGATTCCTGTCAGCGTCTCTTGGGTTGCTAGTTGACGAATAGCATTTATTTTTATCATTCCTTCACTTGCATTCTCTGATGATAAAATTGAAATATTTGATGCTGAACTTGTTGCCTGCGTTGTATTAAAAAAAGAACTACTTCTTATATTTGTATCGGATAATACATCAAAATATTTTGTTTGAAATTCTTTTAGGTCTTTTGTCACATCTCGATAACTTGTTTGAGCCCATTCTAACCGTTGAATGTCTTGTTCTTGTTTCGTTATTTTTGTTCGATTTGCAAGTGTCAAGCTCTCCACTAATTGATCGGTATCCATTCCTGATACTAACCCACCAATTCCTGTTTTTGTTGATAATGATGTTAATGAACTTGTTGTACTACTTGTTGATATTGACATTTCGCCCTCCTAAAGTTATTGGCTCAAATCTATTAATCGAAATGTAATTAAAAGACTTAATCNNAATCAAAATGTAATTAAAAGACTTAAGCTTTATTTTTTTATCGTGTTCTACCTTCCAGATATTCGCTATTATTTTACTTCTTTTTGATATACTGCAGGTTGGATATATTTAAAATCATGTTCACATGCTGATAATGATTCGCTTTGTCCTATAAAAAAATATCCCCCTGGTAATAAAGCATCATAGAATTTTTTTATGACCTTATTTTTTGTCGGCACATCAAAATAAATCATAACATTTTGACAAAAAATACTGTGAAAAGGTTTTTTGAATTGAAACTTATTTAATAAATTAAAATTGCGATAAGCTACACCTTTTCGCAATTCTTCGGATACTGAAAACTGATCTTCCGAACGGAGAACAAAATATTTTCGTCGCCATTCTTCCGGCACTTTTACTAATTCTTCTTCTGAATATATTCCTGATCGCGCTTTAATAAGTGCCTTGTCCGAAATATCTGAAGCTAAAATTGTGCTTTCCCATTTTTCTCTTCTATTCTTAAGATAATTTTGCGTAATCATCGCTAATGTATAAGGCTCTTGACCCGACGAACATCCGGCACTCCATACTCTTAAATCACGTGCTTTCAAGGTACGATCAATCCATGGCAGTACTTCATTTTTATAAAAATCAAAATGATCACGTTCTCTAAAAAAATAAGTGTGATTTGTCGTTAACTTATTAATTAATACCACCATTTCATTATTCTT